>Ga0163148_10000762_pt1 | contig 43726 bp, 31 predicted proteins | sample OliLakLV19MP7P2_FD_148606 | JGI IMG/M metagenome (GOLD analysis project Ga0163148, IMG submission 148606) | Freshwater microbial mat bacterial communities from Lake Vanda, McMurdo Dry Valleys, Antarctica- Oligotrophic Lake LV.19.MP7.P2 | ecosystem: Environmental > Aquatic > Freshwater > Lake >... | reverse complement strand
ACAAAACCTCAAAGAACTGGATCCAAAATTTGTCAAATCAGTTCAAGAAAATCTAAACAACAGACCTCGAAAATCACTCGGGTTTTTATCACCTATTGAATTCTACAATGATGCTGTTATAAAACCTAACTCTGTTGCATTTGAAACTTGAATCTGCGAGGGCAATATTTTTATTTGGCCACATCCCAAAAATAGCATTTGATTTGCAACCAATCTAAAAACCCTTGTCTTTCATTTTTTCACTTAACTAACTTTTTATGAACTCGTATCTAGCAATTTTACTCGCAGGTTTAATCCCAATGGTGCTCAGTTATATCTGGTATCACCCGAAAGTTTTCGGGGGCGTCTGGATGAAGTCCCTAGGATTGACAGAACAATCTCTCAAAGAAGGCAACAGGGCTATGATTTTTGGCCTTTCAACACTCATCGCACTCTTCCTTGCATGGCGCATGAATGACTATGCCAGTCATACCGAACCGGGCATGAGCCAGTTTGTACACGGATTTTTTCATGGTGCGTATTCCATGGGTTTGCCTGCGGCATTGGTATTGATTTCCAATGGGTTGTTTCAGCGGAACAGCCTGGCCAATTTGCTCATCAATGCCGCGTATTGGATTGTTGCGCTTGGGTTGATGGGAGCATTTTTGTATTCTGTGGCTGCTCCAGAGGCTGTTCCGGGAGGATAAGGTTTGATCTAAACGGTATCTCGTAAGTGGTGGCATCGCCTTTAGGCCATGCCACCACTTTTCTGCCCTGCTTGGTCTTCCAGCTGCCCGAAAAGCGTTGCACCCAATCGCTCTTTTCGGCTATACCGCGGCGGCCTTTCTTGGGTGCGAGAGTAGGATTAGTGGATTGCAATGATTTCACCAGCAACTCAATAAGCGACTGTTTTTCATTACTGCTCAAGTCTTTGAGAAGCAGCCAGTACGGGCTGATATGGGTGGATATTTGCATGATCGTGATTCAAGTTTGATACAAAGATAATTTCCACTTCGCCTTTTACAAATTTTGCCATGCCTCATCTTCGGTTTCAGTGAGCCAATCTTGCGCCAATGTTTGCTCGCTGGCAAAATGTGTAAGCGTAAGGTCATCTTTGTCGGGCTTATACCCAAGCAAGAAAAGGAGCAGATTTTTTCGCTCTACCGCCCCCAGTTGTTTCACCATTTCTAACAACTGTGTGAATTGCAGGGGAAGATGGGTGGGTTGAATTTGTGCAGTCATTTGAATAAATAATTTGCCTCAAAAATACATTTGTTTTTGAAACCCCTAAATCTCTAATTTCCATTGACGCCTATCTTTCATTGGCCTCGTCGCGGTTGAAACGGTAGTCGGCAGGCAGATTTATTTTATAGCGCCGAAGCCGTTTCAAAAACGCGGTTGCTCCCATTTTTTTGGAAGTAACACTCTGAACAACTATTTTCCGTTCGGAAAGCCATTGGCTGATTTCTTCGAGTTCGCTCATGGCCTCTATTTCAAAAATGACTGTCATGCTATAATATTTTGATCACAAAAATAGCGCATTTCTATCAAAACCCCCTTCCAATCGAATCAATCCCCCCATCGAAAAATCGAAGCAGTCGCCTCACACCGGGTCCACATCCACCGCCACCTGCACCTGACTCAGCCCTGGTCTGCCCAGCATAATTTCTGTGGTGTGCCGGATTAGCACCTTCGCACCAGATAACACCAGTGCCGATTTTTCCAGTTTCAGCATAATATTTTGCCCAAAATAACTCCGAATGCGGGCGATGTTGGGGATCACCGGGCCGAGCACCCGGTCGCCGAGTTTTTGGCGGAGTATTTTGGCATAAAATGCCGCCGCCTCGTTTACCACCTTGGGTTCTTTGTGCCGCAATTCCAGGTGAATCAGCCGATAATAAGGCGGGTACTTGAACTCCTTCCGCTCCTTCAGTTCGCGCTCGACAAAGCCCAGAAAATCACCGTTCAGCACTTCCTGCACCACCGGATGCTTTGGATCGAACGCCTGAATCAGCACATTGCCACGCTTGTTCTTGCGCCCGGCGCGACCCGCTACCTGGGTCAGTAGTTGAAAGGCCCGCTCTCCTGCCCGGAAATCCGGAAATTTGGTGAGTGCATCCGCACCGAGTACTCCCACCAGCGCAACATTGTCAAAGTCAAGCCCTTTTGTCACCATTTGGGTGCCTACCAGGATGTCCAGACGGCGTTCTTCGAAGTCATTGAGCAAGGCCGTGAGATTGCTTTTAGTGCCCGCCGTGTCCAAATCCATACGCCCAATGCGGGCATTGGGCAGGAAAATCTTGAGTTCATCCTCGATTTTTTCGGTGCCAAAGCCTTTGAACGTGATTTTGCCAGAGCCGCAAGCGGGACAGGTTTTGGCTGGTTCCTGTACATAGCCACAATAGTGACAGCGTAGGCGATCTGTATGCTTGTGGTAGGTTAGGCTCACGTCGCAATAGCGGCACATCGCATTCCAACCGCATACCTCACATTCGAGCATGGGGGCGTAACCCCGGCGGTTTTGAAAAAGAATTGCTTGCTCGCCATTGTCCAATGCTTTTTGCAAATTTTCCAGCAGCGGAGTGGAAAAAATGCTTTGCATCTGGCGGTTTTTCAGTTGCTCGCGCAGGTCAATCGTTTCCATTGCGGGCAGTTCGAGTCCGCCAAAACGTTCGGGCATTTCCACGAGTCCAAACTTGCCCGTTTGGGCATTGTGCCAGGTTTCGAGCGAGGGCGTGGCGGTGCCGAGCAGGGTTTTGGCACCATAGAGATTGGCCAAAAAAATGGCCGTATCACGGGCGTGGTAGCGCGGAGCGGGGTCGTATTGCTTGAATGAAGCATCATGTTCCTCGTCCACAATGACCAATTGCAGATTTTGGAAGGGCAGGAAAAGACCGCTCCTGGCAGCGAGGATTATGGGTTTTCCAGCAGCAGCAGATTTCCAGATTTCCACCCGTTCCTGGGTATTTATTTTGGAATGATACACTGCCACCTCATTGCCAAAAACCTTTTGCAAACGGTTGATAATCTGCGTAGTAAGTGCAATTTCAGGCAGCAGGTAGAGCACTTGACCCCCTCGTTTCATCACCTCGCGCATGAGCTCGACATACACGCGGGTCTTGCCGCTGCCAGTTACGCCGTAGAGTAGGACGACATTTTTTTCTGCTGCTAAAACTGGTAGGTTTTTAAAACCTACGAGGTTTCTTATTTCATCAATGGCTTGCACCTGTTGTTTGCTCAATTCATCCGCTTCCACCAATTCATCTTCATAGCCGCTGATCCGACTCACTTCGCGGTCGTATTTTTCCAGAATCCCTTTTTTCACCACCGTATTGAGCGAGCTTTCCGACACATCAGCTTTGGTCAGCACATCCTGTTTGCGGACAAAAGGCTGGCGTTTTTCGAGTGCGAGGAAGGCCATGAGGATTTCGACTTGCCGCTCTTTGCCGCTGAGTTCGGTAAAAACCTCGCGCAGCAAATCTGGCTGCGTGCGGAACGGCTCGGCAAGGCGCAGGGCACTGACTTTTCGAGGCTTGAACTTTTCCTGCAAATCTTCCCTGAGGAACAAGACGCCTTTATTTAAAAGTCGCTGTACGACAGGGAAAACAGTCTTTTTGTTTAGGATTTTCCGCGCATCCTCTACCGTGATTTCTTTCTGAATTTGGAGCGCTTCGGCGATGAGGTATTCGTCCGAATCAAGTTCGGAAAAGTTGTCTCCGTACACCGAGTTGTACACGAGCCTTGTCTCGCTGGTCAATTTCAAATGCCCTGGCAGCGCGGCTGACATAACTTCACCAAGGGTGCAGCAGTAGTAATCGGACATCCAATCCCAGAGCCGGAATTGCTGGGGTGTGACGACCGTAACTTCATCCAATACAGAAAGAATGGGCTTCACCACATAGTCGGGCGTTTCATTGTGGACGCGCTCGACAAGGCCGCTGTATAGTTTGGAGCGACCAAACTGGACTTCTACGCGCACACCAGGCTGCAGAAGCGAAGCCACCGACTCCGGGATGGAATAGGTATATGTGCGTTTGGGCAGGGCCAGGGGGAGAATGATATCGGCGTACATTATCCGAACAGGATTTCCATGAGTTCTTCTCGTTCAATCCCGTGATGTTCAGCAATATCGGAAAGAATAGCAGATAAAGTACCGACCATCAAAGGAACGTGGTTTGGGATCGTAATGTGGTGCTCGCTGGGTTCTTGAGTTGTCAATCTTATATGGCTTCCTTTTTGACGAGTGATTTCGTAGCTGAATTTTTTGGACAATAATTTGGCAAGTTCGGCTCCATTGAGGTTTCGAGGCGTTTTCATACCATGACCACTTCTCGTTTCACCATTTGCCACGCAAAGGACGCCGGGGCTTCCCCCTCTTCAAAATGGCACAAAATCGCCTCCTTAATATTGGCAATGAGTTCTTCCCAAGTTTCGCCCTGGGTATAAATCCCGTATTTAGGCGCTTTGGCGACGTAGCCGCCATCAGGGTCTTCAGTGACGAAAAAAAGAAGTTGGGATTGAGTTTGGGCTTGTGTGCTCATAGCCGATTTTTTTACAAAGATAAAACAGGTAGATTGGAGTTTGCCAAAAAATAGATGCTCTCAACTTTTGGCTTTTGCCGACTTTTGCGCCTAACCTGATCTTATGCATAAAATAGACGTTATCCTGGGCCTCCAGTGGGGCGACGAAGGCAAAGGCAAAATTGTGGACTACCTCGCTACCGATTATGACATGGTGGCGCGTTTCCAAGGCGGCCCCAATGCCGGCCACACCCTCAAATTCGGCGGCAAAAAGTATGTGCTGCACACGGTCCCCTCAGGGATTTTCCGTGAAAACCTGAACAACCTCATCGGGAATGGCGTAGTGCTCGACCCCGTCACGTTCCAGCGCGAATTGCGAAATTTGGAAGAAAGTGGCGTGAATTTCAGCCGCCGGCTTTTTGTTTCGCGCAAGGCCCACCTCATCCTCCCCACGCACCGTTGGTTGGATGCGGCCAGCGAGTCTCACAAGGGAATATCCAAGATTGGCTCCACACTCAAAGGCATCGGCCCGACTTATATGGACAAGACCGGGCGCAATGGCCTCCGCATCGGCGATGTGGAATCGCCCAACTTCCGCGAAAAGTACGAAGCCTTGAAAACCAAGCACATGGAACTACTGAAAATTTACCCGCCCATAGATTTCGACCTCGAAACTGCGGAGCGAGAATGGTTCGAAAGTCTTGCCACGCTTCGCAGTCTGCCTATGGTGGACAGTGAGTATTTCGTGAACAACGCGCTTTCTGAAGGAAAAAAAGTCCTGGCTGAAGGCGCGCAAGGGAGTATGCTCGACATTGATTTTGGCACCTACCCTTATGTCACGTCAAGCAACACCGTCACCGCCGGAGTCTGCACCGGCTTGGGCGTGGCGCCACAGAAAATTGGGCGCGTCATTGGCATTTCGAAAGCCTATTGCACCCGCGTGGGCGGCGGGCCTTTCCCCACCGAACAGGACAACGAAACAGGCGAACTGCTCCGCAAAGAAGGCATGGAATTCGGCGCCACCACTGGTCGTCCGCGACGTTGCGGCTGGATTGATTTGCCCCAGCTTCGCTACACCAACCTTATTAATGGCGTGACCGAAATTTGTATGACGAAGATTGACGTGCTCAATATTTTCACAGAAATCGCAGCCGCTACTCACTACCAATACGGCGGAAAAACCACCGACCAATTGCCCTTCGACCTCTGCCAAACGGAAGTTTCACCACTGTTGAAAAAATACAAGGGCTGGAATTCCTCACTCGACGGCATCCGCACGTTCGACAAGCTTCCCTCCGAGGCCCGCGCTTATCTTGAAGATTTGGAACAGATGCTCGGTGTGCCAATCAAGATGATTTCGACGGGACCGGAACGGGAGAAATTGATTGTGAAGTAGATGGGTATCTGTTTATCTGTAGATTTGGTTATTCGAGCACCCAAGCTTGGCCACCCAAATAACCAAATCCCCAAATAACCAAATCAGCAATTCACATGAAAGCAATCATCATCGGCGGCGGCATAATCGGCCTAAGCACGGCCTACTATCTCCAACAAGAAGGCTGGGATGTGACAATTCTCGAGCGCGGCGACGGCTCAGAGGGCTGTTCGTTTGGCAACATGGGCTACCTCTCTCCCTCGCATTTTGCGCCGCTTGCACAGCCAGGAATCATCAGCCAGGGCATTTTGTGGATGTTCAAACAGAAAAGCCCCTTTTATGTGCGCCCTTCGCTGAGTTGGGGATTGATGGATTGGGGACTGAAATTCGCCCGGGCTTGCAATGCCGGCCATGTCGAGCGCAGCGCAAAACCGATGGCCGAACTGCTCCTGCTATCACGCGATCTCACCGCTGCTTGGGAAACAAGTGGAGAAATGAAATTTGAATACGAGCAGAAAGGTTGCATCAATTATTTCCAAACTGCCAAATACGAAAAAGGCGAACTCCAAAACGTGCGCATGGGCCGTGATCTTGGCCTCCAAATTGAAGTGCTTGACCGCGCCCAATGCCAGGCCCTCGAACCTGAGCTCCCACCCGATGTGCGCGGTGCTGCATGGTACAAAGACGATGCGATTTTGTATCCGAACGAACTCATGCGCCAACTTTCCAGTCTCTTGGAAAAACGTGACGTGAAAATTATTTACAACGCTGAAGTTGTTGATATTCAAAAAGATAAAGGGAAAGTTGTAGCAGTTAAATTCCGAAAGCCAACTGATAGTCTTACTTCAAGTGAGACTATCAGCACACCAGACTTGATCGTTTTGGCCGCCGGTTCCTGGTCTCAGCCCCTTGCCAAAATGGTCGGCGAATACCTGCCCATGATGCCCGGCAAAGGCTATTCTATGACCGTTGAAGTGCCACACCAGCCCTTGCGTCATCCTTGTATTCTGCTTGAAGCGAAAGTAGCGATTACGCCTTGGGCCAAACGCCTGCGCATTGGCAGCACCATGGAAATCGGGGCGATGAACGACCGGATTCTGTTTCCGCGCGTACAAGGGATTTTGGAAGCGGTGCCACGTTTTTTTCCGGGCTACGCCGACGACCCGGCGTTCCGCGAACTCGCTAACTTTGAGAAATTGAAAGAAAATATGCAGGAAAAAATCTGGTTTGGCTATCGGCCACTTTCTGCAGACGGGATGCCGTATATCGGTTTTGCAAAGAAGACCAAAAACCTGATGATCGCCACCGGGCATGCCATGCTTGGCTTGAGTTTGGCTGCCGGGACAGGAAAGCTGGTGGCGGAAATGGCGGGCGGGAAGGCTACGAGTATTGGGGTGGCCGCGTTTGATCCGGGGCGGTATTAAGCCTTTCTCACAAACTCAGATTTCAAGCCCATAGCACCAAAACCTTCGATTTTGCAATCAATATTGTGGTCGCCATCGGTAAGGAACGGTGTCAAAATAACTTCCCAATTTGATGCCATTCTTTTGCCGCCATCCATCCTATCTTTTTCGTTAAATAGCCCCACTATTCGCCTCAAAAGATAGTTTGCTAACGCCAAAATAATTGGCCTGAAATTGGAAAGTTATTTTGACACCGTTCCTAAGGCGGATGTTCTTCACCTTAGCAGGGTATAAACTCTGACATAAAAGAAGGATACTTTTTTGCAAAACAAAGCAATTGCCTTACTTTGTTAAAAGGATTAGAAATTGAAACACGTTTTCAATATTTGGTTTTACAGCCCGCTTCCCTTCACCAACCGATTATGCTCATCCGGAAAAACCGCCGTTCCTCGAAAGTCTTTAGCCTCCTCTGGCGTCATATACGCATAAGAAATAATGATGACAACGTCTCCCACCTGCACACGCCGCGCTGCCGCGCCATTCAGGCAAATGACGCCGCTTCCGCGCTCGCCCCGGATGGTGTAAGTCTCGAAACGCTCGCCATTGTTGTTGTTCACGATCTGCACTTTCTCGCCTTCCATGATGTTGGCTGCTTCGAGCAAGTCCTCATCAATGGTGATGCTGCCGATGTAGTTCAGGTCGGCTTGCGTAACGCGGACACGGTGTATTTTGCTTTTGAAAACTTCGATGAACATGGTTTTCTTTTTCTGGCTTCGGAAAACAACCAAAGCCCGTATTCGGTTGCAAAAGTAGAAGCTCTCGGCAAAGCCAGGGTCGAAAGTTTGAGATGGCAATTTTTTGAGACAGCCGGACGTTCTGGCGTTTCAATATTTAAACTATTCAATTTCACAGACTTACAATGAAAAACTATCTCCTCCTTACACTCCTCACGATCATATGCCAATCCCTCACCGCTCAGGTAATGGGCAATTATGGCGAAAAACAGCAAACCTACCAAAACATCGTTCCAAACGCTCAGTATCGCGCAGTTCCTAAGGCCGCTTTTTTCATCGGCGACAACCAGATTGAAATCAGCGTCAACACGTTGTACAATCAAAAGGCCAGTGCTTACACGGCCATTTTCAGCGTAACACAGGCTGGAAAAACTGCGGAAGAGACCAACACCCTGCTCAATGCCCGCCTTGATGGATTCCTCAGCGATCTTAAAAACCTCGGCATTCCAGCCACCGATATTTATGTGGACATGGTCAATTTTCTGCCCAAATATGAGTACGATGTTAGCAAAAAACTGTTTTCCCGCAAGACATACACAGAGATTCCCAAAGGTTTTGAAATGCAGAAAAACATCCACATACGATATACCAATCCTGCGTTGTTAGAGCGCATCGTGACTGCCGCCGCCCGTCAGGAAATCTATGACATTGTGAAGGTTGATTACTTTGTCAAAGACTCTGAGAGTATTTATGCTCAATTGCGGGAAACAACGTTCAAGTACCTTAAAAACATTGAAAATCAATACAAAACACTTGGCATCCGCCTTGATTCTGCCTACATGGTCAGCGCCGAAAACGCCTGGGTGGCCTACCCGATCAATCGCTACGAAAGTTATCAGGCTTTCAGTACCCAACGTCTCGACATAGACGAAAACAGCAAGGTGAATTCCGCCGACAAGATCACATCGCGCTTCTACAATGCTGTGCCAGCCAACGATTACGACATCGTTATCAACCCGGAAATACTTGAGCCAGCAGTGCAGTTCTCATACAACCTTGTGGTGCGTTTTACCCTGCCAGAACGGGTGCCTGCGGAAAAAACCGTTATGAAAAAAGAATTTCTGCTCGTTACGCCCAACGGAGAAGTCAAGACTTTGAAAATTGAGTGATGGGGTTCACCGCAGAGAGGCGCTAATTTCAGGAGGTTTCACTTTTTGTGAAAAAAAGCAATTTCTATTTGCTTCGAAGAACAAAAGCCCTCATCTCTCCTCTCAGCAGCCAAAGCGTAACCGCGCAACAAACAAACACTACCAATGCAAGGATAAACAACAACCCACCATCTCCCTTCATCCCTTCATCACTTCATGACCAACTGGGGAATCATAGGACTCGGAAAAATAGCCCGGCAATTTGCCGACGACCTTCGTCTGCTGCCCAATGCCCGGCTGCATGCAGTGGCTTCCACTTCGCAGGAACGTGCAACGGCATTTGCTGCCGAATTTGGTGCAAGCCACGTTTATAATCGCTACGCAGACATAGTACACTGCCCCGATTTGGATGTGGTATATGTGGCCACGCCCCATCCTTTTCATTGCGAAAACACCCTGCTTTGTCTTGAGAACGGACTTCCGGTACTATGCGAAAAACCTTTTGCAATGAACATGGCCGAAGCCCGGCGTATGGTCGGCGCTGCCCGTCGCAACCGGGTTTTTCTGATGGAAGCCCTTTGGACGAGGTTTATCCCGGCCATCGAGCAGGTATTCCAAATGGTAGAACAGGGAGAAATTGGCGAACTACATACCATTAAAGCCGATTTTGGCTTCAAAATGCCTTTTGACCCTGCTTCTCGCCTTTACAACAAAGCGCTTGGTGGTGGATCGCTGATGGATTTGGGAATATACCCCGCTTTGCTTGCGCTTTCTTTTTTTGGGAAGCCGGAACCCGAAAATATTTTTGCCGCCGCCACCTTTACTGCCACCGATGTGGATGAGTCCTGTGCTTTTACTTTTCAATATCCTGCTGGCCGTCTCGCTATCGGCCATTCCACCATCGCCGCCAATACATCGCTCGGTGCGCATTTGTACGGAACGGAGGGCACTATTTTCTTGCACCCGCGCTGGCACCACACCCAAAAAATTACGGTTTCGCACTACCAGGGCAGGCAGGAGTCTTTTCGCGATTTGGATATCCCTTATGTGGGTCGAGGCTATTCTTATGAAGCTGCCCATGTGATGCAGTGCCTTGAAAACGAATTGTTTGAAAGTGAGACCTTGCCGCTCGAATTCACACTTGATCTTGTGGAAACCCTTGATACCATCCGAGAGAAAGTCGGTTTGGTGTATTAACCCCATACCATATTCCTGTTCGGCACGTTTTTGGCGGGAACGGCTGAAAAACGAAAGAAAGCGTCAAAAAACCCGCTTACTTTTGCGGGCCGAAAAGCGCTGTGGACAGGTATTGTTTTTTGACAGGATTTACAGGATCAACAGGATTGTTATACTCAAAATGAGAAAGGATAAATCCTGTCCATCCTGTAAATCCTGTCAAAATTTTTTATAAAAAACAGTCAAAGCATCCTTTTCAGACACAATCTCGTCCAAGACCAAAATCCAAAAATTTCGATTTACATGAACAAACATCTGCGATTCTGTGCCCTGCTTATTTGTGGCTTCGTGCTTTCAAGCCAAACCTCGTTTGCTCAAATGCGAGGCTGGGAACTAGGGGGCTGGCTCGGGGCTTCCAATTATTTTGGTGATTTGAACACCAACTTCCGGGTCAACCGCCTGCATCTTGCAGGTGGTGCGGCAGGGCGTTACAACTTCAACGACCGCCTGGCCCTGCGTCTCGGGCTTAACGCTGGTAAAATCAGTGCCTACGATTCCGATTCCAAAAACGTTTATGAACTGCGCCGAAACTTGCATTTTTGGAGCACCGTCGCGGATGCTACTGCACAGTTTGAGTTCAATTTTTTCCCTTATGTGCACGGCCACCGAGAGTATTTTTTCACCCCGTATATGTTTGCAGGCCCAGCCTTTTTCTGGTTCAATCCCAAAGCTGAACTAGACGGACAGACCTATAATTTGCGAGAAATGGGCACCGAGGGCCAGTTTCGCGGCGAGGAATACAATACTGCTCAAGGGGCATTCTCTTATGGGATAGGTTTCAAAATAGACTTGTCTTATCGCTGGAGCCTTGATTTCGCCCTCAGTGGGCGTAAGATTTTTACCGACTATCTTGATGATGTGCATGGTGTTTACGCTGATATCCGCGATATTCGTTCGCAACGAGGCGACATCGCCGCCGCTTTCGCCGACCGATCTGGTGAGCCACCCATTGGCCTTCCAGGCAGACAACGCGGAAACGGCAAAAAAAACGATGCTTATGCCACTATCGGGATAGGACTGAACTACTATTTTGGCAGCATCCGTTGCCCAGGAATCACGAAATAAGTGATTGGTGGATTGGTGCATTAGGAAATTATCCTAGGGAGTGTTCATAAAACTGTTTCAACTGCTGGTTACACCCCCTACCCCTAAAGGGGAGTTTATTCCGTCGAGTGCATACTCAATGAATAACAAACAATAATCCACCTTTCGAATTTGCTCCCCTTTAGGGGTTGGGGGGTGTAACCAGCAGTTGACACAAATTTTTGAACACTCCCTGATCCTACCAGTAGACCAATCACCAATCACCAATCACCAATCCACCAATCACCAATCCACCAATCCACCAATCCACCAATCACCAAATCCACGAATCACCAACTTCCCTCGTCTTGAGACACTTTTTGCCACACTTTATACAGGAAAATTACCGAAACGGGGTAGTTCAGGGCAGCCTACAGGCCTGCACGATGTTTGTTGATTTGAGTGGGTTCACCCGGCTGACTGAATCGCTCATGGCAAAAGGCCCGGTAGGCGCGGAAGAACTTTCCGATGTGCTCAACCACATCTTTCAGCCTACCGTGGAGTTGGTGTATCAGCAGGGTGGGTTTATCCCTTATTTCGCGGGAGATAGTTTTACCGCCATTTTTCCGAGTTCAACAGGTGGCTTAACTGGGGCTTTAAACTCTGCTCAGTCCATCCTTGCCCGTTTTTCACAAAATCGGCAAAACCCGGACTCTATCCTTTTGGAACATGGTATCGGGATCAAGATCGGCCTCTCCCAAGGTGAGGTGGAATGGGGGATTGTGGGCCAACGCCGCAAGGGGTACTACTTTCAAGGCGACCCGATTGACGCTTGCGCACAGGCCCAAACCCATGCCAGCAGCCTCGAAGCCGTGGCAGACGCCCAGTTTCTCCGGCTGCTCGACCCCGCTGTTTTTGACGTAGAAGACCTTGGAGAAGGATTTTTCAAACTAGCCATTGATCCTGAACAGCCTACCGCGAATACACCCGAACGAGCAATCGTACTCCCGGTGCCAGATGCCAAAGTCTCTGCGGATTTTTTGCCTAAAGAAGTGTTTGAAAACCAGCAAATTGGCGAATTCCGCAACGTAGTGAGTGTATTTATTTCATTTGAAGGTGTGCGCTCCCACGAATCGCTCGATCACTTTGCCTCCATTGTGCTCGACCAAAGCGAGAACTTCGGCGGCTACTTCAAAGAAATTGATTTTGGCGACAAGGGAGGGGTAATGTTCTGCCTTTTCGGTGCGCCGATTGCTTTCGAGAACAACACCGAGCGTGCCCTTGAATTTGTGGCCGCTGTTCGCGACGACCTGTCTCAACTGACCGAACTCACAGGCGCCCGCTTTCGAGTGGGCATGGCTTCCGGGCAGGCTTTCACCGGCGTGATTGGCAGCAACGAACGCTGTCAATACGCAGCAGTGGGTGCTCGAGTGAACCTTGGAGCAAGGCTAATGATGCAGGCCGAATGGGGCGAGGTGTTGAGCGACGAAAATGTGTCGCGCAACCGAAACTTCAAGTTCAGTTACCGGGGCGACGGCTATTTCAAAGGTTTTGAAAACAAGTTGCCGACTTACCTGCTCACAGGTCGGAATTTGGCGGGCAAAGCAAGTTTTTCAGGGGATTGTTTTGGAAGGGGAGGGGATTTGGATCGGCTGTTTGCATTTGCGCAGCCCTTGCACGAAAATCGCTTTGCCGGCATGGCCTTTATCTTTGGCGAAGCAGGCATCGGAAAAAGCAGGCTGAGTTACGAACTGCGCCGCCGTCTGCGTGACACCATGGCGGTCAGTTGGTTCGGTTGTGCCAGCGACCAGATTTTGCGCAAGCCATTCAACCCTTTTATCTACTTTCTTAAAAACTATTTTGACCAAAGCCCCGAAAATACCCCGGAGCGCAACAAAGAACTTTTCGAGCAAAATTTTCTCGAACTCCAATACGAACTTACCGAAAGCCAGCACCCCGAAGCCGATGCGGTGCGCCGCGAAATAGCCCGAACACAGAGTGTTCTGGCTGCCATGGTGGGCATCAACTATACGGGTACGCTGTGGGAGCAGCTCGATGCTAGAGGCCGTTACCAAAACGCTCTCGCTGCTATGGCCAACCTTTTTGTGGCCGAATCGCTGCTTCAGCCAGTAGTAATAGAATTGGAAGACGGGCACTGGTATGACGACATGAGCCGCGAATTTTTGGCGCAATTCGCCCGACGAGCCCAGACTTACCCCCTGCTGTTTTTGGTCACAAGCCGCTATGAGGACGATGGCACCAAGAACTATGTTTTCAAGAAAAATCTGCTGGATGAGATCGGCGCACCGTTCTGTGAAGTAGACCTGAATTTTCTGCAAAACGACGATCTAAAATCATTTGCGGAGGCGCGACTGGGAAACCCGATGCACCCCGACCTATATGAATTGCTCCACCGAATGACACAGGGCAACCCCTTTTATGTGGAACAAATGGCCGAATATTTCCGAGAGGCAGACTTGCTCAAATTGACCGATGAAGGGGTGTTGCAACTCAAAAACGAAGACCTCCAAATCGCTGATTCCGTCAAAGAAATCATGATGGCGCGTATAGACCGCCTAAGTGGGCTGGTCAAAGAAACCGTGAAAGCAGCAGCAGTGATTGGGCGCGAATTTGAGTTGCCAGTGCTTTCGGCGGTAATGGCGCGGCAGGAAGATTTCGTACGCCGAAACGGCGACCTTGACGTGGTGCTTCGCGAACAAATACAAACGGCAGAAAAATGGCAGGTGTGGTACGCGATGAACGAACTACGCTACATTTTTAGGCACTCGCTGCTCCGCGAAGCCGCGTACGATATGCAGTTGCGCACCCGTTTGCGCGAACTTCACCAGCTCATTGCGGAGGCTATTGAACAACTGTATCCCAATTCTGAGGAGCGTTATGTAGACCTCGCTTTCCACTATGACGAAGCGGAGGACGAGAAAAAAACCAACAAATACCTCGAAAAAGCCGCCCGTTATGCCCAGCGGAATTATCAGAACAGGCAAGCCTTGAAGTTCTACGACAAATTGATTTCCAACCTATTGAGCAAAGAAAAGGAAACCAAAAAAGTCATAAGGCTCATGCTTCGGAAAGGGGCGGTACACGAGTTGGTAGGCCAATGGGAAGAAGCAGAAAAAGACTACCGAATCGCGCTCAAACGCGCCCAGAATTTGAGCGATTGGCTGCTCATCGGACGGGCCAACCGCCGATTGGGTCAGTTGCGTATGCTTCGAGGCGATTATGTAGAGGCCAAAAAGCATCTCGACGTGGCCTCCACGTTTTTTGACTTTGCCAAAGACCCCGTGGGTACCGCCAAAACCTATGGCAATCTTGGCACGCTCTTTTTTCGGCAAGGCAGTTACGAATCGGCTAAAAGCTGGTTTGCCAAAGCCATTGAGATCAACCGTGCCAATGGGCGCGAGGCTGAGAACGCGGCCATCGTTGCCAACCTGGGCCTCATCTTTATGAACCAGGGCCATTACGACGAAGGCATCCGTTGGCTTGAAGAACAATTAGACATTGCCCAACGTGCTGGCGACAAACAGGGCCTCACTACCTTATACACCAACTTGGGCATCATCAACCTTGAAAAAGGCTCGTTGGATTCCGCGCTGCTCTGCCTGGAGCGAGGATTGGCCCTCTCAGAAGAATTGGGCAACAAACTCTTTATGACCATTTGCATCGGTTCAATTGGCTCTGTTTGGGAACGGAAAGGAGATTATGCCAAAGCCATGCAAAACTTTGAGCGCGACCTGCAACTCGTGCGCGAACTCGGCGACAAACAGGGCCTCTCCATCGCTTGCGGACTCATTGGCGACCTGCTTTCGGTGATGGGTGATTTTGACCGGGCTATTGAATATTTAGAGCAAAACCTTGCACTTAGCCGCGAACTCAATTACAAAAAAGGCATCGCCAAAGCACTCAATACTTTGGGTGATACCTGGTTTTACAAGGGCGATTACCCCCGTAGCATCCGCTATTACAACGAAGCTATTGACCATGCCCGCGAAATGGGCAACCGACTGGTGCTGGGCTATTCGCTCATCGAAAAAGGCTTGGTCCATATCCAGGCAGGCGAAGTGGCTTCCGCAAGACAATATGTGGAAGAAGGCCGCGACATCGCACTCGCCTTGGGCAATGCCGAGCTGACATTTGGCGCCAATATCCTCCGCGCTCAAGTCATCATTACCGAAGGCAACCGCCCCGAAGCAATACGCCAACTACAACAAATGCTCAGCCTTGTGCGCACCGAGCGTGAAGAAGCTGCGGTTCATTTTGAACTCCGCCGAGTTGCCGACAACCCTACTCCCCACCATCTTCGGGCTGTGGCACTTTATCGGGCCATGTATGCACGTACTCCGCAGCACATCTATAAAGTTCGCTTGGAAGAACTTGAACGAGAATTTTAGATTAAGAGGCTGTCTAAAGTTTTTTCAATGGATGCTTTTTCAGTCTTTTCGGCTTCGTTAAATTTTTCGCCTTAGAAATCAACTATGGCTGCAAAATTTGCCCTGCCTCGCTCAAAAATCCTTGAAAAATCATTCCATCAAAAAACTTTAGACAGCCTCTAAAATAAAACCCATTCCCTGCGGCGGTTCCGAGGAAAAAACGGAAATTTGTGCCCCAGATTCATAGCAGCAGTTCAATACCAACAACAACATCCGCTTTCAATGGAAGAAGAAAAAAAGCGCCGTCCGCGCCTTTCTAAGCCGGACGTGGATTCCTCGCTGGAAGAGCGAACGAAATCCGAACAACCAGAAGACCCATTTGCCGAAAAACCAGACAAGCCTGTTGAGCGTCCCGACAGAGGCCGGGAAGGCGGTGCTTTCGAGCGCAAGCCTTGGCAAGACCGCAGTCAGGGTGGCGGCAACTACGAGCGCAAACCCTGGCAAGACCGCAGTCAAGGCGGTGGCGGCCAACAGGGTAGTGGCGGCAACTACGAACGCAAGCCCTGGCAAGACCGCAGTCAAGGCGGTGGCGGCCAACAGGGTGGTGGCGGCAACTACGAACGCAAGCCCTGGCAAGACCGCAGTCAAGGCGGCGGTGGCCAACAGGGTAGTGGCGGCAACTACGAGCGCAAGCCCTGGCAAGACCGTAATCAGGGTGGAGGTCAAGGTGCTGGTAATTATGAACGCAGGCCTTACCAACAAAGGAGTGGCGGCGGCGGCGGCAACTTCGGCAGAAAACCCTTCCGCAAAAAAGACGACTTCTTTATTGAACGGAAACCCAAGCCCAATCTTCCCACAGGTGAGGGAATGCCCTTAAATAAATATTTGGCGCACTGTGGACTTTCATCTCGCCGCAAAGCAGTTGATTATGTTGAGGCTGGAAAAGTAACGGTAAATAGTGTAGTCAAAAAAGAACCATTCTACCGTATCCAACCCGGCGACATCGTCATCTGCGACAGCAAACTGATGAAAGTGCAAGAGCGCTTGGTTTATGTGCTGTTGAACAAGCCAAAAAATGTCATTACCACAACCGACGATGATCGTGGAAGGCCTACTGTGATTGACATTGTAGATTCCAGCTTTCCAGAGCGGATATTCCCTGTAGGTCGCTTGGACCGAGATACCACTGGACTGGTGCTTTTGACCAATGATGGCGAATTGGCGCAAAAACTCACCCACCCAAGCTTCGCGGTACAGAAACAATATCGCGTAGGCTTACGTCGAGGCCTTACACAAGCCGATTTGGAACACATCGAACGGGGCGTAGAACTGGAAGACGGACTTATGGAAGTCAACTGGATTCGCTTTTCAGAAGACCATCCAGAACGGGATATTGTAGAACTCGAAATCAGCTCGGGTCGCAACCGCGTTGTGCGCCGAATATTCGAGACCTTGGGGTACGAGATTTTTAAACTTGACCGATTCTATTTCGCAGGTTTGACCAAAAAAGACCTGGAGCGCGGCAAATTCCGCGAACTTACCCAACGTGAGGTCATTATGCTCAAGCACTTTACAGGGCATCCATCCACGAGCAAGAAGAAAAAAGGCGAGGAGGAGGATTCGCCAGAAGAATCCACTGGTGGGGATACCACCAAATAATTCTAAAAAAGGCCGATTGCGGAAACGCGCATTCGGCCTTTTTCTTTGAGGGTGTCTAAAGTTTCTTCCTTTCTCGAGCGTTCAAAAATTCCAGTTTACTTTTGTCAGTATTTCATCGGTACCTAACAAGATTAAATTTCATCTACAATGAAAATTATCCACAATCTCCTATTGATCTCCACCATTTTAATCACTGGTTTTGGCGCTCTGCACGCACAAATGACCGATGGCAGGCCGCGGATTGGATTCAAGGCCGGCGTTAATGGCTCCAAGCTTTATGACGATGCCGATGCTACCGACAAAAAATCGCGAATCGGCATCACGGGCGGCGTGTTTGCCCAAATCCCCCTTGCCAAAGGCCGTATGTCGCTCCGCCCCGAATTGTTGTTCACGACCAAAGGTGGCGCGTATGATTTTGCCAATGGCGACCGCACAGATTTCAAGATCAACTATATCGAATTGCCGCTCTCCATTGAATATCGCTTGCTCGGATTCATAAACCTCCATGCCGGAGGGTACGCCTCTTTACTCGCCACGGCTGATGGGACCATTGAGGGAATCCCGGGCTCACTGGCTAAGGCGGATTTTGAAGCATTCGATTTTGGATGGCACGCTGGGACCGGCATTGATTTTGGTGGCCTTGGTTTGCACTTCCGGCTTTCGCGAGGCCTTCAGAAAGTGGAAGCCCAAACGGTGAAAGCGTCGTTTGGCGATTTAAAAAACTCCACTTGGGCGCTCACCCTTTCTTATGGGCTTTAATCCAGTTAATCCTCCTCCTCCATGAAGATTTTTTGCATCGGAAGAAACTACACCGACCACGCCAAAGAACTGAACAACCCTGTGCCATCCGAGCCGCTCGTATTCATGAAACCGCCTACGGCGCTGCTGCTCGCCAACAGACCCTTTTACCACCCTGATTTTACCCAAGACCTTCATTATGAAGGGGAAATTGTGCTCCGGGTCTGTAAAAATGGCCGCTCAGTTCAACCCGAATTTGCCCATCGGTACTTTGATGCGGTTGCCTTCGGCATTGACTTCACCGCCCGCGATTTGCAAGACAAACTCAAATCGAAAGGCCACCCTTGGGAAATTGCGAAAGGCTTTGATCGTTCAGCCCCCCTGAGCCAATTCGTGCCGCTGGGAAATTTGAAAAACCCGAAAGACATCCATTTCCAACTCAAAAAAAACGGTGATCTGGTGCAGGACGGCTACACCCGCGACCTGATTTTTCCTTTTGAAACCCTCATCGTGCACCTCTCACGTTATTTCACGCTGCAAAAAGGTGATTGCATCTTCACGGGTACTCCGGCAGGGGTGGGGCCTGTACAAATTGGCGATCTGCTCGAAGGGTTCATTGAAGGAGAGAAAATACTGAATTGTCAGATAAAATGAACAAGCACAGGACTGTTTTACGGCTAAAATGACAAAGTAAAACTACTTTTGCGCCCCGGTTAATTGGTGATTGGTATATCGGTGATTGGTGACTAGTGGACTCGTGACTGATATATCGGTGATTGGGCTGACCCCCTTTTACTATTTAAAGCATTGAAAAACCAGTCACCAATCACCCATCACCATTCACTACTTCAACCAATCCACCATAATCATGAGCGCAATCCGCGAAGTATTAGCCCGAGAGATCCTCGACAGCCGAGGCAACCCCACCATTGAAGCAGAAGTGTGGACAGAAGCGGGCTTTATTGGCCGCGCAGCCGTGCCAAGCGGGGCTAGCACGGGAGCACACGAAGCAGTAGAACTGCGCGATGACGAGGACCGATACCTCGGCAAAGGCGTGCGTCGTGCCGTCAAAAACGTAGAGATCATACTCCGCCCAGAACTGCTTGGCCAGGAAGTGAGCGACCAAATACGCATTGATCGTCTGATGATTGATCGCGACGGCACCCGCATGAAAAGCCAGATTGGCGCAAACGCCATTCTCGCCGTCAGCCTTGCCGTGGCCCGCGCCGCAGCTGAAGAACTGGGCCAGCCGCTCTACCGCTATCTCGGCGGGGTGAACGCCCACGTGCTGCCTGTGCCAATGATGAACATTCTCAATGGAGGCTCACACGCCGACAACGGGATTGATTTTCAAGAGTTTATGATTATGCCTGTCGGTGCAAACTCTTTCAACGAAGGCTTGCGGATGGGCGTGGAAGTTTTTCACCACTTGAAAAAAGTGCTCAAGAACAAGGGCTATTCCACCAACGTCGGTGACGAAGGCGGCTTTGCCCCTGGCATTAAGGACAATGAAGAAGCCATCCAGATGGTGATGACCGCCATCGAAGCATCGGGTTACAAGCCTTTGGACGACATTGTGATTGCGCTCGATCCCGCTGCTTCTGAATTTTACGACGCTGAGAAGGGTGAATACGTGTTCAAAAAATCCTCTGGCGAACGTTATTCCTCCAAAGATATGGTGGCTTACTGGAAAGACTGGTGCAACCGCTACCCGATTTACTCCATCGAAGACGGCCTGGCAGAAGACGATTGGACAGGCTGGAAACTCATGACCGAAACCCTCGGACACCGCATCCAACTCGTAGGCGACGACCTGTTCGTGACCAATGTGGAACGCCTCCAGCGCGGCATTGACGAGAAAATCGCCAACTCCATTCTCATCAAAGTCAACCAGATAGGCACACTCACGGAGACCATCAACGCGGTAAACCTGGCCACCCGCCATGCTTACACCTCCGTGATCAGTCATCGCTCTGGCGAAACGGAAGATACTTTCATCGCCGACCTCTCGGTAGCATTGAACACCGGCCAGATCAAAACCGGCTCGGCTTCGCGCTCAGACCGGGTGGCGAAGTACAACCAACTGCTTCGGATTGAAGAAGAACTGGGCGATGCGGCGACGTATTTGGGAAGGGCGATTTTTGGGGTGTGAGGATACGCAAGACTGGCGAGATTCAATCAAACAACACATCCAAGGTCAAATCCTGTGCAATTGTTGCTAAAAAATGCTCATTTCGCTTTGCCCCAAAAACGGTGAGGAGCGTGAGGAACACGTTTTTTCGGGTGCGCGCATGTTGTTTGAAAACTTCGGCCTTTTCGCGCAAATGACTGGCGTAATCTTTTGTAACCTCGAATTCCGTGTTGTGAAATTTTAACTCAAGCAAGTTGATGCAGTTATCGCTGCGGTCAATAATGAAATCAATTTGGGCTCCGGGCATCTTTGTGCTGCCCTTTTGGGCCCAGGAATATTCATTCGAGACAATACCATGGATGCCCAACGCCTTTTTGATCTGATAAACGTGCTTGAAACAAACGTTCTCGAACGCATAGCCTGACCAGTTCTTGAACGATTGCGTTGCGGTGATTTGCTGCCAACTATCAGTTCCTTTCCTATTATGTAAAAAACGGAAATAAAAAAGTGAGAACTCGTCTACCAACCGATAAAGGCAATCTTCGCTGACTTTTGAAAATGGATAGATACGCTGAATAAAACCGCATTGAAAAAGTTCGTCCAAAACCACAGTGAGCCCGCCACCACTTTTCATTCCGGTGGATTTGATGATTTCGTTGCGTGTCATGCCCTTGTTTTTTTGCGCTAATGCCTGCACCACGGTTTCGTGACCCTGATTGTGCTTAAAAATCGCAGCATAAAGGTTGGGAAACTCGTCTTTGAGCCTTGCTCCGCTGCCAAGCAATAGTTCGTCCAAGATTTGTGCAACACTTTTGCCAGGGCGCAGATCCTTTATGTAAAATGGTATGCCGCCAACGCACATATACAGTTGAGCGATGTCTTTATATGAAAGTTGAACGTTTCGAGCCTCCAAAAACGCCTTCATTTCACCGAGGCGAAAGGGCATCAATCGTACATGTTGAGTGATGCGGTTGTGTAGCCCGCCTCGGTCGTTGATGATTTTTTGGATGATCCACGAGGCCGCTGAACCACAGATGACGAGGATGACATCCTCGCGTTTGGAACAGAATTGGTTCCAAAAATTGTCCAAAGCTGCCAAAAAACCCGATCTTGGGGTCTCAAACCATGAAATTTCATCCAGAAAAATAACTTTTTTCCCTCCTGCCGGCAACCCCGCCAAATAGGCACGCAATTGCGAGAACGCCTGAAGCCAAGTTTTCGGTGGCAGGATTGGCCCTCCGGTTTTGTTCTGCTCAGCGAGTGTGAGCCAGAAATTCTCCAATTGCTGTGCCATGTCTTTTTGGTGCAATCCGCTGCACTCAAAAACAATTTGATTGGCATAAACCTGTCTGACCAAATAAGTCTTCCCGATTCGTCGTCGCCCATAAACGGCCACGAATTCTGACTCATCCTTGTCTAACAGGCTTTTCAACAGGGCCACCTCTTCGACCCTTCCGATCAATTTCATGTGACGAATTGTTTTTTATAGTTCGCCAAATGTACGATAAATTCTTACAATTTGGCGAGTTATGGTTTTTATGTTTCGCCAAATCAACTTTTAAGGGGGGGCTGCTTCGCGCTCAGATTGCGTGGCAAAATACACCAACTGCTTCGAATTGAAGAAGAACTGGGCGATGCGGCGACGTATTTGGGAAGGGCGATTTTTGGGGTGTGAGGAAGGCGTTGGAAATATGATGGCATAAGAGAAACCCCCTCTTTGCGGTTTGCGAGGCGGGGGTTTTGTTTTTTGTGTATACATTTGTTTGGCCACTCAGAGAAATGGCATTTGGACAAAAGACCAAACACGGCGGGAAGACCATGCAGGGCAGAAAACATAACACCCGACAGACAGCATGGACGAAAAAACAAACCATTAAAAAAAATAAAATGGCTGCAGCCAAAAAAAATAAATCGAAACCACAACCGCCTGCCACTGTGCAGAACTTTCCCATCATAGGCATTGGCGCGAGTGCAGGCGGGCTTGATGCCTTCAAGCGATTGCTCACAGCCATACCAGAAGATTCAGGAATGGCGTATGTGCTGGTGCAGCATCTTGACCCTTCGCACGAAAGTGTTTTACCAGAGATTTTACAACGGGTTACAAAAATTCCCGTACATGAAATAACCGAAGACATTCACCTTGCGCCCGACCATATCTATGTAATTCCTTCCAACAAAATGCTCATCTCAACGGATGGTGTGCTCAAGCTCTCTGACCGCGAAAAAAAAATCAATCTTTCCATTGATATTTTTTTACATCGCTTGCCGATGTGCACAAAGAGTGTGCAGTAGGTGTTGTGTTGTCCGGCACGGGCAGCGATGGCACAATTGGGTTAAAAGCCATCAAAGAACACGGAGGCATCAGCATTGTGCAGGACTCGGAATCCGCTGCTTACGACAGCATGCCACAAAGTGCGGTGAATGCAGGAGTAGTTGATTTTATTTTAGCTCCTGAAAAAATTCCCGCGCAGCTTTTGCAAATCAACAGCGCATACAAAATCAGTCATTTTTTCAAAGAAGAAGATGAACTGCCTAAAGACGATGAAGATGTTTTCAAACAAATTCTTTTGTTGCTTCGACAGCGCAGCGGGGTTGATTTTACGTATTACAAGCAGCCCACTTTTCACAGGCGCATAGCGCGGAGAATTGCCATTGTGAAAAAGAAAAACCTTGCCGACTACTTAAAATTTTTGCGCACCGATAAAGCCGAACAGGATGCACTCTTTCAGGATGTGCTCATTCCCGTTACTTCTTTTTTCCGCGACCCAAAAACTTTTGAAGCATTGTGCGGCACCGTTTTTCCCGCCTTGTTTAAAAATAAAACCGTTGATGAACCCATTCGCATTTGGATTGCAGGATGCTCCACAGGCGAAGAAGCATTTTCAATTGCCATCTGCCTGCACGAATTTTTAGGAGAGAAATTGTCCAATACAAAAATTCAAATTTTCGCTTCCGATATTTCCGAGAAAGCAATCAAGAAAGCACGCGCAGCAATTTACTCCAAAGCCGAAGTAGAAAACCTTTCTGCAACGCAACTGAAAAATTATTTCAAAAAAAATATCAGTGATTACGAAGTGGACAAGCTCATTCGGGACATGTGCGTATTTGCTCCGCACAATTTTTTAAAAGACCCGCCATTTGCAAAAATGGATTTGATCAGTTGCCGCAATGTGCTCATCTACATGGATACTTTCTTACAGAAGAAAGCATTCACCACTTTTCATTACGCGCTCAAAGAAAACGGTTTTCTTCTACTCGGAAAATCTGAAACCACCGGCGCGTCATCCGATTTGTTTACACAAGTTTCCAAGCACGATAAAATCTATTCGCGCAAGCCCTTGCCAGGACGGTTCATGCATGTTGCCACCGAACGCAGGGAAGAAGCGTTGACAACAAAAGATAAAACCGTAACCAAACACGAAACCGTTCACACCGATTTCAAAAAAAGTGCAGAGGCAGTAATGATTTCAATATTCCCTGCAAGTGTGGTTGTGAATGAACAAATGGACATCGTTCATATTCATGGAGACATCACACCTTTTCTTCAAGCACCGCAAGGCAAGCCAACGCACAACCTTGTAAAAATGGCGCGTGAAGGATTAGCGTTTGAATTACGCAACGCAATTCATAAAGCAAAGAAAGAACGTGCAACAGTTACTAAAGAAAATATTCCTGTAAAGACCAATGCCCGCCTGTATGACGGAGTCGGGCAGGGCAATCAATCTTTGGTTACTATAGAAATTATTCCGCTTACCGATACCATTGATCCACATTACCTAATTCGCTTTGAGAAAAAAAATCCTGTTGAGCAGGAAGAAAAAAAATCTGCATCAGTAAAAATAAACGCAACTCAAAAGCAAAACGAGCACTTAGAAAAAGAACTTTCGCAAACCCGCGAAGACATGCGCTCCATCACCGAGGACATGGAAGCCGCCAATGAAGAACTGCAAAGTGCCAACGAAGAATTGCAGAGCAGCAACGAAGAGATGCAAAGTTTGAACGAAGAATTAGAAACATCAAAAGAAGAACTGCAATCAACCAATGAAGAACTCATCATCGTAAATCAGGAATTGCTCGACAAGCAGGAGCAACTCAATACTTCCCGTTTTTATTCCGAAGCAATCGTTACCACCATGCGCGAACCGCTTGTGGTTCTCGACAAAACATTGCGTGTAAAAACCGCCAACGCTTCCTTCTACAAAAAATTTAATGTGGATGAAAATGAAACCGAAAACGAATTATTTTACGAAATACAAAATCATCAGTTCGATGATACCTTGCTTCGCTCATTGCTCGAAAAAATTCTTCCGCAAAAAAACCGCATAGAAGATTTTGAAATCAATCTCCGTTTGCCCGATAAGGGTGTGCGCATTATTCTGTTAAATGCACGACAAATTGTAAATGAAAATAAAGCAGAACAGTTGATACTTCTTGCCATGGAAGATATTACTGACAGGGTGCGTGCAGAAAAAATATTAGAAGAAAGCGAGAAGGAACAAAAAAAATTGGCATCGCAACTAAAACTTGCAACTGATTCGGCCCAAATTGGCATTTGGTCTTTAGACATTGATTCCTCGAAATTGGAGTGGTCTCACATACATAAATTAATGTGGGGATATGATGAACATCGCGAAGACCTAACTTACGAAGACTGGCATAAAGTGATTGTTCCGGAGGATAAGGAATTGGCTTTCCAAAAAATAGAAGCATCAAAGGCTAATCATGAAATTTATGAAGCAGATTACCGAATTGCCCGTGCAAATGATGGGGCTATTGTGTGGATGAAATCAACGGGGCAGTATCAATATGATGAATTTGGCGTAGAGCATAAGTTTACCGGTATCAGCATTGATATTTCACAACAAAAAGAAGCAGAGGAAAAAATAATAGAAAGCGAAGCCCGCTCACGAGCATTTGTTGATTCCAATGTAGTTGCCGTATGCTTCACGCACATGGAAAGCGCAACTATTTTTGAAGCCAACGATGCCTATCTCAACATGCTTGGTTATACGCGACAAGACCTCAAAGAAGGTAAAATAAATTGGCTCAAATACACACCTCCTGAATATCATATAGATGAACATGAGGCAATTGAGAAAGCCAAAAGCATGAAAATTTCTCCGCCTTACGAAAAAGAGATTATGCGCAACGATGGAAAAATAATTTCCGTAATTAAAGCGAGGGCAATCATTAACAAAGATGAAATAATGAGCGTGTTTGTTGACATTACCGACCGCAAATTAGCAGAACAAAAACTAAAAGCATTTTCCGAAGAATTAATGGAGGCAATAGTGTTTGCCGAAATGGCAACACTACTTGCAGAAGATGAAAAAGTCAAAGCTGAAATCGCAGTGAAATCGAAGCAACAATTTTTATCGAACATGAGTCATGAAATCCGGACTCCAATGAATGCGATTATTGGCTTTTCAAAAGTTTTGATGAAAACAGATTTGACTGAAAAACAAAAAGAATATTTACAAGCCATAAAATCAAGCGGAAATACTTTAATCGTGCTCATCGATGACATTCTAGATTTAGCAAAAGTAGATGCAGGTAAAATGATATTTGTAAACGCGCCTTTTAAAATAGCACACTCAATAACTACAATTCTTCATTTGTTTGAAACAAAAACCCAGGAAAAGAATTTAGAATTGGTAAAGGAATATGATTCCAGAATTCCCGAAATATTACTGGGCGACTCGATTCGTTTGCATCAAATTCTCATTAACCTCTTGAGCAATGCAATAAAATTTACTGCAAAAGGCAAAGTCATTGTAAGTGTTAATTTAATAAACGAAGACGAAGAAAAAGTAACCCTTGAAATTAAAGTTACTGATACAGGAATTGGAATTCCGCAAAATAAAATTGAAGATATTTTTGAAAACTTTGAACAGGCACACACTATCACTTCAAGTTTATATGGAGGCACAGGTTTAGGACTTGCCATTGTTAAACAATTGGTAGAAAAACAGGGTGGAACTATTTCAGTAAAAAGTAAAGTTGATGAAGGTTCAACTTTTAGTTTCACTTTAAGTTTTCAAAAAACCAATGCTGCAGTAGCATTTGACAATGAAACAGGACAATACGAAACAGAAAATAAACCCTTAAAAGTATTGGTGGTTGAAGATGTTAAGCTCAATCAATTATTGATGAGAACAATATTGGATGATTTCAAATTCGAATGGGATATTGCAGACAATGGAAAAATAGCTATTGAAAAACTACAAACCAATTCCTACGACCTTATTCTGATGGACTTGCAGATGCCAATAATGAATGGATTTGAAGCCACGGAACATATCCGCAATAAAATGAATTTGCAAATCCCAATCATTGCACTAACTGCTGATGTAACCACCGTTGATGTAGAAAAGTGCAAAGCCATAGGCATGAACGACTACATTTCAAAACCCCTTGATGAAAAACTATTATACAGTAAAATTTTGGATTTAGTAAAACCTAAATAATGCAAATTTTTAAAAAGGGGCTTTATATTTACATTTGTGGATAAACCTATCGAACGTTCAATGCCTTTTTCAGGTCAATTGCCTTTTGGTAATATTTGTGTTTGGGGTTTTGCATGATGTTGTGGAGCAGGATGCGGGCTTCCATTTGTTGCCCGGTTCCAACATAGCAGAGTGCCAAATACCATGGCAGCTCCGGGTCTCCAAAGGTGTCTTCCTCCAGTAAAAACACAAAGCCTGGAACAGCCGCCTCAAAATCTTTAGCATAGAATAGCGAGTAGGGGAGTAGTTGCCTGACCTGCGGGTACCTGGGGTTGTTTGGTTGAATACTTTTCAGGAGCGTGGCAGATGTAGCGAAGTCGCCTGTTTCGTAGGCATTTTTAGCGTTGACGAGCGTTGGGTCGTCACCTGTATTTTGTCCTCGTTTCAGCGCATTGGGCGATGGCGCGAATTGCATGGCAAGTTGAGGCTTGCCAGTCCGACCTTGGGCCTCTAAGGTCCTCAAGACCTTGTCTTTCCGATCAACTACTTCCCGCAAACGTTTGATTTCCAGCCTATAAAAGGAATCTATGGGCAAGCTGATCAGGGTTGACAAAGAATCCTGTATTTGTTGAAGTTCTATGCGCATAACAGCGATGACCGAGTCTCGTTGGGCGATTGCCGCATTTTCCTCATTTCGTGCCGCTTGCATATTTGCAACGCGCCAGAAATGCCAAAAAGTCACGGCTAGCAGCAACAAAAGCAAAGTTGTAGTTGCCCATTTCCAGTTATTGCTGTTCGATTGGGGCGAGGGCGAAAAGGTGTCCTCATTCACCACCCATTTTAACACGTTGTCTTTTAAGTATTGCTCCGAAAGATGCGCTCCCGCTTGCAAGGCCAAGCGATGAAGTTCAACCTCCTCGGCCAACGCAAGGTCGGAATCCATTTCTGCCTGAAAAGCGGCAGCTTCTGCGGAGGGAAGTTTGCCTTTTATCCAGGCCTCTATCTTATCGGTTTGCTGCTCGTTAGCCATAACAATTTTCCTTTAAAAGGTTTTTGACGCTTGGGTTGGCACGTAAGTAGTCTTTGAAGTTCCCCTGACACTTATACTTTTCTTTTTTTGCAACATTTTCATTTGAATAGCCCATTTCGTCGGCAATTTCTTTCATATTGAAATTGTCGTTAAACATCAGCAGGATCTTTTTACAGCGCTCGCCTAGAAAAGCCAGCGAATTTTCCATAATTTCTCTACAGTTCTTTTGACTAAACCAGTCGTCTGCATCCTCCTTGAACGATTCTCCATCATTCAGGTCGCCATATTTGAAGCCCTTGCTCAAAAGACCCCTTGCTGCATAAACAGTGGATTGGGTCAAATATGATTTCAAGCTGGCAGTTCTCAAAAAACTTGAACCATCGGGGCTCAGGATGCGCTTGTCTGTACCAATTACGGCAATGGAGAAGGCCTCAACTGCCTGCTTTGCGTTGCAGCCTGACGACTTGATTGCAGTTCCGCAGCAGTAGCTTCCCCAATTTTTTGAGACGTACCTCCAGGCGTTTTCACGCGCAAGACCGCCCGAGCGGATGTCTTCGATGATTTGTAGCTCAGTATAGTGCTGATCCATGAATTAGAGAGTGTTGAACAGACAAAGGCAACCTGTTTCAGACTTTATTTATAGAACAAAGGAAAGAAAGTTTTAAAAAAATTGAAGGTATAGGTTACCTCCCCTGACCAAGATTTCTCTTATCGGTAAAATTCATTCACTCAAATCTTTATTCGATGAGAAACAAAGTCAAAAAAAACTGGCAGTATGCTACACTTGTTTTGTTACTGCTCATTTCAATCCTTTCCGGATTCACAAATCCGGATGTTGTCGAGACAACTTGTCCAGGCCCCCAGGTTTCCGTGACAAGCCAATCAACCGGCTTCGCCTCCTTTTCCTGGAACACAGTAAGCGGAGCTTCCGGGTATGTCGTTTTCTACACCAGGCAAGGCGACAATTATACCAGTCAGCAAACCTTTACCTCCAGCACATCCATAGCGTATTCGGGACTCTCATCCGGGACGTACAATTTTTACTTTGCTACGGTTTGCGGGGGCCAATATTCTGAGGGGATTATTATCGAGGATTTGGTGCTCTGACTAGTGCCGCGTCCACCGAATAACCCATCAATCTGACGGCCATATTTTCCGCTCCTCTGCGTTCTTCGTCGGTTAAAATGTCCCGCATTGCGCCCTCCTCAAGCCTAGACGAGCAAAAAATCTGCCTTCGCATATTGATGGGTTATTCGGTGGACGCGGCACTAGCGTTACCAGGGTTTGTAATGCGCCGTTTTTTCTAAAAGCCATTTTTTGGAATAAAGCGTGGGTGCTTTTTCGATACAATCGAGGATCAACTGCTTGCTGGACTTCCGCACAACCAGTCTTTTGAGTACCAGGACAAATGCCAGCAGGGCTTTCACGGCTTCTTTTTTAGGCGATCGGCGCAACAAATTTTCAAGGGATGCGCAAGTGTCTAATATGATATCCTCGTCGGAATGAAGTTCGTAATAACTTCTCAACAACAGCGATTTGGACCGGAGGGTGTCCAAAGGGTCTTCAAATCCAAGCGGTTCGAGCAGATCAAGCACTTCCTTAAAGTTACCCGTTTCAAAAGCCAAAACAGCTCGTGCCAGAGAGATGGCTTTTTGGCGGTTTTTTTCAACTATGATGTGGCTGAAATCCCGAATAAACCCGGACGCCCATTCAAAATCTTTTGCATGGCACGCCACGGTCACAATGTTGCCAAAAGCAGAGGAAGGCAGGTATCCGCCCTGTAAATAAACACCGTATGCAAGCCCGATCTTGTCCAGGCGATGCATCCTTTCAAACTGGATCGGGTCCTGATCATGGCGGCTTTCCTCCGCCATAAAATTGTACGCGCTACGAATGACCCATTCCAGCTCTTTAGGATCAATCTCCTGGCCGTTTTGTATAAGCAGGGATTCCAAGCGGGCAAAATGCATATCTTCTCCTGAATTGATCAGCTGCAATAAAGATTCGTAGATGTCCTTTAAAATGGACTGGCCAAGCTGCTGAAAATCAGTTGGTTGCATTGCTTGCTGAGTGGGTGCATGATCGGTGAATTTTTTCATCAGGCTCATCTCACAAGCCATTTTCAGGCGCAGGACATCCCAGCAGTCGGCCATGGTTTCGGCACATTGTTCAATGATATTGGTATGGATCAAAGGTTTGTCCCAGCCGAGATGTTCCCGCTGAAAATAACTCGCCATCCAGTTGGGCAAAGCATCTGACGGTGTATTGAAAGGGGCATTCCGAGTTTGGTGATAGAACGTTTCAGATTTCCTGGAAAACTCGTCCTTCATACCACGCTCCAACAAAATGCTGAGCCAAATTGATTGTTGTATCTGAGGGTTATGTTGGGCTTTTGATGTGATCAGGAAGTTTTTCAACCATTTATATAAATCCGAGGCTGTATTCAGCATTTTTTTCTGTGCGTAGTCCTCTCGATAGATATCCGGTTTAAAAATTTTTTGAAAGGCGTATTCCAGGCGCAGTTTCTCCTTCGGTTCAAAATTCGGGTAGAACCTGATTAGATACTCAAAAACCCGCAGGGCAATTTTTTCCCGTGGGTGGTTTTGCTTGAGGTATTTGTGAAAGCCTTCCAACTCCTGTTGGTTCAATTTTTTTAACAGCGCAAGAAACTTAACTTTTTGCATACGATTTTTTACGGGGAAAGTTAAGCACTCTTACTGAATTCAGTGGAATTTGTAAAATATTAAATAATGGCTTGAAATGCAGAGATATTCGATCAAAAAAGAGGGATTTTTGATAAAAAGACCTTGCTAATGCCAAAATAATTGATTTATGAGTAATCTATTCTTGACCACTGAAAGGAAAAATCGAACAGAAATCGCCTAAAAATTACGGGGAAAAAGGTGAAAGCGGTATTAGTGTTATTGATCTGCATGTATGCACTCTTGTGCCAGATTTTACAAATATCAGGTTTGGTATTATCTACGAATCAAACACCCTTCACTCAATCATTGAACTAATGCAGGAGTCAAGAAAATATATCTTAGATAAGTTCCAGGAACATCTCCACAGGAGCTTCGAGGTATTCTGCAATCGACATGACATCAAAAATACGGAGGATCATTTTGTTGCCTATTTAATAGACCAGAACCTGATTGCCACGCCGCAGCTTCAACGGTTTACGGTTTGCAAGGAATTTGAAAAGATGAGTGTTGAAAAGGGGTATACCAAGTCAATCATCGTGGATACGCTCGCCAACCGGTTTGGGATTTCGGAAAGGACGGTATGGGCGATATTGAAGCGTACGAAAGTGAATAATAAGCCAGGTGAGGGTTAGCCCCAGAAACCATTTTTTGGAAAGGACAGTGCTAATTCACCCTCTATTTTAACATAACTATTATGAAACAACTGGTTTTCGCTTTGATTTTGACATTTGCTGCAATGGCAACAGCGTTTGCTCAGCCTGTACTTCAATGGGATAAGAGGTTTAATGGGCCTATTGCCAATGATGAAGGCAAAGCAATTACTGTTGATGTAAGCGGCAATGTTTATATCGCGGGCTCAAGCGATGGACCTACTGGGGGAAGCGATTTCCTTACTATAAAATATAATTCGGACGGCAATCTCCTCTGGTCGCAAAGATATAATGGAGCTGCTAATGGACAAGATTCTGTTCGTGCAATTAGAGTAGATGCCTTGGGGAATGTATATATTACTGGGAAAAGCCAAGGAAGTGGGACTAATATTAACATTGTGACTATAAAATATGATTCAACAGGCGTACAGAAATGGGCGTCCGTTTATATCGGAACAGCTGGAAGTAACGGAGGGTATAACTTGGAGGTGGATGTTTTTGGAAACGTTTATGTAATCGGTTTTGCAAATCCGTACAATGTGTTGATAAAATACAACGGCTTAGGCGATCTTCAATGGAGTAAAAACTTGATGAATTCGTATAATAATCAAAATGAAACTTTTTTCGCCATAAGTCCTTTTGATGGCCATTTAATTGTCGCTGATGGGGGCAGTTTAACCTCGCAATATACTGTTTGGAAGTTGCATCCAAGCACTGGTAATGTTGTTCAAATCTATAATACCGGTAATACTGGGGGCAACGTTATATATGGTATTCCAAATTCAATGGTATTGGATGGAAATGGAAATATTTATGTAACCAGTATGTCGGACCCTGATCTTAATACGGATAAACCCAGTAGAATTCATACGGCAAAATTTACGCAGGGGAGTGACTCTTATGCATGGTATCATTATACATTTATAAATGGTAATGTTCAAACAATTTCCTGTGTAGACATGAAGATTGATAACGACGCTAACCTTTATGTGCTAGCTAAGTGGTATACCGGCTCGGATTATCTTTTTTTTACCAAAAAGCTAACTTCAACCGGGAGTCAGGCATGGGCAACACCCAACAGCACTTCTTCTGAATACATTTATGGCATTCCTGTTTCTCTGCTGATTAGCAATCTAACCACCCCCCCAGAAATTTATGAAACAGGATTTACACTAACTGGCAATATCAAAATCATTAAATATGCAAATAATGGCGATACACTTTGGACTAAAGTTTATGATTGCGGGAACAATGGGTTTGATATTGCATCTAAAATGGCAATAGATGCTTGCGACAACATTTATATAACCGGGTCTTCAAATTGCAACGGAACCTATAAAGACATAAAAACCATAAAATATTCAACCATAACGCCAACCCTAACACCAAGTGGCCCTACTACTTTTTGTCAAGGAGGTTCTGTAACACTAACTGCATCTTCAGCCAATGCCTACCAGTGGAGCAATGGGGCAACTACCCAAAGTATCATTGTTACATCTTCCGGGAGTTATGCTGTAACCGTTACCCGGTCTAACGGATGTGTGGCAGCATCGGTGGCACCAATAGTAGTTACAGTCAATTCTACACCGACAGTGACTATAACCCCAAGTTCGCAAATAGTTTGTGCAGGTAATCCCGCCACGCTGACAGCGATCGCTAGTGGAGGGACTTACCTCTGGAGCAACGGGGCAACAACCGAAAGCAACACGGTCAGCCCGACAACCACAACGACTTATAGCGTAACGGCAACATTGTTGGGGTGCAGTTCCGTACCCGCTTCCGGCCAGGTGACTGTAAACCCTAACCCAACGCCTCCTACCATTACGCCAAGCGGCCCGACAACATTTTGTGAAGGAGGTTCAGTGATGCTCATGGCAAGTGCTGCAAATTCTTATTTGTGGAGCACTGGAGCAACAACGCAAAGTATTCCCGTTACATCTATAGGAAGTTATGCTGTTACAGTCACGGGCACCAACGGGTGTACCGCAGCTGTTGCAACACCAACGGTAGTAACCGTTATCCCCATCCCAATCGTAAAAATCAACAACAACAACCCGGTCCCTCCATTTAATATTTGTACAGGGCAATCCGCGACCTTGACCGCAAGCGGAGCAACCAACTATGTATGGAGTACCGGGGCAAGCACCGCAAGTATCACGGTCAACACAACTACAACTTACACGGTATTAGGCATAGCATTAGGTTGCACTTCCTTACCCGTTTCTGTTCAAGTAATGGTAAACCCGCTTCCTATTCTAACAGTGAATAGCGCAACAATTTGCGCCAGTCAATCTGCAACGATGACGGCAAATACTGCAAATGGCGCTGCAAATTACCTGTGGAATACAGGAGCGACCACCAACTCCATCATCGTCAGCCCAAGCAGCTCCACGACCTACACGGTGACCGCAACTTTCGCAACAGGTTGCAGCACGTCCGCGACAGCTCAAGTGAATGTAAACCCAATTTTGCCGACAAATGTCAGTGTAAATGGCTCTTTGGTGATGTGCACGGGGCAAAATGCGATGTTTAGTGCAATGCCAACAAACGGAGGTACCCTGCCGATTTATCAATGGTTTGTAAACAATAACTTGGTTGGAACAGGTTCTACATACTCGACGACCACGCTAACCAATGGGGCGCAAGTCTATTGTACTATGATGTCGAATGCCCTTTGCGCCAGCCCTATTATGGCAACTTCGCCCACAAAAACCATCACGGTGCTTGCACTTCCAAACGTCCAAATTACGGCCAACCACTCAACGACTTTTTGTCAGGGGAATTCGGTGGTGCTTACCGCAGACCCATCGGGCTCTTATTCATGGAGTACCGGGGCGACGACGAAAAACATCACGGTTACAACGGCCGGAAATTACACCGTCATAGTTACTGCAGCCAACGGATGCTCGGCAGTTTCGACTCCTACACCAGTAACGGTCAATCCTTTGCCGGAACCACCGACGATTTTCCCGACCGGCCCAATCATCATTTCATGTCCCGGTGATTTGACTTCGAGTTTCGCTAATGCTTATTTATGGAATACTGGAGCAAGCACTCAAAGTATCACTGTTTCGACAACAGGAGACTATTCGGTCACTATTTCCGATATCAATGGATGTTTGGCGGCTTCAAATCCCACCACTGTTGAGTGTACCATTGGCGCAAGCGAGGCCTCACTCCCCGAAGCTTTCCTCGTTTCCCCCAATCCCTCTAATGGCTCATTCACAGTCGGGTTCTTTTTACCTGAAGCAAAAATGGTGTCCTATCGGGTGCTGAATGTGTTGGGGCAGGTCGTTTGGGCTGCGGCGCCAGGATTGGAGGCCGGAGAATGCCAGCGGAAAATTGACTTGGGCTTGGGGATTATGCCAGGCATCTATTTCCTCGAAACGCGCTTGGAAGGGAGGGCGTTTTTGTGGAAGGTAGAGGTTTGGTGAGTTAAGGAATCACATTGCATAAGCGATTTTGACAAAACAAGAATAAAAGTGGAGTCCAGAGCCCACTTAAAAAACGGGGCGTATTCCGAAAAGCCACACGAGTAGGAAATCAAACAAACAATATTTTATGAAACAATTAATTGTTATTGCATTTGCTTTAGTGGGTATCATACCTGTTTCTAAAGCACAAGGTTTCTTTCAATTTCATGCCGGGCCGGCATTTCCAACCAATGATTTTGGAGACGATGATTATGATGATGCAATTTATTACGGCTCAGGTAACGCTTCAACGGGTTTAAATCTTGGAATAAAATACTATTCTCCTATAAAAGACAATGGGCTATCCCTAGTATTAAGTATGAATCTTTTCTACAATCCGTTGAGTAAAGATTTTAGAGATGATTTGGAGAAATATTTGGAGGATGATTTGTCTCTTGATGGCATCACATTCCCAAAGTACATTAACATTCCAATTATGGCAGGTATTAATTATAAACTTCCTGTGACAGAAGAGCTTGCCTTTTTTGGAGAAGGCAATTTAGGTTTTAATATCTTAAAAATAACTAATTTTAAATATGAAGGGGACGATTATAAGTATTCTGAAAAATTTTCTCCCTCTTTAAAACTAGGCTATACAATTGGTGGCGGTGTATTGATTAAAGACAAATACAGCATAGGGCTGAACTACTATGGACTTGGATCACATAAATGCAAATCTGAATGGAAATGGACGTATGATGGTGATACAAATAAAGGTGATGATAAATTTGAAAAATCATTAGATATCAGAGCATTTACTTTAACTTTTGGGATTAATTTATGATGAAAATAGTGGCTTTAATTGCGTGCGGTTGAAGTTTACGGCATGAATAGAGCTTGAGGATCACTTCCGCCACCCTTGGTGTTTTCACCAAGCGAACAGAAAGCCGGGCTACCAAGCCAAAGCACTCACCACGCGGTTATGTGCTGGAGTATGGAATTTTTGCTTAACTATCATACCATCACAACGCTATTCCTTGAATTTTCTTAACACTTTAGCTTTTCAAAAAAAATGAAAAATTTGAAATTGATTCTAAGCCTATTTACCCTTTGCCTCTTTGTCTCTGCATGCACCAAGGATCCTGGCTCAGACCCGACACCTACTTCAGTTCTCACACCCGTCTCTCCTACGAATCTGGCTGATGCCTGGAACAAATGTGTAGCTACTGGGGTGGTAACCCTAAACATTGCCACAACGAGAGCAGAGTGGGTAGCACCACCTGAATTAGGTCTCCAATCTACAGGAGTAACATTCTATATGCTCAATATTGACCAAACAGCTGGTGTATTATTCGTTGGGGTAATACTATCCTTTTGGCCTATATCATCCTGGGTTCACCTTTAAACCACTTACGTACGAGGTAAGCCCTAATGACAAATACAATGTCATTATAAAAGGCAATATTGTTGGTTGGGTCTATGATGACTCGCACAATGGTAATAAAATTCAATGCACATTTACATTAAAAGTGTTGAGCCAAACAGACAAATTCAAGACAGCGGAACTGTCAATGGATGCAATCGGACTCTATTGGGGCGATGTGAATATAGGTACCTACGAACTAAGGCTCTAAGGCTCGACTAAAGTAGTCAAAAATAAACCGGCGACACCTGGGTATCATGAATGGTAACGTCCGCCAGCAACATTTATGAATAGATACCAGGATTTAAAACCTCCAGGACTTTCAATAACTTTCATTCTTTCGATTCATGCGGCACATCCTTTTCCTCCTGCTTACAGCAGCCCCGTTTATTTCCCCTGCACAAACAACCACGCTTCCCGAACTGACCAATCAAATCGCTGCTGCTGTCAAAGAGGTAGGCGACGAAAAAACTTCCATTTCCCAAACTTTCAATGCAGACAAAGGAAAACCCTATCGCCTCACGTACACCCGCCGCACGACGGACTCGAAGGGCAAGACAACAGAGGAAAAATGGGAGTTCAACCTCGCTGACATTGACAAAAACACCGTCCGCTGGGAGGCCCAAAAAGATGCTTTGCTCGTCTTCATGCGCATTTCACGGGAGCAGCGGTTGATCAAATACTTCAAAAACGGTGAGCTCCAAAGCTATACGAACGAACTGACTTTGTTTGCTAAAGGGATTGACAACGCCCGTGAACTCGAGAAAACCTTCGAAGATGCCATTTTGCCAGCCCAAGAGGCTTGGGAAAAAGAGAGCAACATAAAAGGCCGCAAACCAGCTGAATTGCTAGATATGCTTTTCAAACTCATTGGTGATGTGCAAAACGGAGCACTGGCTACCAGGCAAACGCTCGAACCAGATGGTAGCCAACTCCAAGACAGACTGCGGCTCTCTGCCGAAACTTTTAACACGAAGGGCTTATCTTCCAAGGAGGTTTTTTACTGGAGTCTGGGCGATTTAAGCGAGCAATCTGTTCAACTTTCTGTCCAAAACGACAGAGCCATAGTAAAAGTAAAGACACGCCGCAATATCCGTTGGATCGCTACGGATAAGGATGGAATGCCGGGCAACTTTGTAAACGAGATGGAAATCCAAGTCTCTGATCCCGACCAGGGCAAAATGGTACAAGCGCTATTGCAAAAACTCATCCCCTTCGGTGAGGAACAAATCCAAAAACGCCTGCCACAACCAACCACAGCAGGTGAAACGCTCCGTCTATTGGCTGCCACCCAGCAAAAATTCACCCGTGAAAAAGCCGACTTTGAACAATTCTTGAAACCCGACTGTCTGACCCAACTTACGCTTAAGGAAACCGCTGAAAAAAAAACCGAGGTGGCTGAATACGTATTCCATTTCGGTGATCTAAATGAGAAATCTGCCTCCCTTGAAATACAGGGGCGAAACATCAAGATCGAAGTAGGAACGCTGGAACGGAACAAGTTCATTGGATACACGCTCAACGGAGAAAGCAAGAACTATGAGAACAAAGTCGAGTTTCGCTTCTCAGACCTTGAACAAGCCAGGGTGTTCGATCACCTGCTCCCCCTTGCCATCGGCCAATGCCGCCATACCCCGATTCCCAGTGACTTTGCCTGGCTAAATAAATGTCTCAGCGTATCAGAAAAAACCGATGTTGGTCTGACCCAAAAACTAGAATTTCAGAGTTTGGACGCGAGCTGCAAATGGAAGTTCACGCGCATCGAAACCAGCGATAAAAAGAGCAAGGAAGAAATCTTCGAATTTAACCTTTACGACCTTGATCCCAAGCAGGTCAGCATTTCTGTAGTTGGACGCAGAATAACGCTCGAAATTTTGACCAAATACCGCCAGAAAATTATCTCCCGATATGAAAATGGCAAACCTAGTTACACCTCCGAACTAACTTTCGTTCTGTCCGACATAGAATCGGCGAAAGTGGCTCGTGAAACATTAATGACGCTGATAGAAGGGTGTAAACAATGACGTAACAACTATTATTTACCCCTTTCCGCCACGCTTTGTGTTTTCACCTAGCGAACAAAAACCCAGGCTACCAAGCCTAATCACCCCCTCCGCCGTTTTCGGCAAGTGGAAAACACCAAGCAAGCCGAAAAAATCGCCCCAAATTCTGGCAAGCATCAAAAAAAAAGATTGTTAGGGTGAGTTAAAGATTATCCTTTAAAAAAAGATTCGTTGGCAGGTTACCTCGATGGGCGGCAAAGTCTCTTAGTTGATGTAAGACTGAACGAACTCGTTTTCCCCAAAAATTGATGCCTGGCCCGGCGAAGCATCAATTTTTGGCTCACCATTCACTCCACTGTTTTTGCTTGGCGAAAACACCAAGCAAGGCGAAAAAGCAAAAAATCCAATTATTATGAAGCATCTGAATCTTTCAACTTCCATTAATCCTTTACTCTTCGCTCGAAAAGCCATTTGTCTCGCCGCATTCATTTTGAGCGCGACTTTGGGCTTTGCACAAATCCCTGCTTCCGGCAATCTGTGGTACAAAGTCGGCGATCGGACCATTGAACCCGTTGTGAAGGAGGGCGAATGGTTTGTCGGCTTTAAGGATGGCTTTGGTCTTGCCCAGGGGATCGCCATGATCAATGAATCCGGGGATTTTGAGCCAGTTAAGGAATCTCAAATCCACCGGCCATTTAATGCCCTGAAAGTCAGCCTGAAAGCGGGCAAAATGTTGTCTCCTGCGCAAAAAACGAAGTTCCTTAGCCAATGGATGGCTAAACCCGAGGTTTTGTATTTGAGAGAGGTATTCCTCTTGGATGGGGAAGAAATTTTACTTGGAAACATGGTTATGGCCGCTCCATTGTCCGTTTCTGGGAGCACCTCGGCTAAATCATTCCTGGAACGCCAGGGATACGAGTTTGACGTCTTGCGGTTTGGCAATTTGGAAATGTATCGGATTGTTCTGGAGCGTGGAAAAGAAATTTTTCAGGAGATCCATACATTGGAGGCTAGCCGCCTTTTTGAATTTGTCGAACCGGACATGATCGGAACGGGCAAAAGCGATGTAATCCCGAACGACCCTTATTTTGGCAGCCAATGGTTTTTGAACCAAAGTAACGACAAGGACATTGATGCGCCTGAGGCATGGGATATCACCATCGGGCTGTCGAGCGTCCGGGTGGCTGTCATTGACGGCAACGGCTTTGATTTGTCGCACACAGAATTGTCCGGAAGGTTTTTCGCCCCTTACGATGCCGTGAACAACAACTCTAATCCGTACCCTGAAAACGAATATTCCAATCACGGCACACCTTGTGCAGGCTTGGTTGCGGCCCGCACTAACAATGCCACCGGGGTTGCGGGCGTGGGCCACAATATTTTGTTCGTGCCGGTGAGAATGGGCTACGATGCGACCAGCGACGGCGGGTTTTTCACGTCTGCTTCCATTATGGTCGCCGCCTGTTCACATGTCACGGGCGTGACAGGGGTAGCAGCCGTCAGCAACAGTTATTCTTTGGGGTCTTGGGCGAACAGCAACTCCTCTGTTCGCAACGCATTTGCCAATATGCGTTCGCAATCGCGCAGTGGGTTCGGAGCAGTCATCCTTGCTTCTTCTGGCAACAACAGCAACAGCCCAGTAAACCCGGCTCCGGCCGGATACCCGCTTGTGATCGCTGTGGGCGCATCTGATCAAAACGACAATCAAGCTTCCTTCTCCAATTACGGGGATTCGCTGGATTTGGTAGCGCCAGGCGTAAACACATATACCGTAGATAGAACCGGGTCTTATGGCTATGATTCAGGCAATTACACTTACTTTAACGGTACCTCGGCTGCCTGCCCCATCGCTGCGGCGGTAGTGGGACTCATGGCTTCTGCCAATACCAGCCTGATGGGAGGCCAGTTGGCCACTTACCTTCAGCAATCCTGTGAGAAAGTGGGCGGTTACAGTTACGTTAGCACTTCTGGTCGGCCTCATGGCACCTGGAACAACAGGATGGGATATGGCCGGATAAATGCAAGAGCGGCGGTATGCCTGGCCGCAGGACCGTCGGTATGCGTGCCACCGCCTCCGCCCACAACCGGTCTTTGCTCCAATCCGATTAGTGCGAGCTGTGGCAACACTTATTATGGGAGCAATAGCACCGGGGCCAACAACAACAATTCGTATGCCCAAAATGGCACAACCGTATTTACCGAGATGTACGGCCCGGAAATCTTTTACCAAATCACGCTTAGTCAGGCTGGTTCCCTAAGTATCAATCTGAGCGGATTGTCTGCAGATCTGGATATGATCCTGCTTTCGAGCTGCAGTTACAATTCGATTATTACGTACAGCGGTAATGGTGGCAGCAGCAGCGAGGCAATTAACATAAGTTCCTTGCCTGCGGGCACTTATCGGATCGTTATAGATGGTTGGAATTATTCGGTAAGTAATTACGCGCTGAGCGTTAATTGTGGCGTACCCCCCTCGTGTACCGCCCCAATCGCAACCCAGCTTTTCGCCAGCAACGTAAATACCATTTCTGCGCGTCTCAACACCCATTACCAAGCTGCGACGACTTATGGTTGGCGCTACCGCATCACGGGTATGAGCACCTGGAATGATTTGAATTCCACCACAGTAAAATATGTTGACCTGAATAACCTCACGCCCTACACTACTTATGAGTTCCAAAGTTCGGCTTATTGCGGCGGCGCCTGGACCAGTTGGTCTGCAAGCCAATTTTTCGGCACGGGCTTTCCCATCAACAACGAACCCTGTGGCGCCACCGAGCTTTCAGCAGGAAACGGGTGTTATCAGATATGGGGTTCTAATGCAGCTGCCTCGACCTCCTGGAACCCAAGCCTGCCCGGTAATTGCAACACAGTCAATATGCGCGATGTTTGGTTCAAGGTGCAGATTCCATCCACCGGGAAAGTCAAAATAAACACTTTTGAATGGACTTTAAAAGATGCGGTAGTGGCTTTCTATTCCGGCAATTGCAACAGCCTAGGCCCAGTCTATCCGTATTGCGTGGATGACAACACAAACGGAGACATGATGCCGGATGTGCTGATTACAAGCTTATCCCCTGGTGCCTGGCTTTATGTGCGAGTTTGGGGATATAGTGGCACTTCAGGGTCGTTTTATATCTGTGCAGAGACTGTTAATGGGCTTACAGGTGGTGGGTCCGAGAATTCCGATACCCGGACTGAGATTAATACTGAAGTAAAAAATGGCGAGTATGATGAAGATATAGCAGGACGCCCCATCGTTCAAATTTTCCCGGTACCCGTGCAAAATGATGTGACTGTTTCAACCACACTTGCCCAAGAATGCAACGTGACATTAAGGATAGTTAGCATGGCCGGTCAACTTATAAGTGAAGAAACATTGGAACTGGTTCCTGCGGGCAATTTTTCTCATACCATTGATGCAAGCGAGCTTCCTCCAGGAGGGTATTTGCTGCAATTTGAATCAAAGGAATTTGAAACGACCCTTAAATTCATGAAGTTTTAAGTTTGCCCCTTGTTGCACTTGGGGGTGTTTAGGCATGTCGGGAATTTTTGCTGGCAGCAAAAATTCCCGACGTGCTTATTGAATAAGTTTAATTTATGCTTGTACCTCTTGTTCCTCGCGCTTAATTCCATAATACATTCATTTAGCTGCTCTTGATAGTTGATTCTATCAGGGGTGGCTTTCTTTTTGGTGCATTCGAAATTATTCCAAGAACGCCGAAAAACTTCATTGTTGTCAATACTTCTAATCAGTTACATTGCATACATTTAAGGTGCATATTTGTTAATTAAACCCATTGGTGCCATGCGCGCTTTACATCTCTTGACGGCATTTATAATGTCGTGGTCTGTTGCATCTGGCCAGGCCCTGTCTTTCTCCCAATTTTACAACCTGCGCACTTCGCTCAACCCCGCTTACGTCTCCGCCGTCTCCGGCATAGAGGTGGTAGGCGGCTACCGGCGGCAGTGGAGTCAGGTGCAGGAAGGTGTGCAGACGGCGTATGTGTCGGTGGCCATGCACCCTTGTCACTTGCCGTTTGGGCTGGGCTTGTATGCGGTAGACACGCGCGAGCCGTTTTTCGGCTATCGCCAACAGGAGGCAGGCGCGCAATTCGGCGGCTTCTGGGGTTCTGGCAAGACTGAAGATTGGTCGTTCCATACCGGCGGGCAGGCGGGTATTGGGCAGCAGCGTGTAGACTATGCGCGCCTGCTTTTTTCGGGCCAATTGGACCCGCTCTACGGAGTAGTAAACGCTCCTCCCGCCTTCTTTCAGGGCGACGGCAGTCGGGTGCAAACCTTCGATATGGGCATCGGATTCGTAGCGCGCGGCCCTTGGCGATCGGGCAATGATTATGAGGCGCCCATGAGTTGGGGCTTCTCCGTGTTGCACTTGGCGGGGGCCCATGATGTCTCTTTCCTGCGCATTGGCGGAGGCCAATCCACGCGATGGACTGGGCATGGCGCGGTGGCCTTCCCATTGGCCAATGAATTCAGGACACGCACGGTGGCCTACCTTAATCTGCTGCTGCGCGTGGAGGGCGAATCCACTCTGGAACGCACGACTTTGGGCGCCATTTTCCAATACGACCAAGTTAATTTCGGCCTGCTCTACCACAGCAACCGCAACCCTGTGAATCCTCGCAACACCAACGCCTTGAGTTTGGTATTAGGCGCCGACTTGAAGTTCGGCAAAAATATTCAATGCAGGTTGCAGTACAGTTTGGATGGAGTATTGAGCGGGCTGAGCCAGGAGGCGAGCGGCGGCGGGCATGAATTAACGGCGATTTTCACCTTCCCGCAGACTTGTGTGCTACCTGGCCTGAACGCGAAAGGACGCGACAACAGGGGCAAGACCAATTGCTTCCACTTTGCAGGAAAGGGGTACAGGGGCTTTTTCTGAAAAATGCCGCCCGCATCTGCTCTTTATTGGAGATAAAGGATTGGATTTTAAACAGATACTATCCCGACGGTCTTTCCTTGACCCTAGCTTTCTTCTTGTTCATTTTTCAAAAAACAACCGAACCAACAATGACACCTTTGAAAAAACTTGTGGCAGAGTGCATGCTGCTCGTGGCCATATTCTTTGCCGTCGCGACCCTTGCAATGGGGCAATGTCCTCCTTTGTGGGAGATTAGCAACGACTGCGGTGATATCCAAGCCAATGGAGGATTGGCGCCCGGCCCCATCATCTTCTGTGAAGGAATAGACATTTTTGTAGAGAACAACTCTACACCAGCCAACCAGATCACTAAGACCTATATAGACTGGGGTGATGGCACCATCTGCCAATCCTTTCCCAACTGCCCACCTATTTTATCTCATGCCTATGATTTTCCAAACGACACTTGCATCGGGGGAACTGGATTGCTCACCTTCATTGTACGATTAGGCGTGGAAAAGACCTGCGGCAACTCCTCCAGTTTTCACTACAATACTTTCCCCATTGCGGTGCGTTTCAAGCCGGTGGCAGAACTGGCGGTATCGCCTCAGACGGCCTGCGTCAATACACCGGTGGATTTCCTCAATAACAGCTGCCCCAATGCCAACAACCCCGGCTGGCTCTGGACCATCAACGGGCAGACGTACACCACGGAAGAAGTGCTGGACTATCAATTCGCCAATGCCGGCACTTACAATGTGTCGCTGGCAGTGACGAACAGTTGCGACACATTGTAAGTGCCGGCATTGGCGAATTGATAGTCCAGCACTTCTTCCGTGG
>Ga0163148_10000760_pt1 | contig 43772 bp, 63 predicted proteins | sample OliLakLV19MP7P2_FD_148606 | JGI IMG/M metagenome (GOLD analysis project Ga0163148, IMG submission 148606) | Freshwater microbial mat bacterial communities from Lake Vanda, McMurdo Dry Valleys, Antarctica- Oligotrophic Lake LV.19.MP7.P2 | ecosystem: Environmental > Aquatic > Freshwater > Lake >... | reverse complement strand
CGCCGTAGCCGTCGCCGTCGCCGTTGCCGTTGCCGTTGCCGTTGCCGTAGCCGTCGCCGTAGCCGTAGCCGTAGCCGTCGCCGTAGCCGTCGCCGTAGCCGTCGCCGTAGCCGTCGCCGTCGCCGTTGCCGTTGCCGTAGCCGTCGCCGTAGCCGTAGCCGTAGCCGTCGCCGTAGCCGTCGCCGTCGCCGTAGCCGTCGCCGTAGCCGTCGCCGTAGCCGTAGCCGTAGCCGTAGCCGTAGCCGTAGCCGTAGCCGTCGCCGTTGCCGTTGCCGTTGCCGTTGCCGTTGCCGTTGCCGTAGCCGTCGCCGTCGCCGTCGCCGTAGCCGTCGCCGTCGCCGTAGCCGTCGCCGTCGCCGTAGCCGTTGCCGTTGCCGTAGCCGTAGCCGTACTTGCCAATCATCGCAAGCGACATAGGTCGTACCTCATCGGCAGAGTTAGGGTTTCTGTTGTAGCTCATTACATTTACCACTCGGTAATATTAAGCGTGCAGATTACTCCCTCGGCTGGGAATGATACTGTACCAACTTCATCAAGCGTATAATCGTCTTTTAATGCTTTTTTACAAAGTCCACCAATGCCCTTACCGTTACTCCACGAACGAACCACATTAGCATTTAATAGCTGTATTTTGTCCGTTACAGACTTGTCAGTATGACCTTCAAATATCCAGCCTCGTTGTGCGACGATGATTACATGGTCAGTTTCTACCGCTGGTTTAATCTCTTTGTTGTTGGGGTCTATTTCCATATAGACTTTTCCGTTTAATGTAATTGTTTCTTGCTTTGACATTTCTGCCTCCTTGTTATTTAGTTTACTCATATCATCTCTCTTCTTAGCCTGGGGTTTGGGGGTCATCGCTTCAACCTGTAGTCCTTTTTCTTAATCTTCACATAGCGACCATCTGGGTGATGCCAGACTAAGCCCTCAATGTCCTTATCGGTCAGCCAATCCCTAAGAGCCTCAAAGGTTCTAGGAGCATCTGGATACTGTTCCGCTTCAGAATGTTTAATTAGGGTGTGCGTTTCGTAATGTTCGGGGTTGCCCTGCACCTTAGCTCCGACTAGTTCGTATGTTCCATCTGGCAAATCTACCTTGTCAGGATTACCGACAGCCTCTCTGTGCCACTTATCCTCACTACCGTTACCAACTTCGACCCATCCCATACTTTTGCCTGTTACGTCGTCGTGGTCGGCTAACTCAAACCCATACGGAGCTTCTCTACCAGCTCGCAGTTCGTAGCGTTTATACATCTTCCCACCACGGATTAAACAACTAGTGCCATCGTATTTACGGGTAGCTACACCTTCACCATTTTGCACCCATTCAGTACCTTCAGAATAATTATCAAAGATTGCTCCGTTATTGTTAAAATCTCTCTTGAATAATGTTGGTATTTTTCTCATTTATTCTCACCTCCTATTAGTTTAATAGCTGATTCCATTTGGTCTATAGCCTCGTTGAAGCCTACTTTTCTACCCATACTAATTGATTTACTTCTTTCAATTTCTCTGTAAGCATTTGAGCTGGGGTGCATGTTTTTGGTTTCCTCTTTTAATTCTTCCATCTCTTTAACGATATGTAGCCCGTATTTCTTAGGCAAAGCATCTAGCATAGCTTGGGTGATGGCTTGGGTGGCTTCTTTCGGTAAAATTTCACCAGCAATAACCATTCCTAGCCCTGTTTTTTCGGGTATCTGTCGACCAGCAACAACGCCAGCAGCATAAAGATTTTCTAGTATCTCGGGTATAGTTTTATTAGCTTGAGGTTTGGGGGTCATGACTTTCCTTTCTTAGTTGGTTTAGATTGGGGGGCAATTTGGATACCCATAAATTGCATAATCGTCTTGGTTTGTGCTTCTATTGTCCTCTGTAAACTTTCAATGGTAGTGTTATTAGCCTCAATGATTGCTTTGTAAGCTTCTATTATTTCTTTATCACTCATTTCAACCCCATGTTCTTTTTAAGGGCTTTTCTTTGAGTGGCTCTTAGCTCATTACGATACTGTACTGCACCAGAATAAATATATGCGTTTTGTCCCAGTCTCATGTCGGGTTTCTCATCTTCACCCACCATATCTAGCATAGCTTGGGTGATGGCTTGAGTGATGGCTTGGGTGATGGCTTTGGACTCATCTGACACAACTGGTTTAATCTCTTTGTTGTTGGGGTCTATTTCCATATAGACTTTTCCGTTTAATGTAATTGTTTCTTGCTTTGACATTTCTGCCTCCTTGTTATTTAGTTTACTCATATCATCTCTCTTCTTAGCCTGGGGTTTGGGGGTCATAATTCCTCCTCTGGGGCTAGGTTCTCAGTCAGAACTAATCCATTTATTACAGTATCGACCAGTGTATCAAAATCACTCTGGCTCACCCATACTGCACCTTTTCTTGATGGAAACTTTATGCCTACCCAATTAGCGTCTCCGTTTCTGATAAACTTGACTTTTTTACTCATCACTACCTCCTATTAGTTGGCTTGCCGTAAAGCTCGTTAAGTCTCTTTTGGTATCTTTTAGTAAAGATTAGGTGGGCTGTGCGTTCCTGTCCCATCGTCAGCCCCGAAAAAAAGTCCATCCACAGGCCAGTAATATCCTGCCCATTCCAGTAAAAATGATAGTAACCATCTTTTAGTTTTCTATTACTCAGCATCACTACCTCTCTTTAGCGGAAGCTTATCAAACCCTGGTTCGGCACTTGTTACAGGTGCTTGTAGTTTGTTTACAAGTGACTGGAGTGTGTGCTTACCAACCTCAATTACTTGATAGTCCCAGGCTGGAGTATTAATTGCAGTGTTGAGACTAGCTACAATCTGTTCAATCTCATAATCTGTCAGTGTTATTCGTTTATTCATCACTACCTCTTTTCTTTAGTTCGGCTAGGCGATCCTCTTGGCTACTCCAGCCCTTTTTAGTTCTAAAGTAGACTGAACCGTCCAAGTCACCACCAGTATTTGTCTGCTCATCTATCCTCGCTTCTGTTATGAGGGCTTGGATGGCTTTGGTGGCTTGGTCTAATTCCCACTGGATAGATTCCTCGTATTGTTTTTGAGTATAGAAACCATCATCTCTTTCCGAAACTGCCACATCGCACTTTATGCGAAAGTTTACAAATATCTCATCTATAGTCTTATTATTACTCATAAATAGTGGTGGTGGTATATGACGCGTCAGGCATTTAATGTTGTTTGGGTGGTCTGGCCATTGACATTCTTCACTCATCACTACCTCCCATTAGTTTTATAGCTGTATTCATCTTGCGTCCCTCCATGCGTATAACCTATGTTTGGATGAACAATACTTCTTGTTGCGTCTAGGACTTTGTAACTTTACCTTGCAATACAAACACTTTATTACCATGTCTCTAGCGTAACGGTAATGAAACGCTTTGTCAAGCCCATTGAGTCTATCCACTGTTTAGGCGAAAGACACGACCGCCTCTATCCCCCTGCACTGGGATGGTTGTGATAATTGTCACTTACCCTCAAACGTAAACCCCCTGAAATCTACGTTGTGTTGGGTCTTAGTAAGCAGAGCAGGTTGCTCGTTGACAGGCGGTTGGTCAGAGCGAGCAATTTAACTCTACCTACTAACATTCAGTTTTGTTTTCTGGTTGGCTGAGAACAACCAAAGTAAAAATGTATTTGCCTAACAGCAACGCTATCGTGTATAATCAAAAGCGAAGTGAAACTAGCCCCTCCAAAAGAGGGGTTTTCTATTGTTAAACAACTATTTTAATTTCTGAAGTGAAACTAAATTAGTCTCTATAAGCTTAAACTCTCACCCGAAAATAATCAAGCATATAAACATTACAGGCAACCTTCGTCTATGGTATGACGATGCTTGCACCTTTGACAGAATCTAATTTTAAGCTTCACAATCCCCCCACTATTAAACTACTCACTTGGGGGACGAGCAATAACATCAGAGCCAAAATTAAACCCAGTAAAGCTATGGTGGTGTAGGTCATTTCATTCATCTCCCCTCAAACTTTCCTATTATATGTATTGCGTTGTAGTAGTGGTACGCTCTCAATTCTTCTGAGCCTATCATAGTTTTATCCTCTTGGGCATATTTGTGAGCTAGGTTAAAAATCTTACTGGCAGTAGCTTCTTCTGCTCCTGTTATAAGGTCTTGGATAAACGACCTTAATTCAACTAAATCAAAAGTGACTGGTTCACCTCTTTTCCTGGGTATGTATGCTAATGAAACCACCTTCGCCCATTCAATATCTAGCTCTGTAAGTATGTCTTGGCTCATCACTCCCCTTTCAGTTTATGAATTTTAATATGCTCACTGAGCGTCATATCGAATACGTCATATCCGCAGTCGGAACAGATGTTGTTGCTCATAATCATATTATCCTTTCTTTAGTTTAGAGAGCGCATGAGCTAGTTCACAAATCAACCTGTGGCAGGAGACTCGAACTCATGCGCCCACCGCCAAGGGTAGAGAGGAAGCTTTACCCCCAGCGATGGTGTCTCTATTCAATGCTTCCTCTAACAGTAACTCTAAATATACTTTGACTGAGCGTTTATCTTTTTTAGCTTCAGCTTTTAATAGTTCGTATATATCAGGACGGATTGCTATTGTTGGCTCTCTTTTCATACAGGTATAGTACACGCCTAATACGTGTATGTCAACCGTGGATTACATTCTGGCTATTGACACCCCCCCCACCATGCTATACAATACAGGTATTAAATAAGGAGGAACAGATTAAAAGGTTATTATTAGTTACCCTAAGTGTTTTAATATTTAGTATATTTAGTATTTTGTCAGTCAGCGCGAGTGTGCCAGTAATAAAATGCCCCACGGCAACAAGTGAAGGTGCTTACTTTGAGCGAGGTATAGGCAAAGACGGCAACGTAATATGTGGCTTTAGTTGGTATAACGCCTGCCCATACACTGAAGCAGTGTCGGCAAACGACCCAGGGTGCGAAAAACTTACTGAAGAGCAACTTAAACCTTGGCAACCCACCGTGCCTGCCCCTGAGCCTGCCACCGAGCCAGAACTCAGCGAGTGGGGGGGTAAGTAATGACTGATAGTTTTTTCGAAGAATTGATAGAAGCCACCGGCTCTGAGGATATGGCTAAGAAAGTTGTAGGCTTATTTGACCGTACGCGCAAGCAGATAGGGCTTACGGAACAGCAACAGTCTGTCTATGACTATTTAGTTAGTGGCAAGCCTATAGTATCTCAGCGTCAGTTAGCCAAAGACTGCGGGCTAGATCATCCCCAGAAGGTTGTGGCTATTTTGGCGGCTTTGACACTGAAGGGTTTTTTGATACCGCGCGATAAGGTTACTAAAATATGATATTATTTTGCTCAGTATTTCATAAATGGTCTGATTGGAACGGTACTGCTGAGGGCTACCAAATTAGGTGGTGCGAAGGATGTAACAAACAGCAACGGCGTGTTATTAAGTTTAGAGTTGTAAAGTGGTTTAAGTTTGGAGAGCGTTTATGAGCGACACCGAAACCCTCTACGAACTAAGTAATTGTGAGATTATGCGCTATGAAACAGATTCAGAGCATTTTTACTACGGAGGGCTTATTGGAGAGGAAAAGCAATATTATTTATCTGTTACTCAGACCATAGATATTGGTGGGCCAGTACCAGAAGGTTTGCGAGAATATTGGCGCGTTACTTCGTATGAAGAATCAAAAGAACGATTACAGATGACTGGTGATAGAGGTTCTAAGCTACATGATGCGCTAGACCAATTAATGCGAGCCAAAAAGCTTGACTTAAAAAATGATTATCGGTCTACTTTTGAAAAAGCTGGGATAGCTATGTTCATACGTTTCATAAGATTTTTAGACCCTGGCAAGTATTTCACTGAGTTAATTGTAGCCGACCCAGACCTACGTGTAGCCGGTACGCTGGACTTTAAGGGCTATGTTGAGGAGTGGCGCTTAGAATGCCTCCTAGACCCTAATAAGTACCTAAATATTGATTCAGAGGGTGACGTTCAACTCAAGGAAAAGTGGTTGGACTTGCCTAGTAAAAAACGAGTTCACATCATCATCGATTGGAAATTCAGTGCAAGGAATGCCTATAGTCATAAAATCCAGGTCGCAGCCTATAAAACGATGAACAATAAAACTCGTAAAGGTAGCCCAGTTACTAGAGCGTTTACTTGGCGATACAGCCCAAAACATAAACATGGCTTTGATTTTTCGGAGAGTTTATTAACCTATAAGTCTTTCAAACGTATTTACGAAACAGCTATTGAATATCTAGGTAACTTTCCTGCCCCCCCTTCTCTTACACGTTACCCTGATTCTGTTCAACTTTACATAAAAAAGGAGAAAGGGAAAAAAGAATGGGCAAAATAAAACACAAGATGACTAATACACCCACTTACTACTCATGGAAGTCAATGAAAGCCCGTTGTCTCAGCCCTACAGCTACCTCCTATTGGAAATACGGAAAAGTGGGGATAAAAATTTATGAACCTTGGTTAATTTTTAACAATTTCTTAAAGGATATGGGCATCAGACCAATAGATAAAACCTTAGATAGAATAGACCCCTACGGTAACTATGAACCATCTAATTGTAGGTGGGCCACGCCAACGGAACAGCGGAGGAATAGGCGTATGAATAGAAATAATACGTCAAGCTACCAAGGTGTTTATGATACCGGTTATAATACTTGGCGAACTTTGATTGCTTTTAGTAGTATTAATTATCATTTAGGCACTTTCACTAACAAAGAAGATGCAATAATGATGCGAATGGCTGCCGAGGAGCAATTACTGTGCTAGTAGATAAATTCACCCAGTTAAACTACATCGGAGACATCTGGGAGCCCCATTATGCGGGCTACATAAGAGGTGGCTCGACAGACATGGTAGAAGTCTACATAGCTAAGCGGAAGATCAACCGCAACATAAGAGATATTAAATTAGTTTTTACCAGGGTCGGTGAGGATAGTATATTTGCTGGAGACTGGTTTTTAAGAAGAAAGGACGTACCGAAGAGGACAAAGTTCGATAATAATGGCATGGAATGTTTTGTGGTGCCGTGGGGTAAGTTTCAGCCACTAGAGTATGCTGAGAGAAGCGAATATGAAATGTGAATGTGATACCCAGGGCAAAGATGATGGGCAGACAACCTGCTTCTTACATCATCAATGCTCAGATGGAGATTGTACGCATACAGACGAAGAAGATAATAATTATAAGGAGGACGATGATGAGTGAAAAAGATGGTCTTCGAGATTTCAAGTTTGCAGGTGGACTATTCATCAAATTAAACAGCGATGACAGCCCGCGTAAGTTACGGATAGTGACAACCGACCCCGTAGTATCAATGGATAAATTCGGTAATACCCGTTTTGGGTTTATTGCCTGGGATTACAATAATGATAAGGCTGGTATTCTTAATACTACCCCAGGCGTAGCCAAGCAAGTCCAGGCTATCCACCAAGATGAAGATTTTGGGGCAAACATTAAAAATACTGATATTAAAATTACTACCACTGGGACGGGGATTGAAAGCCGACATACAGTTACGGCATTACCAACATCCGAGACGCTAACCAACGAAATGATTGGCAAACTCCGTGAGATTGATTTAGATGCAAAGATTGAAGAAGGTCAACGTATGACCTATTACAAGCCACAAGATGAAATAGATCAGACCAGTGGATATGATAAGGCCAAGGCAGTTGCAGCTGATATAAAATCTGGTGCTAATAAAGCCTTTCCTGATGCTGTTGAGGTTAGTGATGAGGAGGTGGAAGAAAAGATTAACCTTGACGACATACCTTTTAATTAGGAGCTTGACAACTCCTTAAACTGTCCTTAGAATGGAACATATGAATAAAATATGTTTCAAATGTGGAAAAGAAAAACCCCTAACAGCCTTTTACGAACACCCCCGGATGCCAGATGGTCATGTAAATAAGTGTAAAGAATGTAACAAGTTAGATGTCAGACAAAATTACAATATCAGGAAAGACCAGTACCATGAATATGACAAGACTAGACAACGCACAAGCCGAAAACGGATGTTTAATCATCGCTACAGCCAAATCAGGCAGAGGGTTGAAGGTCGTGCAATTCGTAAATACAAAATCGAAGGCACAAAAATGCTAACTTATGCCGACTACTGCATCTGGCTCAAAAATAACATGGATAATTTTGAGCAAACTTACAAACAATGGGAAACTAGCGGATTTACCCGAAAGCTAACGCCATCAATAGACCGTATTGACAATGCCATTGGCTATGTAGCTAACAATATGCGCTGGACGACAGTACAAGACAATTCAATTAAGTACACGGGAAAGCTTTGATGTCGTGGTATAAGATTAAAAGAGACCCTGCTGATGATGCCTTCTCTGAATGGATAAGGCGCAGGGATAAGGTTTGTCAGAAGTGTGGTAAGCCTGGCTACGGGGACAAAGGTATCACTGGCCTGGATGCCTCACACTGGCAAAGTCGAGGCAAAGAGGGTACGAGATTTGAACCGTTGAACGTAGATGCACTATGCCGCCCAGACCATAAATGGTTTGGTGAACATAAAACCGAACACGATGCGTGGCAAGTAGAAAGAAAAGGTAAAGAGATTACTGATAAACTGATCCTACAGGCTCATACATATTGTGAGAAAAATAGAGAAGCCGAAAAGTTATACTGGAGGCTGCAATTAACGAAAGGAACTTATGATAAAACCAGCATATAATTATCTGTTAGTTAAGAAGTTAGAGCGTGATACTGGGCTTAGTCTTGCCGCGGATATTGAGGATACTCATCAACGGTTTGAGATAATTGAAACGCCAATACCATTAATGGACAAACATCAAGGTTATCTTGAATATGGTGTGCTGGTAGACACTCACTATGACATCGGGCAGATTATCTATGTTGAAAAACACTCCGAGGCCAATACGCCTATAGAATTAGAACAGCAAGGCTTGTCGTTAGTTTTAATAAGCCGTGTAATAGCTTGGGAGGAGAAATGAGCAGGGGAGATAGTAAAATAGTAACAACAGGCGATGAAGTCCGAATAAAGGCCTTAGCAGGCGCTAAGATAGCCTATGAAGCCGTAGCCTGCGCTTATGGCCCGTTAAGTGGTAATGTAGCCTTACAGAAGTCCTACGGCTCTAAAGTCATAACGCATGATGGCGTATCTATCATAAGAGAAATTAACCTAGCCGATGAACTCATGGACACTGGCGTTGACCTACTACACGAAGCCAGTAAAAAGAGTAATGATGTATCCGGTGACGGGACATCCGCGACAGTTTTACTTGGCTATCACATCATGCGTCTAGCTAACCAGCGCATCGCCGCCGGTTATAACCCTATGGGCCTCCGCAAAGGAATAGACAAAGCCTCAATATGGATAAAAAGCGAACTAGATAAACTAGCCACGCCTGTGCCGGATAATAAACTACACGAAGTAGCCACCATATCCGCTACCGACCCCGAAGTAGGGAAACTCGTAGCTGATACAGTTATAAAAGTTGGTGGTATAGGCATCACAGTAGAAGAATACGACGGCCTTGGCGTGATACAAGACGTTGTAGAGGGGTTGTATTTTGAAAAGGGCTGGGTAATGCCCCACTTCGTGACCGACAGGGAAACCGAAGAAGCTATCCACGACAACGTAAGTATCTTGATCACCGAGAAAAGAATAAACTCCGTCCAAGATATTGCTCCGATGTTAGAAATGGTATTCAAAGACACCGAACATAAAACAGTTTTAATCATTGGCAATATAGGCGCTAAAGCGTTAGAAGTTTGTGCTTTAACCAATCAAGCTGGCAAAGTAAAGGTATGTGTAGTAGACCCTCCGGTTTATGGCGACCAAGTTTTAGGCTTTTTAGAAGACGTAGCCTGCATGACTGGTGGTAAGATAGTACCTAATAACCTACCGGCCGATAAAGTAACCAAAGAATATCTAGGTGACGCAGAAAAAATTATTGTTACTCAAAATAGTACAACCATAATCGGGGGCAATGCTGTCACTGAAGATGTAAATTTAAGAATTACCACGCTTAAAAAACAACTCAAGTCTGATAAATATAACCAGTACCAAAAAGAACGCATGGAAATGCGCCTCGCAAAATTACAAGGTAAAATAGGCATAATCAAAGTTGGTGGCGCAACTGAAGCAACTCGTCGTGAAGCTAAATTTCGTGTAGACGATAGTGTGCATGCCACCCGATGCGCTAAAGATGAGGGTATTGTGGCTGGTGGGGCTGTTGTGTTGGCAAGGTTTAGTATATTCAAAGACTCTAAACTAGAAAATATGAATAAGGATGAACTTGAGGGTTTTAACGTAGTTTGTGAAGCCTTATCCGAACCCTTCAAACAACTAATGATCAACGCCGGACAAGACCCAGGCTACCACCTATCCCAAGTCCTACAAGCTAAACCAGGTTACGGCTTTAATGTGATGAACATGACTGATGAACCGATAGACCTAATCAAAGCCGGAGTAATTGACCCAGTAAAAGTATTGAAGTCAGTCGTGGAAAATTCTACAGACGTTGCGGGCATAGCTATCACACTCAATGGCTCAATAACTTTTGACCGTGCTTGGCAATTAGAACAATTAAAAATTAATCAGATGACTGGAGCAAGTGCATGACTAAAATTAAATTAGTAAACGCAGAAGTTTTTAAGTTAGAAGCTGGTAAGAAATATATTATTGGGCTTGATACTCGTATGGTATCTAATACAGATGCCCAGCTTTTGTTTCACGAATTAAATCAAATGGGCATAAAAGACTGTGTTGTTATGGCTTTTAGGGGCGACCCCAAAAATGGCATGAAAGTTATAGAACAATGACCCCTTTATGGCTCATTGTAGGGCTTTTAACGGGCTTTTACGCTCAAAAGGTCTACACCATGCTCAAAACAGTCTTTGACGACTACAGCGAGCGCAAACAAGCCTCACAGTCCGGTGTAGTCCGACCCGAACGTCACCAAGTAACTAGAAATATACCTATTGACCTCACCACACAATCAGGCTCAATAATGCGCCCAACTCCCGACCAACATAGATTAAACGCTATGAAAGAACGAGATATAAAATTAAAACAATTATAAAATGTGACTTCTGTCATAAAAAAAAACCGACCACAGCTGTCATTCTTAATAATGTATTCGGTCAAGGTTGCAGAGAGTGTAGGGATAAATTAAACCGGCAAGCCTCGCCTCTGTCCGCTCAGTACTTGCGTGATAGGGATAGAGAAGATCACCAAAAAGACTTAATCCAACCATGGAGTAATGGCAAGCCCTCACGTGATTTTATACTTGCCTATCCAGAGCAAGCGTTAGACTATTTCACGCCCGCCCAACTTGCCGAATTCTCTTAGTTTATTTCAAGAAGTATGATAATATGGCTAAATTTAATGGCTGGACCAAAGAAACAACCATCAGTTATTGTTTATCAGGCATAAAGAGCGTCAAAGAAATTAAAGCTAGTGGGGGAGAACCCTCTGGTGGATATGATAAGCGCATGGCATTTTATGTAAAAAGATTAAAAGATTGTGGTATAAAAATAAAAAAAGAGGGCTATTAACCCTCTTCTAAACACCGACCAAACCCAACCTAATGCCCAACAATCCCCATGTACTTATGTACTATGGTCAACCCTCTACTCCCCCCAACATTGATCAACCACCTTTTTTTATCGAATTCTCTAACTATTTTATATGTTCCAGGCTCAATCCAGTCGCGCTCCTTGCCTTTTGTACCTCTGACTATGATGCGTTTGATTGTTATATTCATAAACTCCTTCCTATTATTGATTGTACCAAATGCGCATAACAATTATTGCATACACAGTGTTTGTGGTTTATCTACAATGTTGAATATTCGTCAATGTCACTGCAAATGCAGTCATCGTTGTACGGATATTCGGATGCTGTACATTCGTCGTAGTGTCCCATATTGTTATCCTTTCTTTAGTTTGGGACAGGACTTCAGCTCGCCCGAAGCTACCCTGTCCATATTAAGTTAGCAAGTATTTTTGTGCTTCGGTCTTTTTAGACTTACCAGGCACTTTGACCTGTTCACGGTTTTTGTACATGTTATGAGCGATGAAGCCCATCATATACAGCGTACCTAGGGCACTAAAATATCCACTTTGCTGGAATATCCACGTAAACATGGCTTCCAATCCAATCCAGATATACTGACCGCTCAACGGGTTAGTCACAATCAGTACAACGACTGCTATAACCGCACCTTTGTTTAGATTAGTCATATTGTTCCTTCCTATTAGTTATTATTACTTGGGGGCTGCTAAATCCTCTGCCCACCCGTTGGGCAATATGATGTACCGTGCTCGCGGTCAATGCTAGCCAGCCATTCTTCTACGGTGTCATTGACTCGCCGAAGTACGGCTGAATTAGTCTGTACTGCGTCTGGGTCTCCGTCTTCTTCCCCGTCTATCCCGTCTATGTCCGCCAGTTCCAAGACATCGCAGAAGTAGATATCCAGCCCATCTATACCTGTAGCTTTGGCGGTATCCATGATGAGTCCATCGCCATCAGTTGATGAGCAGTACAGATATGAGCTAATTTTGCCATTGTCGCTGTGTTCGGGGTTGGCTAATGCATTCCCGCCCATGTGCAATTCGTGTCGCATCGAGCATATATCGCCAATCATATCATGCTGTTCTTCTGAGAGGGTTTTTATTCTCTTGTTCTCGGCTGCGAGATTACGGATGTAGCCATTCCGTGCGGTGGTTAATTCTTGCCAGTTATTCATAGTTGGCTACACCTCCTCAACGTATTCAATCACTATACGGCAGAGTGTTTCAATTTCTTCATCGTTCAGTGCGTGGTCTTTTAGGTACCTAATAAGTTCATCTGGTGTCATAGTTGGTTGCCTTTCTATAAGTTTATTGATTATCTACGATACAGGAATCTACATCTGATTGAATTGTTAAGTCCCACCGTAGGCACAAGCTAATCGCTTAGTGTTATGCAAGAGTATTGCCCACTTGCTTTCACTTGCGCCCTGGTAAGTGTCTCAAGCTGCCGGAGGCTCTAACGCTCTCGGTCTTACTCCCTTATAATACTCTTATTGTATAGGGTGTCAATAGATTACATACATAATGAGTATAATAGTAGTGCTGTACCTCTGTTAGATGTAGTATATATTACATTGTGTTATACTATAAACATCAATAAAGGGAGCAAATCACATGGCAAAAGCAAAAACTCATAAGCTAAAAGACACCCAAGCAAGTCTATTGCACTTCGTTCGCAATCATCAACAAGCGATATTCTCCGGGATACTTTCAACTATAGCTATGGACCTAGGTTATACGGTGACAGATAAAACACAGTTCACACTTAAAGACGATCTAACAGAGCTAACTATGAGCGAACTAGAGTTAGCGGTTGATACCCCGGCTGTGGTTGCCCCAAAATAAGGTATATGAACTCAACTAATTATAAGAATGGCGTGTCGCAAAATAACGCTATAACAGGGGTCAACGTGGTTAAAAACAAATCGCGCGTCATTAAAAAAGAAAAGAAAATCATAGTAACAGGTAAACAAAGAGCAACTGCCATAGCCTTAGTCGAGAATGTCCGAACGAATAAACCTTTAGGGCAAGTATTGAAATCGGTAGGTTATAAGAAATCAATATCTGAACACCCAAGCAGAGTAATAGAGAGTCAGGGCGTAAAACAAGCATTAAGAGAGATTGGAGTTAATGAGTTTAAGCTAGCTGAAGTGTTTCATAGTGGGTTAGAAGCTAACAGGGTTGATATTATCAATGGTAAATCTGAACCAAGTGATCTCCCTGACGTAGCGTTTAGGGTCAAAACAGCCGAGATAGTTGCCAAACTTATGGGCTATTCAACAGATGCCAAACCCTCCGGGAACAACTACACAACCTTCGTCCAGGTCAATCAACTGGACCCGAACAAGCCTGCTGTATCATCCGTAGTAGATAATACGCTTGACCTACTTATGTCCCAAACTAAAGAGGATTAGCACACCATATATAGCGTACCCGATTACGCATAGGCTGAATAAGGGCTTCTGACCCCTGACACGTCGCACAATCTACATTGTGCACCAATAGTGGTAACATGGTATAGTATGTATGTATAACAGAGGTCATCATACATATACATAGCATGGGCTGGATAGATGTGTTCGATTGATTGAATTAACATGGGTATGGTATGTATTATAACAGGGGTATACCCCCACCCCCACCCCTGCCACGCTGATTAGGTGCTATCGCCCACCCGAAGTTTCACTGAGTACACCATACACACACACTCCCATTTTCATATTTCTTTTTTTTATTTTAACAGTGGTGGTGTTCGCCTTTGTTATACGATGTATAGACATAATTAAAGGAGGATAGATGACTTGTACCAACTGTGCCAAGCCAATCAACAGGGGTAGATGGTGTTCAGATAAATGTAGAATGTCCTATAAACGTACCTTTGAGGATAATCCAGCACCTATCCATAACCCGAACAAAGTAGAACCCGAACAGAACCCGAACACAATTTGTCCGACTTGTGATTATGCTAATTACGACCCAAACGATGAATGGTCACACTCAGCGTGTCATAAAACCCAGTTAGAGATTGAAGCCCATTACACATTAAAGAACTTCCCCCGTCTAAAGTATGGCAGTGGAGCTGGTAGTTACTCGCCCTATCCTAAGAGCAATCCAAAAAGCAAAGCCTACCTAGATGTATAGCATGATACACTTACATAAATGGAGCCAGAGTTAAATAGAGAAGAGCTAAGAGCCAAAACTCACATGATTAACCCCGCTATGTGGGTGTTAGATTCAAACCTTATAAATGAGAATCAGAAACTTTTTGAGTTTTCTAAGCATAGATTTATGCTTCAGCCTTATTCTGACTCTTCCCCAGACCAGGTGATTATGAAGTCCGCTCAGGTGGGATGGAGTGTGGCGGCCATCTTAAAAAGCATCCATGCTGCTAATTTTTTGAAATTAAATGTTATTTACGTTTTACCGACGAAAAATGTTGTGAATGATTTCGTAAGGCCGAAAGTTAATCCGATGATTGATAGGAATCCGGAGATACGGAAGATGGTCAAGGGCGATGACTCGGTTTCACTTAAAAATGTTGGTGATAGGTGGATATATTTTAGGGGAGCGTTTACTGAAAAAGAAGCGATAAGCACAACTGCCGACCTTATTGTGGCCGATGAGTATGATAGGTGTGACCAGGGGGTTCTTACGGTTTATCAGTCTAGGCTACAGGCTTCTGATTATGGGTGGTTTTGGAGGTTTAGCAATCCGAGCATACCAGGCTTCGGGGTGCATGAGCTTTATCAGGACTCAGATCAGATGCACTGGTTTGTTACCTGCGGGCATTGTGGGCATGAGTGGTTTATGGATTTTGAAAAAGGTGAGAAGAATCACTATATAGATGAGGAGAGGGAAGTTTATGCCTGTGGGTCATGTAACGAGGAATTGATGGAGCATGACCGTCAGAAGGGCCGCTGGCTACCTAGATTCCCTCAAAGGGGGCCGAGGTGGGTTAAGGGGCATATGATAGGTCGGAGGGGTTACTGGTTGTCTCAGTTGATGATTCCTTGGGTGAGCGCGCGGAAGATTCTACAGCAGAAGGCTTCTATGAATATTGAGGTGTTTCATAACTTCGTTCTCGGTTTACCTTATCAGGCCTCTGAATTTCTTATCAATAGAGAGTCTGTCTTACGGGCTTGCCAACCTGCCCTCGCGGAGAAGCGGGATGTGATTATAGGCTGTGACTCAGGGAAAGAAAAACATTGGGTGATGGGCAATCCTTCAGGAATATTCAGTTATGGGAAGACTACCGACTGGGAGGATATTGAGAGACTTATAACGATGTATAACGCTACCGCCGTAATAGATGCCCTACCGGACTTCACCATTCCCGAACAATTATCCAGGAAGTACCCTGGACGCGTCTATGTGCATTATTATTCACCAGATAATTCTACGAGCATGGAAGTGAGCAAACGCAAGGAAGGGATGGATTTTGGGGTCTTACAGTCTGATAGGACTAAACTTTTTGACCTTTTGGCAGCTGATGTGACGAGTGGGAAGATGAGGTTTTTCCAGGAGCCAAAAGATTTAGAGGATTTGATAAAGCATGTCGAAAATGTATATAGGGTAGTGGTGCCTGATACTAGGGGTATCCCTAAGGCTAGATGGCTCACGAAGGAGAATAAACCTGACCACTGGTGCATTTCTGGGGATTCGCTTATTAAAACTTTACGAGGGGATATTAAGATAAAAAATGTTCAAGTTGGTGATTATGCCCTGACTAGCAAGGGTTACAGGAGGGTTAGTCGGGCATGGATGACTAAGAAAAACGCGGCAGTTAATAAATATAAATTCAGTAATGGTGCGGAGCTTATTGCTACACCTAATCATAAAGTGGCTACAGAAAAAGGTTTCGTAGAGTTGCATGCTTTGGCATACTCTGATAGAATTAAAACATGGCAAAAGCCGAAGCAATTATTTTTCAAGGCGTTATATATCGTAGATATCCAGATTCAAAAAATAGAAGCGATAGAGTTTACTTTACCTCAGGAAGTACGGAACGGGGCAAGGGACGGAAACGTTATCACCAAGAGTTTTGGATATCGCACAATGGCAGCATCCCCATGGGGTTTGTCGTCCATCACAAAGACCACAATCCTCTCAACAACTCCCTTGGTAATCTCATCCTTATTAAAGATAGCGAACACCGTACGCATCATAACTTGGAGCGATTTACCGACCCAGAATATGTCAAGCGGAACAGGGAACACTTGGACGAGGTTCGTATCAAATCGCATGCTTGGTTGGCATCCAAAAAGGGGAAGCAACACTTACGAGATAATGCGCAAAAAGCTTTCTATTTGGAAGAACCAATTATTTTTGACTGTATTGGATGTGGTACGAAGGTTACTTCTCATTGGCGACAAAATAATAAGTGGTGTTCAAAAGCCTGTAGCAATCGTATCCACGCCCGAAAGTTTAGGGAAAAGAAACGTTTACAACTTAACGGTTGAAGGTGAACACGAATACTATGCTAACGGTATTTTAGTTAGTAATTGTCATGCGCTGGCTTATTTCCGTGTTGGGCAATCTTTTTCTATGGGGCCAGACTCCGCAGGCGGGGTGAGACCTTCGGCTACCAGGAAGAGTTCTGGTATTATTGTAGATAGTAAGCATAATACCGTTAGTACGAAGAATGCTTTGGGTATGGATTTTGATGCTTTTATAGAACGCAGTTTAGTTAAGAATAAAAGACGGAGAGTAACGTGAGTTATTACGAAAAGCCATTTAAGGACCATAGGTACTCGCCGCCAATATCTATTTATTTATTGAGCGATGATACACCGGAGATGGAGCCGTTGAATTGCTTGTTTTGCAAAAGAACGATAGTTGACGTGAAAGGGACAGTAGACAAGATTATCTCAACTCCAATGCCTTTGATAGACTTTGGGGTAGCTATCAATATACGTTGTAAGTTATGCCACGCTCACTATCGGTTGTTGATTAATATGAATTAGGTATAGTTTAGGTAAGTATAATGATAAAAACAAAGCTATTGATGCATATAGAGAAGCTGCAATATATCATTATGGCGAAACCTATCAGGGGTAGGTTGCTAGTTGGGACTATGGTATAATGTTTTCAACGCCCATAGGCTTAAACAAAGGAACCTATGGAAGATACATCAGACGAAGGCAGCATATTTGACCTTGAACTAGAAGACGACGACTTACTAGCTCTTATCAAAAAACCCCTAGAAGAGTCTGAAACTTACTGGGATAATTTCAACGGCTTAAAAGCTGCCCGTGAAGATAATATGAACCTGTGGATGCCTAACCACTGGGGAGATAAAAACGTCTATGACTTCCAAGAAGAATATTTATACCAAGACCCTCGAATTTTCATTTCTGTAGAGACAATTATTTCAGTTGTAAACTCCCGTATTCCGGTTGTAGACATTATGCCAGCCCAGGATACAGTTATAAGCGAACAGGCTGCTAAAGATTTATCTAAAGTCTTACATGCTCACAGTGATAAGTTCCGTGCTCTTGATATTTTTAGGATTGGGGCGCGAAATCTTCTGCTAAAACGCATAGGCTTTGTTAAGTTACGTTGGGACCCTTTGGCGGGTAAAAATGGTGAGATTGTCCCTGAAGCTATTCCTCCTGAAGATATTGTCGTAGATAAAGACGCTCGTTGGGGTGATAACCCTCGGTTCACCTCTCATAAGATCAGAAACAAAACAGTAGAAGAATTACTATCAATGTTCCCAGACTCTAAGGAAAAGATTTTAGAAATGGCTGGCGTAGACCGCAGGGATAAAGAAGGTAAGCGCGTAGCTTATAAGTCTCAATTAGCCAAGAAGCACGATATATGGGAAACCTGGTTCCATTATTTTGAAGATGGGTATAAGTCTGGCGTGGCCTTGACGGATATTAAGTCTCAATATGTATTAGGTAAGATTCGTAACCCTAACTGGAATTATGAAGACGAAGAAGGCTTTACGGGTAATTTTTTAGATATTCCTATCCCACCATTCTTTCCGATTAACTATCTGAATGATGGTACTTCATACATTGATTTGACCTCGATGGTTGAGCAGGCGGCTCCACTACAAAGAATACTTGACCGTCGGGGTTTCCAGATTATGGAGAACGCCGAGATGGCTGGGTCTGGTTTAGTCTTTAATACCCAAATGATAGATAAGGCTGATATAGGTAAATTAGTTGGAAGTCCGGATGAGAGAATCGGTGTCAAAGGTTCTGTCCGTGATGCCGTGGCTCGGATTGCTCCTCCACCTCTTCCGAGCTACGTCATTGAGGATAAGCTAGATGCTAGGAATGAAATAGATAATATCTTTGCTACGCAGGAAGTTACCCGTGGCGAACGCAGTGGTAATAAAACTCTGGGCCAAGACCAAATGCAACGTGAGCAAAATTACACCCGTATGGACGACATAGCTAGGGCTATAGAGCGTACCGCCACGAATTACTACCGATACCTCATTCAGATGATGAAAGTCTATTACACAGAAGAACACTACTTCAAAGCCGTTGGTGAGGACGGGAAGTTTGATTACCTAGTAATGAAACAAGATGCTATAGAAGATGGTATTGATCTTAAAGTTGGGGTAGGGTCTATGCTGCCTGTTAATAAGCAACGCCAGCAGGAGGCTATGGAATCCTTGATTCAGCAAGGTTTGATAGACCCTCTGTCGGTTTATGAGGTGCTTTCTGGAGGCAATCTCGCTAGTCCCCAGAAACTACTTGAGAGGTTTATATTATTCAAGACTGACCCGATTGCTTTCATGGGCAAGGCTAAGCAAGACGAGTTTTCACGCGAAGCCTTTATAGATGTTCAGATTCTGAACCGTGGTGAGATGCCACTTCCTAGGGATGAAATAGGCGAAGAATACCTTAAATTTATGAATAACTACATTCTGACTGGTTCGTTTGAAAAACAACCCGACCTTGTAAAACAGATGTATATGGAGTGGATGAAGATAGTCCAGGCTCAGGCTCAGAAGCAAATGGAAGCCTTCCAGACCCAAGCACCTACTCAGGAGGACATGGATAAGACTAATCAGGGCAATCAGCCCCAGCAGAACCTCCTAGACCCTAATGCTCAACCTCCTCAGCAACAACAAGCTCCTCAGGAACCTATACCTCCCGACCAAATCGTGAATTACAAAGATGCCCCTGAGGAAATTAAACGCCAGATGGAAGCCGCCAATGGCTACCAACCGTCTAAAACTCCTTCACCCATCCAGCAGACTTTGGAAATGAAAGCCCAGCAATCGGCTATAGATACGAAGCTGAAGGCTCAACAGCAACAGCACTCACAAACCATGGTAGAAGATGACCATGAAATAAAGAAAAAGCAAGTAGCCAAGAAAGACTCTGAGAAGAAAAAGAAGCCTACCAAAAAGAAGTAAACTATGTTATATTGAACGGTAGTCAATTAAAATAGGAGTCAATATGGCAGATAAAGAGGAGAAAAAAGATGAAGCCAAAAAAGAAGAAGAAGTACTAACACTCGCACAGGTCCATGACCAAACTATAGCTAAATTAGAACATGAGGGGGATGATGATGATAGTGCCAAAGACGATTCCGATACCGGCGATAAAGACGCCGGGGCTGATAAAGATGCAGCCGATGGCGACGATAAGGCCGGTGATGAGGATGAATCCAAGGACGCTGACGCTGGAGAAGCACCCGTGGGAGCTGCAATTCCTGACAAACAGCTTCCAGCCGAGAAGCCCGAAGAAGATGAACCAGCCCCTGAACTAAACGAAGACACCACCAAAAAAGGCCCAGGCAAGATTACCGTTAAAGACGTGGATGGTGGGATTCACTATTTTAATAACCTGGATGAAGTGCCTGATGACTTTGAACCAGCTACTTATAAACACTGGGGACAAGTTGTTCAAAAGTTTACCGAGAAGTCTGCTAGTGACCGCGTAGCTCAAGCTGACGCTGAAACTAAAGCTGAGGAAGCAGAACGCTCCGCTAGGATAGATGCCATAAAAGCTGACTGGGATAAGGACATAAAAATCTTAACTGATGCTAAAAGTCTGCCTAGTGATGAAACAGAAAAGAAAGTTGTTACAGATGCTGTGTTCGCTATAATGAACGAAAAGCTCGCAGAAGGTAGGGTAATAGACTTTGCCACGGGATATGAACTGCATGAAGGTCGTAAAGGCAAGGATACTGGTGCTGAAGCTAAAGCCAAGGTTGCTGAAGATAAAAAGAAACGTGGAGCTATGGTATCTGGTGCTGGGACTGGTGGCGGTGCAGCTAATAAGCCTAAGATTATGGAAGCTCCACCATCGGGTCTAACTTTAGATGATATTCACATGTCTGTTTTGGACTCTCTGTAAACCGAATAGGTTTATTTTAGATACTGTGCTATCTTTTAGTAGATAGTGTAGATACGGGTACTATGGTTTTCTAGGGGCGAACCTTTCATGTCCAACCTGCAGGGTTTTCGACTTGCTAAGGTCATAGACAATCCCATAGCACCCGCATACACACTATTGTCTACACCATAGGCACAGCCTCTTTTTTGATTTTCACTTCTAGGTTCAATTCAATACTAGGGTTAATGCGCTCATACTCTTTGATGTCCTGAGCCAGCGTCTCTAGCGTAACTTCACGTCTTTCTCTAAGGATGTTGGAAAAAGTATATAGCACGAGGTTGGTGTGCTGAACATTATAAGATGTGGCAAGTTAATGGTGACCCTTTAGGTGCTAAATTTCACCCAGAGAAGTCAGGGGAATTATATCAAGACGAAAACGTGTTTTCGCTCCTTTTGGCAAGGGCTGGGAAGCCAGTTTGATAAATTCTAAGAACTTCTTTTTACCCACGACTGAATTGTCCTTTATTTAAGTTATGCTATCATTATAACAGAAACATGACCGTAACAGGGAAAGTACATTGACAATTTAATAGGTTCGGGTTATACTATGCACTTGTTGGTGTACTAGAAGTGAGGGTGAGGTCTTACGACCAAAGACAGGTTTCGGGGTTTAAGGCTCACCTAGCCATTCACACCCCCACTTCCGGTACACCAGATGATAGTGTGCTTGCGTCCGAGTTAGGGTTATCAGTGTCTTATATGGAGACTGAAGCTTTCCAAGGCTCCTAACTCGGGCGTAAATACGCTATCTTTTTTATTTATTCGGTTGTACCCCCTTAAACTTCACGTCAAATACCACATCAAACTCTGGGTGACTCTCTTGAAACGTCTTAACAGCTGCAGCAACATCGTTAAGTGAAGCCTTATTTGTAGGCACCGTACGATACACATTGGGGTGTTCGGGCATCTCGCTACTTGTAACATCAACATAACCCAATGCCTCTTTACCAGCTAAAGTAAGTACAACGCCAACAGTTTTATGCCGTTTACTCGCTTTATCAAACTCTTTAGCTGGTTTGACCAAACCATGATGCTTTAGCATGTTTAGTCGGTTGTTGAACCAGTTACGATTCGTGTCGTCATCATAGTCATCACGTTCAGCGATTGCAAAAATAGATAAAGTGTGCTTAACTTCTAAGTAATACGCCCGTCGGCAGTCAGCTGGCGGGTTTTTTATATAAAGTAACTAGGAGACAGAAATGGTATTATCAGAACGAGTAAAGACAATCACAGAAGAAAAATACGTACCGGTTAGTATAGATGGTATTTTGAACTCTAATGTATTCACATCCCGTGTGTTTATGCGTGAGAACAAAAACTGGGGTGGCCGTCAGCTAATGATTCCACTACAGTTCGCTAAACCAACATCAGGTGGTTCATTCTCTGGTCTTGGTGCCTTTGATACTGCTCTACAGGACACTCGTATCCGTCAGGCATTTGAAACTGCTTATTTCTACCAGAACGTATCACTTAGTGGTACAGAAGTATCTCTTAATAAGACTGATGCCGAAGTGCTTGACCTTGCGAAGATCACTTTAGAGGAAGCACAGAACGCTATGCTTGATACTATCGGTGACCAACTTTACGGAGTTGGCGCTGGTGATGACTTTACTGGACTGGAAAAAATTGTAGATGCTGGGGCTAACACCTCAACTTACGCTGGACTTACTCGTACTACTTACACTCAGTTGAACTCAACTGTTACTGCCGCTTCAGGTGGAGCATTGACATTCGCTGGTATGGCAGTAGATATGAGAGGCGCAAGTGCCGCAAGTTCTAAGAGACAACGACCTTCGATTATCGTTACTACGGAAGTTGCTTGGGACCTATTGGAAAGCCTGTTCACTCCAGCTATTAGCTCTAACTACGACTCGCTATCACGGGGTCAAATTACTACCTATAGTAAGCCTGGTGTTACGCTTTCTGGCCAAGACAGTCTCAAGGGCAACTACGGCTTTGAAACACTTGTGTGGCGCGGTATCCCAATCGTTGCTGATGAGAAATGTACTTCAGGTGTTGTGTACTACTTGAACGAGGAATACCTACACTGGTACAACCTAAAGGGTGTTGGTCTGACATCCTACAAAGTATCAGGACAAGTCGATTCAGTTTACTCAGAATACGGACGTAACTACCCAATCCAATGGTCTGGTCTCCAGAAACCACACGCTCAGTACTCTGACATTGGTCAATTCATGTGCTTAGGTAACTTAATCTCTGGTTCTACTCGCCGACACAGCAAGCGAACCGGTGTGACGACAGTATAAGAAAGGTAATAGGAGAATATTATGGGATTAGGAACACAGTCAGTAGTACTCGGACAAGATTTTAGAGATATTAGCGTAGATCAGCAGATGCCACTAGGGCAAATAGCACCGACATCAGACGGACGTGAGTTTCGTTATGGTAAAGCTGGAGTGTCGGCATTAGCTCCAGGGCTAATGAATGTTGGCCCACCAGTTGTCCCCGACCACGTTAACTTAGTAACCGCCGCAGCCGCTGTCGGTGCAACTTCCGTAACCGTCACTTTAGGTGCTACAGCCGCTACCGCCAACCAGTATGCCGGTGGTGTGTTATACGGCAACGTAACCTCAACTGGACTCGGTATTGGTTATCGCATCAAGGGCAACCCTGCCGCTGACGCTTCAGCTACGCTAGTAGTTCAATTAGATGAACCAATCGTCGTAGCTTTTACTGCTACTACAAAGATTAACCTTTTCGCTTCTCAGTATAATAAGGCAATCGTAGCCCCAGCTGCTGCATCAGCCGCTGTCCCTGTCGGTGTCTTTACAGGCGCTTCCCTGACCGCTGCCTACTTCGGTTGGCTCCAAGTCCGAGGCCCTGCCCCCTTGCAGTGTGCAGCTACGGTCTATACCTTGGGTGAAACGGTCACCCAGAGTACCCAGACCGCTGGAAACGGAACCCTGGGTATAGATGCACAACCTATCTACGGTGTTGCCGCACAACTCGGAATATCCACTCAGTATCAGTTAGTCAATCTAAACTTAGGTTAAGGAGTTAGTATGGCTGAAGTACAAGAAACAGACGTTAACGCTTATGTAGTAGACGTACAAGAAGCTGAAGCTGCTTTGGTGCAAGCTGAAGGAAATCTAGCCGCAGCTAAGCGTAGCCTAGCTGAAAAGCGTGGTGACGTTGAAGAAGCCGAACCTGAAGCCGAAGAAGCCTCTGAAGATCAGGAAATTGTTAAAGTAAAGAAATCTAAAAAAGGTAAAAAATAATGGCTCGTAAATTAGAAGGTTATGTCCAAGTAGTTAAAGAAGACGGTATCCAAACTGATAAGCCGGTCATTCTTAATGGTACAGCTGCAACATTAGCTGTCGGTGGTACGTTGACCGTTACTGGTGCGCAGACATTCACTGGAGTAGCAAACTTTACAGTAGCTCCAGTATTTTCCGCAGCTCCTAGTGGTGCCAGTACGCTGAGAACAGTTACCGATAGTGCAGCAGTAGGAGCAACAGTAGTTCTTACCGCAGCACAAAACGGACAAACATTTAACAACGCATCAACGAGTGGAAGTCCTTCGTGGACACTACCAACCGCATCAAACGGTTTATGGTACTCATTCACCGTTTCTAACGTTACAGCAGGCTTCACCATCACGGGTGGAACGATGAAGTATAAGACAACAGCCACAGGTACTACTCTCTCAACCACAACCTGTACAAACACTCAAGGTACAGCGGTTGTAAACGATCACATTGTATTCGTTTGTGACGGTACTGTATGGCGATGTGTGTCTCAATCAGGTATCTTCGCTTAAGGAGTAATTATGCCTGGAGTACCCCTACCACGAGATGATAACGGTAATGTCGCTGCTGGCACAGCTGAAACTGGTGCTATCATAATTAACTTTGCAGTCATAAAAGCCGTAAGCTCGTAGGTCTTTTAACCCTATACAATAAGTACCCCTAATAGTCACGGTCTGAAAGGACGGAATATATGACAGTACGACAAGCAAAATACGGAAACCCAGCTAATTATAATACAACCCCAGCTACTCGTAATGACGAGGATCCGTCAGCTTTAGAAGTTGATGCTAGTGGTAATCTTCTAACCTCCGCTAGTACCCTCTCGGCTGGTGAAGATCTTGTCAACGATGTTCTAAAAGTAGAAGATCGTTCTTCATATACCAACCTTACTGCAAGCGCCCTCATAAAAACTGGTGCTGGACGAGTAAAGGGATGGTCAGTCAACTCTCACAGCTCAGGAACTCTGAAGCTATGGGATAATACATCGGCTGCCACAACTACTCTATTAAACACTGTTTCGTTTGCTGCTGGTCCTTCTGTGACTAGCCTGCCCGATGTAGAGTTCTCAACTGGCTTATACGCCACGATAGCAGGAACACTAGATATAACTATATTCTGGAAGTAGGAGTAGATATGAATAAATATAAAATTACGAATGTAGACGCAGTAAAAGGACAAGTAACCTTTCAAATACTAGACGGTACAACAGTTGTAATGACTGATACTCGTGGGGACTTACCTTTTGAAAGTGCTGGAGATGACAAAGAACTAGACGCAATTCTAAGTAAATTTGCGAATGATGTACTAGCTGACAAGGTTACTCGGATAGTAGACGCAGAAGTTACTAAGATGGTAGGAGTGTCCAAAACAGCTAAGACCGAAGCTGAACTAGCTGCCAAGGAGATTTAACATGCCACGCTCTACAGCAACAGGTCGCATAGCCGCCTCTGGCAGGTTAGTGGTACGGGATATGGGGACGGCATTAGTATTTGATGGGGTAGATGACCTAGTCACAGTCACACATCACGCCAACCAATTACTAACTACTGGCTTTACCTTGAGTGCTTGGATAAATCCGAGGACTACTGGAGACTCTAATGCTGGCAGAATATTTGATAAAACTACAGCTGCAGGTGCAGATGGATATTATTTCAAATATTCCACTCTGGGTAGAGTTGGTCTTGCTATACATGCAGGCACAGAAATATCTTGTGCCTCTGGTAGTGTCCCACTCGGACAATGGACTCACGCTTTAGTGACAGTAGCCTCAGGCGCAACAGTAACCTTTTACATTAACGGGGTAGCGTCTGGTACACCAGCAACTACATCTGCTTTATCAAACATCACCACTACCGATAACCTAATAATAGGAGACAGAACAGATACAACCAGAAGTTTCAACGGCTCAATAGACGAACCAAGAATATGGAACGTAGCCCTAACTCAAGCCCAAATAACCGCCCTCTACCAACAAGGCACAGTACCAACCACAGGTCTAGTAGCTGAATACAAATTCAACGAAGGCTCTGGCACAACTGCAAACGACACATCAGGTAACGCTAATCACGGCACCATAACAGGAGCAACCTACACTGCTGATGTGCCCATGAAAACACGCCCTCTCGTAAACCAAAACCTAATAAAGAATGGGGACTTTGAGTCTGCTCCAGCTTTTACGGCTGCGACTACGTCAATAAGCCGATACATTGACGGGACATCAGGAGGCTCTACTACAAACACAAACTTTGGTGCGTGGGCAATACCAGGTGGAGGTCTAGCACCTTCATCAGGAGCAAGATTTGCTACTGACCATACTCGGAGTGGTGTCTATAGTATGAAATTAAGTACACTGGATGCTTCGGGGACGGTGGTTGTGTCAAATTCAACAAGCGGCTCAGCACCAGCACGGAGAGATGTCATCCCTGTATTACCGAGTACTAGTTATACTTTGAGTGTATGGGTTAAAACTAATAATGTTGTCACAAACTCAGTGTTTGCGGATGCTCGTGAGTTTTCGGGGGCATTAAGTGCCGGTGTAACGAATACAACAAACAAACTCTCAGGAACAAATGACTGGACTAATCTTACTCAAACTTTCACAACAGCCTCAACAGCTCGTTACGTATTTATACTATTAAAAAATGGCACAGCTGGTAAAATATCAGACGCTTGGTTTGACGACCTAGTATTAAAGCCCACCACCGCCACAACTAGAACGGCAGCATAATGCACTTATGGTATACTCCTGTTATAACTAATAGGAGTCAATAATATATGCAACCTAAAACTAATCGACCAGATGGATATACGCCCCGCTGGAGACATTTCCATACCCAATCAACTGTTTGGGCACAGAATCCTTTAGATCACGATGTAGTATTTAACGTAGCAGATGAACACGATAACTCATACGCCTACCGTATGAAGTCCGGTGAAATAAGCGAATTACCTGGTGGAGCTGTAGCTACGCTAGGTGTAAAAACCCTTGTAGATGAGTTAATCCAAAATAATAAAAGTGACCTGCTCCGGATTTACGAACCTGCGGTAAGGGCAAAATACGAAGATGAGATTATAATGAGAATTAAAGACGCGCCTATGCGCGAGGCTAAGGCCGGCGGTGGAGAGATAGATTTGTCTATGTCTAAAACCAAAGAAGTTGAAGAAGATATTAAGCCCCCTACAACCCCTCCTCCTGGTACTGGCTATAATGTCCCAGACGAAGAAGAGTTCCCAGCCCTAAACCCCAAAGAAGCATCAGCCCAAAAAGAAGCCCTAGCGGTTGCCTCTGCCACTACGAGCAAACTCCCTACCTCTAAAGTCATAGACGACTAATGGACGACTTTGAGGTACTTAAAAAAAAGATAGCTGACCTTCAATTTGAGCATAAAGAATTAGTGAGGAAACTTCCGAAGCTAAAATTACAGGTTGAGGCTAAGGAGCTAGAAGTCCGCACACTGAATAGACAAACAGTTAATGTGATGGCGGACATGGAACGCGCCACAGATAAAATACGAGATGCAAAGATTACATTCAACGTCGAGGCAAAAGAACGAACCGATGCCATAGAAGTCAGTGAAGCCAAGTGGGAAAAAGAATACACTACTAGCCTTTATATTCTTGAACAGCGTGAATTAGAGGCTGATAGGCGTAATGATGAATTGGATAGTCAACAGAATGAACTAGACGTTAGATATGAAGAAGCTGATGACCGTGAAACTGATGTTAGTCTAAGAGAAACAGATACCGAGAAACGTGAGAAAAATGTTGAAGCAACAGAAGGAGAACTGAACAATCGTAAAAATACCCTAAAGTTAGCAGAAGAAGAGTTAAATAAACGAGAAAAGGCTATCAACGTACGTGAAACCACCCTAGAACCACGTTTGCTTGAAGTTGATGAATTATATCAATCAGTGGCTAAAGACCGTACAGAAGCCCAAGGAATACTAGAAAAAGTCCAAGAAGCTAATACTGTAATAGAAATGCGCGAAAAAGTAGTAAGCCAACGTGAACGAAAAGCGAACACTAAAGAAAAAGAACTAGATGAGAAATCTGAGGAAATAGCCAAGCGCCAGGAACAGTTACGCAAACGGGAAGCGCTACACTGCGTACTACCACTACAGGAGCGTCATTGAGTTTCTCCTCAGTTATGTATTTTAGTATCAATACTGCCGCGGCGGCTATAACCCTTACGATGACCGCAGCAGGAACAACAGCATCATTTATTTCAGCGTCACTGGAACAACTTGCCTAATATGGTATGATAAAACTATGACTGAAGATACAAAAAAACTATTGCTCGCATATGTCGCGGAATTAAACCAAAATGATGCAATGAAAGCTATCACATCTATCATTGAGTATTTTACCGATGGTGGAGTTACCAAAGCGGCTTTCAGCGTGTGGCTTGATGGACAGGAGGCAAAATTAAATACAGGGATATTAAACTTGCCTACTCAACAAAAAATAGCATCTGATTCTATGAACGCTGAGATTGCGATGATTGCTGTGGTGAAGTTAGAGATTGTATAACGGCTACAGTTTCGGGACTTAAACATTTTGCTTTACTGGGTGTCGGGTAGATACTAAAAGTAAATATGGTATAATTTGGGTATAGCTCAAACGGCAGTATTACTGCCGTTTTTTTAATAAGGAATAATATGAAGAATACCACAGCCTACGCATCAACAACCAAACCTACCACTGCCTATACTGCTACTTCTAAAAATGCTGTTGCTTATACTACGCCAGCTAAAAATAGTACTAGTTATACTAATGGTACTAAAAATAACACTTCCTACATAGACTCGGATGCTGATAGTGCCACATCCGTAACCTTAGGTAGTCTTACAGTTACACTAGGTAGTTTGGTAGTTTATCTACATGGTTATCTAACCGCTGATGTTCCTAATCAACTTAGTACCAAGGCTACGACAGCCTATGCGGAGGTGTAGGTGGCTTATCCTAGTGCTTTGACTACTTTGCCAGATACTACCGCTGGAGAGGTCTTAGGGACTGCGGGGGGTGGTATTGGTATATCGGCTTACCTTGATTTTGTTGGTGTTGATCTATTGGCTATTGAAACTAAAATTGGTACTGGCTCAGCTACGCCTGCCTTAAATAAAGTTTTGGTTGGAGATGGTACGGGGACTTCTACTTGGACGGCTACGCTGGCTGGGTTGACTCTTACCACCCCATCAATGACTACCCCATTGGTTACTAACGGTATAGTGGACATATCTGGTGCTAATGGAATCTTGCGGATAAATGCCAATACTGATGGCGGAGAATATAACATTGGTGTTGACACAACTGGTACGTTAGCAGTTTTCGGTAGCGGTGCCGCTGTGCTCAACGTATCATTACTAGATGGTACATTAAAGGTTGTTAGTCCTGGTAATGCCACGACTAATGTTTTGACGACTGATGCTACGCAGACTGTGACTAATAAAACCCTCTCAACTGGCAGTGTAATCGATACTAATGTCACTGTTACGGAAGTGCTTAAAAAAGTTTACCCCATAGGCTGTATATATTTCTCTGTGAATAGCACTAACCCTGCTACGTCTTTAGGATTCGGCACTTGGTCAGCCTTTGGAGCTGGTAGAGTACCCGTTGGGTTTGATTCTGGTCAGACAGAGTTTGATACTGACGAGGAAACTGGTGGTGCTAAGACACATACGCTAACGACTACTGAAATGCCAAGTCACACTCATACCCAAGATGCTCACCAACATACCGAAACAGCAAACTCTGGTGTCGGTGTCTTCGGTGCTGCCGGAGGAAGTGGAATGGATGGCGCAGCTACCGTAAATACTGGCGCTACGGCAGCCACTAATCAAAATACTGGTGGTGGTGGCGCTCACAATAACCTACAGCCATACATAGTCGTGAGAATGTACAAGAGGACAGCATAATGAAAGGACAAACACAATGCTGACATTCCAAAACATATATGATGAAGCAGTCCTTCAAACGCAGGACTCTGACGCCAGTAGTTTGACACTCATCAAGAGAGCCATAAATCAGGGAATGAAAAAGTTCGGCGCTATCCTAAATAGAGAATGGCGAACCAGTGAAAAGACCTTTGGTATAGTAGCTGCCCAACAGTACTATCAAATGCCTGAAAACTCTATCCGTATGAAATGGGTAACTATAACAATAGGTAACATAGCCTACCCATTAACAGAAATAGCTGATTACGAAACCTGGCAACATCTGAACATGCGTACCTCCACTACCTCTACCGTACCTGAGTATTATTACGTCAGAGGGAATGATGAGTTTGGCATCTGGCCAATCCCTTCAGCTACCACAGCCAACGCTGGTAGATTGAATTACGAACGGCGAATGAGAGATATGGTAGAAGCTGATTACACCACGGGTACGGTAACGATGACGATTAACTCAGCAACGGTGACTGGCTCTGGTACGACCTTTACGGTGGCTATGGTTGGAAGATGGCTGAACGTCACTACCGCTACAGGAGACGGTGAGTGGTATAAAATATCGGCCTTTACAAGTACGACAGTTATAACGCTGGAGAATACTTACTCTGGGGCAACCCTAGCCTCCCTAGCCTATACGATAGGTGAATTACCTGATATCCCTGAGGAGTTCCATGAATCCCTAGTAGACTATGCTTGCTATCGTTACTACCGTAGACGTAGGGATACTGTTCTAGCTAGGGATATGAAGTCAGCGTTTGACGAATCCCTAGCGGAGTGTATGGCTGATTACTCTTCCAAGACAGGTTCACAATACTTCCGACCAATCAGATTACGACAAGGATACGTACACCATCACAGAGATTATAAGGTGGTTTGATGAAAATACCCTTAACCATTGTTAGAAACAGCGGTGGCCAAAGTCAGTCCACAAAAGAAGGGGTTCCACATTCCTTTGCTTATTCCAAACACATAGATTTTCGTAAAGACCCTAATTTGTTATCTATCCTCCCAGCAACCGTTAAAGAGTCCAGCACCACAGTCACAGACCTGATCACCGATATGATACAACTCCCTTCGGGAAAGATTGTAGCGGTAGGAGACGCAGGGGGCGTGTATGTACGGACTACCGCAGGAAGTTGGTCTAAGCACGGCACAACCCTAACTAATACAGCCTGTGGTATGGTCTATAACCTACAACACGATACTATTTATGTTCCAGGTTTGACGGCGATACACTCCATAACGGGAGCTGACGGGGTGTTTGGTGGTTCACTGACTCCTGTCAACAATACTTTCTCAGCCTTAGTAGACCAGAGTGCCACCGTATCAACGAGTACCTATACAACCACTGGTTCAATAACTGAAACCGCTACACATAAACTGTTATTATCACCAACCATAGAACCGCTTTACTCTGTTAAAGTTTGGGTTACTACTAAGGGTACGGGTAATTTAGTTATAACTATGCACGACCAGGCTAACAATACTCTAGCTACTCAGACAATACTAAATGCTTCTGTCACTAATGGAGCCTTAAACGAGTTTGTATTCACCACTCCCGTCAGGATGCTGGTCAGACCTAACCCAGCTAATTATCACTTTCACATAACCCATCCTTCGGGGACGGCTTCAACTATTGGTAGTGGTACTGCCTCGGATTTCTCGACTGCAAGATATGAAAGTTGGAGTAATAGACTGGTAGACCCAGTAAATAACTTCCACCCTATTTATAGATTTCTACAGTATTACCTAATCTTAAACGAAAGACACGTAGTAGCATGGGAGCCAATATCTCAAACAACTCCAACGGCGTTAGAGTTTGTCCAGCACCGTCTGACGTTCCCTGAGGGCTACGAAGCTACTTCAGGAGCGCAATATACCGAGTATTTCGCTATAGCGGCTGAGAAGCGCTCTACGAGTGCCACAAACGAGTTTCAGGAAGGTAAGATATTCCTATGGGATGGAACGTCACAGACTTATAACTTTGTAATAGATGTGCCAGAAGGTGCGCCCTACGGCCTACGAGTGCATAAAAATGTATTATATTACTTTGCTGGTGGGAGTTGGTATGCCTGGTCTGGTGGTGACCCAGTTAAGATATTCCAAATGCCCAATACAGATACTGAGTTTACAGATACCGCTACCTACTTCGTAAACAACCCTCACACCCAAGCTATCCGTAACGGAATCCTCATGGGGGCTTTCCCGTCTATAACAAGTTCTACGGCTGTTCAGCATGGAGTTTATTCCTACGGTTCTCGTAATAGGAATTATCCAGATGCCTTTGGGTATTCCTATACTATGTCAACAGGTACAATCGTTAATGGTACATTACGTTTGGGGGGTGTGTGGAGCTTTGGGGATAAGATGTTCCTCAGTTGGAGAGACGGGGCTAACTACGGAGTGGATAAGATCAGTCCTGACTCTGACCCCTTTAGCACAGCTACTTGGGAGAGTCTAATTGTAGATAACGGTAGGCCAGACAAAACCAAACAAGCAACTAAATTAGAAATTACCTTCAAGGCCCTACCTACGGGGGCAACCATTACACCGAAGTATAAGATAGACCGAGCTACTAGTTATACTTCGGGGACTGCCGCAGTAGCCACCGACACTGTAATTAAATTAAATATAAACAAACGCTACAAAGAAATACAACTAAGTTTTGATGCCGTAGCGACCACTGCTACGCCTGAAATAATATCTGTAACCCTCATATACGACCCATTAGAATCAGAAAAGGACTGATATGCCTAGAAAAGTTAAGGGTTTTCGCACCATACCTAACCGCCCCTTATGGAAGTCGCTGGAAGAAAACGCCCGTCCTAGTTCGCTAAACTTCCTACCCGCTCCCTACCCGTTTTGGACTCGTCATGCGGCTTTTACTGGTATGACATATTTGGATTATAATAGTTCGGTGATTAGTCGGGTTAGTGTAGTTATTGATACCACCGATGGTGGTCATAACTTTGCAAAGACCCCGCTCGTACTAACCTGGGTGCGCGACTCCGATAGTTCTCTTAATTATACTACCTCAACTGCAATATATAAGTTCCCTATTATTCGGCGTAATTCTTCGGGGGTAGCCATAGAAAGTTTTAATACCAGTTTCTTCTCAGCTACCAACCAACTGTATTTTGTACGGCACTCAATTACTGCCTTTGGCACCTCGGCTACTAAACGAGTTTACATAAAGTTTTTCCTGTTTGATGATGACCCTTTCCTTAACCCTAATACAACTTCAACCTCGGCTTTATTATGATAGGTACTCAATATCAAGTTTACCCTGGAGCATTAGCTGTCCTAACTAGGCAGGTTAACTATATAACTACTCAGAAGTTTAATTATCTTAATCAACTTTCAACGACAACATTTACAGGCAACCACTATATAGGTAATGCAAACTTATTTATGGTCTGGGCGGTGGATGCTGATCAGGCTCAGAAGGGTAATGGCTTGACTTTTGATGTGGGTGGAGTGGTTCATGCCCTGCCCCATGCTAGATATGTGTTGTATGATACTGACCCCGACCCCAAGGTAGATACATTAGCATCAGCCGCCTATGACAACTACTCTATCCGTATGGATAAAAATACTTATTATGTTCGTTATGATGCACTATATGGCCCAATAGCTGATACGTTTCAAGATTATCTGCGAGTAACAATCTTCAATGATACTTTTGACGCTCCGTTAATAAAGCCAACGGTAACTTAAATGGGGCGTATACTACCACATCAAGTTTTACCTCGGTCTTATCCATTCCTAAAGCGTCATGCCGCTAATTCATTCGTAACCTACTACACTTATAACTTTGCTGATGCGGCGTTTGTTAAAACGCTTAGTATCCCTCATGGTATGAGTGGGATTCCCCTGCATGATATGTGGGTAGCCAAAAAGGCTAGTTTATCTGGTAATGCCGTGGCTGACTATAGCCCCACACTGGATAGTGTTTATATTTCTCCTACTCAGCTATATTCTGGCGTACCGACCACACGCTCCCTAAATGATGCCTATTACTGTTATACCGATAGCACTAATATCAATATTATGGTTTGGCATGAGACTGCTACAACAGGGACTTATCATGTTTATTTTCATGTAAAAATATACCTAGACAGTTTTCGTGACGTTATCTATGATGGTACGAGAAGCACGACTTCGTGATATAATAAAACCAGCTCAGACGGCTTTGCCTCTGAGTTTTAATTTTATAAGGATATAGTTATGGCAATACTAGGAAACGTAGAGATTAGCGGACTAGACCTCTCTCCTGCTATGCGTAGCTCACTAACAAGCGGAATGTCAGTTGCTGATTTTAACAGGACGTATTCAGCTTCGGTAGCGGGCTTCCGACCGATAGCAACATCTCGTCAACAAGCAGCTCCAGCTCCCGTACAGCAAGCTGCTCCAGCCGCCCCCCAAGCCGCTCCCGCCGCAGCCCCCGTAGGCAACCAATACCAACAGCAAGCCGACCAACTCTACGGCGACCTCACGGAATTTGATAAAGCCGCTCAATCTCCTTTGGATATTTATAACTCTGCCTTGGAATCGCTAGGGATATCTGATGCGCGTACCCGTGTAACAGGATTAAAAACTCAACTTATGAATACTGAAAATCTACTCCGTAATGTGGATAGTGATGTCACTGGACGTACACAAAACTCTTTAGTTACCGAAGCCCAGCGCCGAAGGTTAGTAGCCATGGAATCTGCACCTATAGCAGAACAACTTCGTGACCGTGGCCGTGAGTTTGAAGTTGCAGAAGGTAGCTACGGTAGGATACTAGGCGAAGGTAAAATTCAAGCCGACTATGGCTTCCAAGGCCAACAGACCAAACGCCAAGGCTTAATAGACCGAATGACCATACAAAGAGATAATGCCAAAACTGCTGAAGAGAAACGCCAGTGGGAGGTTAAAATTCAGATGGAACGAGATAAGATAGTTGAAGATAGAAGGCAGTATGACCAGACCTATGCCTTTAATGTAGCACAGGCTAATAAGCCAGCGGCTTCTTCAGGCGGTGGTGGCGGTGACAGTGGTGGCTTTGATGTTGGCGCGGACTTCGTTAACTACATCAAAGGACAAATGAAGGCATCGCCATACTCTTCAAGGCAGGTTCAAGACTCATGGGCTAATAATTACTTCGCTACCAACAAGATAACCAGTACCAAGGACAGACAAGTATTATGGGATATATTCAATACAACCTGGAACAGACCCCCATCCCCATACAAAGACCCATTTTATAAAAGGTAGGAGGGTATATGGCCAATAAATATACCGCCTGGACCAGCAAGCAAAGCACTTCTGGTGGAGGGAATAAGTACGTTGAGTGGACTAGAAATTACCGCACAAATAGAAAGCGCCCTGATGACGATTGGGTTTGGGATGATGATGAAGAACGCCATATTACACCTGAAGAAGACGCACGTTCATTACTAGCCCAAGCAACCGCCGATAAAGAAGCTGAAAAAAAGAAAGTCCAAAAAGAAGCCGGAGACCGTGCCAAAGAGACTGTCCGCAAGCGTAGTGTCTGGGAAAAATTTGGTGATGTGTTTGAGGCTAACTCACCGCAAGACCAGCAGAAAAGGATGGATAGGGGGGAAGCTAAGACCTACGAACAGCAACAGAAGGATAAAATTAACCCTCCTCAGACTACTAATGCTGACAGGGACGAAACTGTTGCTATGCACGAAGCTCTCAATCAGAGGCTCAAGTCAGGAGAAATAGACCAAGCTGGCTACGCCAAAGAGTTTACTAAGACACTGGCTGACAGGCCTAACCCTAGGCGTGAAATCACGCCAACCAAAGAAGACATACAAGCATGGAAACAGTCCGAAGTACAGAAGGTCAGTGAGAAACTAAGGGCTGGAAAGATTAACCAACCTCAGGCTGTAGCTATTATTGAAGGCATTACTAGCGTAGACGAGAAGCAGTTGACAGCACAGGACCTCCTGAGGCCGGACAATCCACGAAGTTCAGTAGGACAGGCTCTTGGTGCTTTCGGAGGCTCAGTTGGTACTAGCGTACTAAGCATCCCCGGAGATGTAGCTTCTCTTGCCGGTGGTGCCATAGAAGCTACTACACCATTCAACAGCGCCGGTCAAAGATTACAAAAAGTAGGTAAAGCCTCTGATGAAACTATGGACGTACTGTCTGGCTACAGTACTGGGGCGCGTCCGGGTGAAAACTCCTTTGTAGTCAACCTAGGTTCCGGTGCTGGATCATTGGCCTTTTCATTAGCCGCTGCTACCCTAGGGAGTCCAACAACTGCTGCTACCCTGTTTGGAGTTAAAGCCGGCGCAGAACAGTACCGTGCTGTGAGGGAAGAGGGCAAGTCCAACTTGCAGGGACTGGTAACAGCTATACCAGCTGGAATAGCTGAGGCCGGACTTGAGAAGATTGGACTAGATAAGTTCCTGGGTGCTGGCGGTAGTCCCGTTAGGAAGTTTATTACTCGTATGGTCACAGAAGGCGCACAGGAGCTTACTCAGAGCGCAGCCCAGTCTACTATTGGTGCTACTTATAAAGACACTGACTGGACCAAAGTAGTTCAACAGGCGGCCACAGAGGGCATGTATGGAGCTTTGGTTGGTGGAGGTGGAGATATTGCCTTAGAGATTAGCCCTAAACTAGTACAGGCTGGTTTGCCTCAACAACTAGCCGATAAGATAGCTAACCGTATGGCTGGTTCAGCAGAGCAACAGTTAGCTGAAGATCAAGGTGCGGAGAAGGCCACAGAAACTCCCCATGTCACTGTTGAGAATCAGATAGCTGAGTATATAAAAACAGGGGAAGAACCTACAGTAGAGGGCTTTACTAAGTACATAGAAGAAGCAGGGACAGAACTGACACCAACTCAATTAAACTACACCATAGATAAGTTCAAAAAGTCTTTTCCTGACACAGTAAAACCACCTGCAACAGAGACAAAACCTGAAGTCGCTCCACCAACTGTTGAGAAGCCTACACCAAAACCCAAAGGTTCATTGAAGCCTATAACCCCTAAACCCTCTGTACCAGAAGTAAGTCCTGCTAAACAAGCCGTTAAAGACGGTCTCACAGAGGAGCAGTTTATGAAGGGGCAGGGAACTTACTTTCACTCCACACCAGTAGAAAATGTTTCTAAAATAGAAGCAAACGGTTTTTCTGGAGATATTGGAAAAATGAGTCAGGCAAGTGGGGGTAAAATGGAAAAGGGTGTATTCTTGTATGACAAAAAATCCAGTGCTGATACCTTCGGGAAAAACTTTAAAAGTGCTTCAACTATTGAAACTAAAGTTAATGGCAAGGTCTATGATGCAAACACTCAAACAAAATATGGATGGGAAGATGACCTTCAAACACAAGAGATAGCGAAAGACCCTAAAATAATTGCACAGCTTAAAAGAGACGGCTTTGTTGGAGTAAAAAGTACAGAACTTGGAACTAATGCAACCTTTGTATTTGAACCAAGTGCAGTTAAAACCACCTCCCAACTCCGTGCAGAGTATCAACAAGCATCCCCAACCCCTAAACCAAAAGTAACACCGCAGAAAACCACCCCACCCACACAAGCTAAACCCAAAGGCACACCGAAGCCCCTAAGCAGGGCTGATATAGCCAAAGAAGAAGGCCCCACCGCCGAAACTGCCCAAGACCGCCTAGACAAAGCCCGCCTGAGCGTAGAATCAGGTGGTTATGTTGGTACTATCCCCAAGCCAGTCAACAAATCTAGGCTAGGTAGATTACTCAGAAAAAAGGGTGTGGAAGTTGTAGATCAGCCACGTCGTACCCTTGGTTCTGTTTTGGGAGTTACGCCTATGCGTGAGCTAGGCAAAAAAGACCCTGTGGCTGGTCAAATATTCCAAGCTGGACGTAATGCTCAAACAGACTACGAGGCAATGGTAGATGAAGGTCGCCAACATTCTGCTGAATCTTTCAAGGGGCTAAAAGAAGCCGAGAAAACAGAATTGGTTAAACTTCAAGAAGAAGGCATTAGTGAGGCTGAGGTCAAGAAACTTAAACCTAAATATCGCAAAGCTATAGAGGGCATGCGTTGGTTCAATGCTGAAATTCGTAAGATTGCTGAAACCGAGTTTGATATTGACACCTCCCAGTGGCGGTTTGATACTTTTAATTACTTCCACCACTTATTCATAGGCGACCAGGCAGTTGTAGTAGACGGACACGTTAAATTTATTGGTCGTCGTGGCCCAGCCCTCCAAAAAGCAGAGGAGCTAATTAACAGTGGAGTAGACCCGAAAAATATAACAATTAAACCTAAGTTCATGAAAGAGAACGCACCTACTACTCTTTTATCGCAGAAAGGGTTTTGGTCTTTTGTTACTAAAATGGCCGATAAACTAGAGGTTAGTTCTACTGAAATATTAAATGAGATACAAGGTGTTGTTGCAACTAAACCCCGTCCTAAATTTGTTGGTGCGTTCAAACAACGTAAAGCTAATTTAGAAGGATACATTACTGACCCCGAACTTACCTATACATTTCTTTGGGACAGGATTTCTCGTAAACGCTACTTAGAGCCATTTGCTAAAAAAGCTCAGAATGAGGTGGGTAAGATAAAAACTCAATGGTTAAAACAAGAAACTCAAGACTACATAGATACAGTCGGTGGTAAGTATATTGACCCAGTTTATTTCTTGGGTATAAATATCAATACCCTAGCTAAGAGGCTCAACCGTATCCAAGCTCCCCTAAAATTAGGTTATCGACCAAGTACGGCACTCATAAACCGCCTTCAGAACCTACAGATGGGGTATTCGGATATAGGTAGTTGGTTATTTTATGGTTCAGGCAAGGTACTCACCAAAGAAGGTAAGCAGATAATCGAAGAATTAAAGATAAACACCCAACCAACAAAGGTTGAGGTGGGCGACCAAGTACGCTTCCGAGTTAGCAGGCCAGGTTCTCAAAAAGGGCTAAGAGGATTACTAAAACCATTAGGACTATTCAGTAAAGCAGAAGTCGCCAACCGTTCAGAGTTAGGCGTAGGTTCTTATTATTATGCGCGTCTAAAATTAAAATATGACCATGATAAGTCTTTACAGTTCGCCAAGGATGCGAATAGTGCACATAACCTAGTCTATGGTACTTCTGATTTAGGTAAAATCTATCGCCATCCATTAGGTAAAACTTTCGGACAGTTTAAGACATTCTCAATTGGTTACTTATATAATGCCACGAACGTTTTAATTGGCAAGCCTGTCGGTGGTATGGAGCAGTATTTTGATGATATGTTCCCCACCAAACAAGCTAAAATGAAGCGGGCGGCAAGGTTTATTGGCACAAACGCCGCAATAGGAGGAGCTAGAGTAGCTCTGTCACCCCTCTTTGCTATAGTTATGTTTCTTTTGCTTAGAGGTGAAGACCAAGAAGAACCTGGATGGTTCAGGGGAGTTTTATCATTTGTGAATATAGATATTTCTAGGCGGGCGGGGGTAAACCCTGCGGACGTTCTCCCGACTGGAGATAAGTTTGAAGATAATGATTGGCTTAAATTTGCCTCTATAGTTGGGGGGCCGAGTGGCAGTGATCTAATCTTAATCCAGAAATACCTAAAAAAATACGCGGAAACTAAAGACCCTAAAGATTTAGCAAAAGCCATACGCATCTCTCCGGCTGCATGGAATATGTACCAATTTCTAAAATTAGGTGAAGAACAAGTAGTCCAACCATCGGACTGGGAGAAGGCTCTGGTCGGGGCAGGGTTTGTGCCTAAACGTTTTAATATGATCAAAGAGGGAATGGTTGAACTTAGTTACTTCGCTCCAGAACTAAAAACCGCTAACGGGTTGCCTACTCGTCAAGCAATTGAAAATATGGTTAATAATTTAGGTGACGATAAGTATGATGAATCTAAGAAGAAAACTATTAAAATGATACTCCGAGAGGCCCACATATCTGAAGCTCGTTACCCAGAATTTGTACAGTCACGAAAAGACAGAATGGATAAGCCCGATAGTGTTTGGAGTAAGCTGACTGGTGACCCCTCAAAGGGTGGGTTTGATGACAGGATTAATGAAGCTCTAAAACAGAGGGATATGGATAAGGCCCGGACAATTAGTTATGAATATAACAATATATTGGATAAATTATTGGAAAAACAGGGTTATAAATTAGACAAAGAAGAACGCGAGAAAGTAGAGGACAACAAAGTGAGGATAGGCGGGTTGCGGAAAAGAAAAGCCTGGAGAGATAACTAATGTGCTACTATACCCATAGCTCAGACGGCATACCATTGTCGTCTTTTTAATAAGGAATAACCATGACCACCGAGTCCAACCAACTAAAGGAAATAAATTGAGAACACTATAATGGAAGCCGTAGCCCTAGCCTCAATAGCCCTAGCTGCAACTGCGATGGGTGGTAATATCTGGCTTGCTAAATATCTTGCTAAAACCCTCTCTAAAGACCTGAAAGAACATACCAGAGCAGCCGTGCAGCAAACAGCCGCCAGCCGTGAAGCTACGACCTTTCTGCGTAAATTAAACGGTCAATTACCCGAATTAGTAGAAGAAAAGAAAAAGGAAGCGAGGGATTAGTAATATGGCGCTAAATTTTAAGTGTATAATAAGCTGGTTACAATTCAATAGGAAATAAGGAGTAGTAATGCGCAGACCAAGCTCATCCACAAACATCACAAGCAAACACGGTAGCCCCACAGGTGGTTTTTATGGTAAGCATCTAGGGACGGATTATGCTCTGTCGCGTAACAACCCTATAGTAGCCCCCGTTAATGGGAAAATTGCGGCTCAAGGCTGGTCAAATACTGTTGGCAATTATATCGAAATAGATGGTGATGACGGCAGGCGGCATCGTTTGCTGCATCTAAACCAACGGCTCGTACCGAACGGTAGGTATATTACCGAAGGTCAGCAAGTAGGCCTGTCAGGTTCCACTGGTTCATCAAGTACAGGGCCACACATCCACTGGGACGCACGTAAGGGTGGTACAGGCTTTGGTGACGGATTCGCTAACTATGTAGACACCGAGGCATTAGTTGTGGCTCAACCGCCAGCACCCGTACCAACTGGAGACACTAGAATTGGACGTATGTTATATTTGCACCCTGTACCACAATGGAGTGTTTACCGTGTGGGGCAGCAACCTATCCGTTCACAACGAATTGGCTACCTGATACCTCAGAATTATTATCATGGTCCAGGCGGAAAACCTGGTCTTACCTACAGGATAGAGGCTGTGAGTAAGTACCCCAATACTGTCACTATCCGTACCGATACATATGGATTGGTCGATATATTCGTAGATAGTGATGGGGAAATAATTTAAGGAGGAAAATATGAGTCTATTAAAATCATTCTGGGCAAGACTGGATGGACGAAAGCGTTTACTTGGCAAGCTGGTTCTAATTGTTTACGCTGGTGCAGTGACTACACAAGTTATTGACCGCAACGTAGACATAGAACGAGCTATAACCGTTCTACTCGGTGTTGGTTACGCCGACGCTATCCGAAAGGCATAAAAAAATGTTCATCTTGGTGGGTATCATCTTTACGATAACCTTTGTAATCTTACAGACGTTTAGTTTTGTGGTACCTGCCGTTGGTTTTCTGGCGGTTGGTTTCTTGATAGCTGGATGGTTTAGAGGTGAAGTATGGTAGACAAAGAACCATTTCCCAAGATTGAGATTCTGCCAAGCATAAAAAAGCTAGGTGAGATTGTTATGGGTTGGTTTAGATTTTTACCCGACGAAGCGCCTGATTATATGAGCGAACATAATAAGGATGACGATGAAACCCCAAGAGATATTATCTGACCAGGGAAATTGCCGCCTGGTGGATGTCTCGGTGATGCACCCTGAAGATGGGGACAAAAAAGCTATTGCCATCGCCAAAAGTATCTGCGAAAATTGCTGCGTGATTGACCTCTGTAGAACAGAAGCACTAGCCCATAAGGAACGAGGGGGCGTTTGGGCAGGACTTACGGAACGGGAACGTGACCGCTTAAGTAGGAACATTGGCAGGGAACATGGAAGACGAACCAAGTCCCAAGGATGAGGGCATCCTGCACCAAATAGACGAAGCTCTCTTGGAATACGACCACCAGAGGGCGCTAGAAGAAGATAATTGGCGTGACTTGCAGATATTTGTTGAAGTTGGCGAAATGACAGATGAGCAAGCCCAGGCACGACATATCGCCTGGCTAAGAAGTCATCAACCCTAAACCGTATCGAAACTGTTTACCCACAATCAGGTATAATGTGCGTGGGTGAACATCTAATGTAACGAATTAGCAATGTGTCGGTGGCTCTGTCCGTAAGCCGTAAGGTCTATCTCGGTGGTCTGCCCGTCAGACATAAACCTGGAGATTAAAAAAACTGACCACCCATTCTATGTATACCAGACTTAACAATCCTCATAAACCAACGGAATTTACGCATCTGTAATTTGGCTGCCTCTAAGCGTAGTTTTTTAAGATCTTGGGGGACGAGGTCTTGGTACTGAGAAGTAAAATCAGGCCAGTAACTATCTTTCATTATCAAATCTCCAGTGGTCTGTTTTATTTTATGCGTCTATATTTTACAGGGGAACGTGAATATATACAAACTCAGATTTATCAACCCAGCGCTCTGAGTCTACATTAAACTCCTCGTAATTCATTTCTCTAGCTAGGATTTGGTCGCCATCAACCTTTAGGGTCAGGGCAACGTGTCCCCAACGCCCTCTGTCGGTCTGCGCAATAGCGCCAATACTAGGTACACTATCTACCACATAACCCATAGCTCTGGCGTTGTTATCCCATCTGTTTGCGTTACCACGCCAAGGTACGGCTAAAATACCAGCCACCAAATATGTACAATTCCCAAAGTAAAATGAATTAGGCTGGATTCTTGCCGTTCGCAGACGCTCTGTAAGAGCTATTCTAGCCTTTTCTATCTGCGCCTCTCTGTCTAAACGAGCCTGAGCGGCTTCTACGGCAGCCACACGCTCATTATTCACTTGTTCTAATTGGTCTAGGAGAATTTGTGAGGGATTGAGAAAAGCCCTCTCGCTGGGCAGCGTTAAAACTGCGGCCAAAGGGCTTTCTACACCGTGAGGTGCATCTATAATAATACCACTAACTGCCCCTACCCCTTTGGGCATAAGTACGATTAGTGCTGTTATGAGAACGGTTGTGAGTTTCAAAATGGTGGACGGGTCAATTCAGCAGGAGTCCTGTAAATCCTTTCGGTTACCATGACAGGGTATCATAGCGCTACTAGTTGATGTCAATGTTTGCACCCTTACATTAGTAGCTGTATCTTCCTTGAGGTTTGGGGGTCATAGAATACCGCCGTTGCCGTCGCCGTAGCCGTAGCCGTCGCCGTAGCCGTCGCCGTCGCCGTTGCCGTTGCCGTTGCCGTTGCCGTAGCCGTCGCCGTAGCCGTAGCCGTAGCCGTAGCCGTAGCCGTCGCCGTAGCCGTCGCCGTCGCCGTCGCCGTTGCCGTTGCCGTCGCCGTCGCCGTCGCCGTCGCCGCTGCGGCTGCGGTGGCGGACATGGTCCCGAAACCCGGCGACATCCGCCTCTTGCTCTCCGATCCGCTCACCGCACCGACACCGGTTGCCGGCGAGCTTCAGAAGACGTCGCAACAGGGCGAGTTCACGGCCGACGGCTGGCGCTCG
>Ga0163148_10000757_pt1 | contig 43823 bp, 44 predicted proteins | sample OliLakLV19MP7P2_FD_148606 | JGI IMG/M metagenome (GOLD analysis project Ga0163148, IMG submission 148606) | Freshwater microbial mat bacterial communities from Lake Vanda, McMurdo Dry Valleys, Antarctica- Oligotrophic Lake LV.19.MP7.P2 | ecosystem: Environmental > Aquatic > Freshwater > Lake >... | reverse complement strand
ACTAAATACAAGACACACATAAACCAAATAGTGATAAATTATTCCGGGCCGATTACACATTTTCACAGTTTCAATGACTTCACACCCCTGCCGCCGTTTGATTTTTTCTTCTTACCAGCGCAGCCGGTACCCTTTTTCGTTTTTGCGCGAAATCCCGATTTCTTCGATTGAGCAGGCCTTTTGGCCGTCGCACCAATGCTTCGCTGCTGATCGGAAGGCAGCTTCCTCGGCGGATGCTGCGCCCCGGTGATCGCCCCCTCGTTGAAGTCGGACGGCATCCTTAGCTGCTTCCCGTTTTTAACCATGCGCCAACCGCTCTCAGCGAAAATCTTGAAATGGAGCTCAACAACGAACGGTGTTTCGGCTGATGCTTCCGCACCGCTGCCAATGAACGCAATGCATATGTCTCCAGCGACGCGCTCGCGGCCGCGTCCAGTCTGACGAACTTTCAGAAGAATCTTCTTGATAACAGCAGAGACTGCACCACTGCTCTGCACATCACTGTCGTGCACAACTGAAGCGCCACAGCCCGAAGAATCAGCAGTCGCCTCGCAGTCCGAATCCTTCACCAAAGAAAAGAGGTTGATTGGAGTCGTGAGCTGCTGAGCAACATCTTCGCGATTCCGTATATGGAATATTACCATTCGCGTCGCCTCAAGCGTTTGGCTCCCTCCTTTGAGCACCAAACCCATGACCTCGACGAGCACGTCTTCATCGCTTCCATTGCTTATCAACTCCGCAACGGAGAAAATTGCAATCCTCGGTCCTGAAACGACGGTGACCTTGGAAGACCCGCTGAATTCGTTCCCTGCACTCATGTGCCTTACACCAATCCCATTCATAATTGACCTACTTACTTCTTCTCGACCATCCAGTTGCCCCTGCTGTTCAGAAAAGTCAGTCATCCTGTCAGAAACAACAAATAATAAACCGCACTATGTTAATCAATACAAACGCTCATTAAACCATAAAAAATAAAAAAGTTCCATCGTATCACGGCACCCAGCTGTCTCTACTATCGGCTATACTATAGGCTAGGATGAATTTGTCATGGCAGCCTGCATGAATATTACGTTCGCGAGTAAAATTGCATCTGAAATCGTGGAGCACTCAATAGCGTCGTGCACATCAACCATAAACGGAACTCCATCCAGGAAGTCAGCCACGGTGTAGAACCGACCAAGCCCGCTCTTCGATTTCGTGCTGTCATCTTCTATCATATCTTTCCTTGCGACGAAAATGGGAAGTCGGTTTGCCCTGCAGTACGCTATCTTAAGCGCTGTGTGTTCAACGGGGCCAATAAAAAAGTCTGGATTTTTACCGTAGTCATTCACCCATCCAGTGTATACGAAATTTCCAGGCAGCCCAAGAACCGCTGCAATAACCGCAAACCCAAGAGAGCACCCCCCGAGCCTCCTGTTCGTAGGAAAATTGGTCGAAAGATAGCTGTTTGGCGCGGCATTAGCTGTTTGTAGCGCTGCAACAACCGCTTTAACGGATTCCTTATCCGTGAAAATCCCACTTTGGATGAACCAAAAATCCCCGACGGATCCCAGCGGAAATCGTTCGTAAAGTTGCTCGTCGACACGTGGCTCTGACGAATAAATAGCCTTAAAAAGAAACACCTCCTTTCGTCCGCTCGCTGCGTCAGTCTCTACACATGGAAACGAAACCTGAGACTCAAACGGCCCAATCACGTCATACCTCGCGAACGTCCTCAAAAGCGTTTTTTCTATGCTACCGTTCATAACATTCATTACATTCATTACAACTGCTTAAAAAAAAAGTACAACCAGAATTTAAGAGTTGACGACGAAGGGGGCTCTATTTCATAATTGCTGGCGTCGAATGCATCACCAGCACTTTAAATGGACTTTATTACGGCACTTTAAATGGACTGTCAACGGCGCCGGTTCTCCAATCGCGGGCGTTTCTGCTCTTGCTGACGCTGATAGTTCTCTGAGTTCATCATTGAGTAGTCTCCGTCGGCATTCATCATTGAGATGCCCCTGTCTAGCAACATCGGTCCGTAGTCGGTAACAGCCTGCTTCAGATACGGCGTTGCAACTCTCGCCGCCTTTTTCAGGAAATCAAAGAATCCATTCGCCTCGAGGAGCCTCATCTCCCCAGCTGCCTCGACGGTCGATAGCATGGTGTTTATCGTTAACTGACCCTTTGCAATGAGCTCCTGGAGCACCCTGTATTCGTCTCCGGTGTAATTACGCTTAAATGTACCGGAGGAAGAGTTGAACATAACAGCAGCGAGGCCAAGAAGCGCGAGAGAGCCGCTCGACCCACCAGGCTGCGACTTGAAGAATGGTGCGATGGCACCCCCTGGGACCGCTTCAACGCATAATGTACCCTTGATCAACACGTTCTGTCCGGTTGCGGGATTATCCCACCGTATAATCCTGGCTGGACCAGCAAAACCTTGATTGTAAATGCGCCTCGCGAAAAAATTTATCTTCTGAATCGTGGCGTATGCAGCAAATAATCCTGTTGTAGCCAGTACCAGAGCTCCCGAACCAGTAGTATCAGCAGTAATATTTCCTGCTCCCCCTGGGCCTCCAGTCTGATCACCGGTGCATCCGGAACAAATAAACGCTGTCCCAAGCCACATCGAGCCCGCAGGACGTTTTGGATTCACTGTAAAAACTTGCGGGACCTGGTACAGCACAACTGAGTTGTCTGCCACGGCGATGGGTACCGATGCACCCACGTTGACAAGACTCGCATTTGGAAGCGAAGTTGCTGTTGAGACAGCAAACGGTGCTCCCATTCCATGCGGAGCAGCGTACACCGGAAAACCTGCGGTAGAAGCTCCAGCGAAGTACTGATTTCCAGACGAGTTAAAGACCTCAATCCTCTGAGAGACACAGGTAATTACATACGACACAGTGCTTGTCGTGGACTGTTGCGCAGTTCCAGTGTCGTCAGCCTGAATGTAATACGAGAACACAAAAATCGGTGCCCACGATGGTCCGACCGCACCAGCGGGCATGTCATATGCCACTCCCGATGCGGTAGCCGTAGCAGTAACATCGATCGTAGCCCACACTTCAAACGATTGATCGTCAGGGAGCGCCTGCGACGCCAATTGAACGTTGATTGGTGGCTCGACCTTGTAACTGGGACCCCATGTAGCATTAGCTGTTACTGGCTGTATCATTTTCGAGACAGACGACACCCACGCTGCTGCGTAGTTCGTTCCACTCTTGTACGGCGATGCTGCGGTTGAGTAGAGCGCACTGAGTATACGCCCGTCAAGAATGTCTGGTACGTACGCAGAGTTGTACCACGAAACGGTAGAATTAATATCCAGCGGCATGTAAATCTCAGGCGATACGTCACTCGCTAGAATAGTGACAATTCCAGTTTGAATCTGAACGTCGAGAATCCCCTCTCCTGGACGGGAGCTCTGCTTTAACCACGGAGGAGAGAAGTCGGGGGACGATCGAGTGTCACTTAAAGCACCAGCGGCCAGAGTTCCCGAAAGGGCAACTGTGCTAGTCGATGTAGTCGCTGACTGAACAGACAAAATTCCACCGATAAGCCTTCCATATACGAAGTCAGGGGAGAGGTCCGGGGTAAGCTGGATATCTACGGCAGGAATGACCGGAATGAACGTGTTGTAAAGCATGATGCATTCGATTCCCATCAACCCAATCGTACCCCGATTCGTAGTCGCGGAAACCTTCTCAGGAACCGCTGTGCCCGAATTGACCATAACGTAGCGATGAAGCTCACGGATTCCACAGCACGGCAGCCAAATAACTGCCCCCGAAGGAGCGTTGTCTCCAATACTCAGATTCTGGTAAACAGTTACCGATTTAAGCTGCGTCGCAACGTAATCAGCGTTTGGTGGGGCAATCGCACCTCGAGACCCCTTGATTATACCAGCTGGATCGAGCATTCCAATGATCAACTCGAACAAATTCCGGTTTGCACTCTCCTCTGTGATATTGCTGACAGTAGCCAAATCATTCTTAAACTCCTGCGGCCAATCCCGCGCTCCGCGGTAATTTAACCCCATTCGAGCAGCTCTTCAGTTAAAAACAAAATGAGCGATGATAATAAAAGCGTGCAAGTATGTGAGAATAAAACACGAGTAAAAAGTAGGGCTTTAAGCCTTTAGTAATAATAATATCGGAAACGCTTTCTTCAAGCAGCAAGCGGTGCTCCAGCCGCTTCCTTCCGCGCCAATTCAATCTTTTCTGCAAATTCTTGCGCAGAGTTCTTCAGGTCGTGGTACATTTTTTCGAATTCACGAATCCGGTGATCGCGAAGCTGGACGTAGGACGCATGCAGCGCTTCGGTTCCAACGAGATGCACTCCAAGCTCATTCGCTTTAACCCTCAACAAGCGCCATGCTTCGTCCTTGATCTCAGGAGATCCGATAACAGCTCCCATGAGAGTTCCGACTTCGCCGCTTGGAGGTACCACATTGACGGAAACAACGAAATGCGACATGCTGTTCTCTTTCTCCGAAACACCGAAAGAAAAATCGCGAGTTAAATTGAAATGTGATCAAAATGGAATTCAAACTTCCTATTCCATCCTAGTTATTCCGCCTCACCGACTGGATAAGGGGGGACAGCCGGAACTACGACATCTTCAGCGGCATGGGAAGTCACAACAGCAGGGAACACTGCTGCGCAAATATGGGGAGCTACGAGAACTTCCATCATCCGAACGCTGGAACACTTCAATTCGAACGCCCGCGATGCGATCAATTGTATCTCGAACGGGGAACATAAATTACGATTAAAAATTCCAGACTGGTAGACAGCCTCTCCCATGACTCGGCCCCACGTGTCATTCCAATTACTCCACGCCAGAGTCCAGGCGGTCTCGTACATCTCGAACATACGAGCGTACTGGATGCCGAACACATCGAACGCAGATGCGCAAGCCACGGCTTCCTTTACAGCCTGCAAAGATTTAATAATGTCGTCGTAAATCGAGTAAACCACAAACATGCACCGCGACACTTCCAGAATATCGTCGTAACATGATCCGTCGGATTCCATGGAAACTGCGTCAAAAACCAAAAAAAAAATAGATAATATACCGTATCGTGACTGACGAATAACAAAAAATTATAGTATCAGAAGTAGCAATCTAGCATCGACAAAAGCAGCAAACAGTTCAAAATATCAGCGCTTCTTTTTCTTGCCGTTCGCGGTTTTCTTCTTCTTCTTGACTGCCTTTTTTTTTTTCCTCCCTCCGCTATTCTTCTTCTTCTTCAGATTGGAAGTCTTATTCGCGCGGGTCCGGGCATCCTTGTAAATTGCCCTGCATCTAGCTCCTCGCTTTCCCTTTGGACAGGCTTTCAAGATACATTTGTCGCACATTCCCCTTTCTCCCATTTCCCCGCAGGCCATGACCATATCTCCCGAAGAGCCAACAATATCTAGAAGTGGTCTGCGGAAATAATCCATCTGCGGAACTAATCCATCTGCAGATCCGATAAGCGGAGGATTAACGTATGGTTTTCTCTCGTGATCATCTTCGTCGTGATCCCCGTCAGCGAATAAGCGGAAACGCCTATTATACGGCTTACTCGGTGCATCGTACATAATGTGTAACAATAAGACACCTAAGTAAGTAAAAAAATAGCATTAAACACGTTAAAATAAATATTCACGTAGTACTACATGTAGGATTAAAATCCGTTACTTCTGATCGCTATTCCGCTATTGTCTTTCCATAGGCCCATGTTTCCTCAATATTGCTTTCGCTGTTTGTGCGCCCGTTGTTGCACAACGCGGAGGTCAATCGAGCAAAAACAAGCGGTGAAAAAGTCTTGTTCCGCGCAACTCGCAGCCGCAGAATATCGTACGATTCGTCTAGCCACCGCATTTTCGCTTCATTATCCAGCGAGCTGTAGATTTCCATCGCTCCAGGTTCCATCTCGTTTTTAATCTGAGTTAAAAATAAACACGAATTAAATGCTACAGCACTACACGAATCAAATACGAATTAAAAATCAATCATCATAAAAAACATGATGAAGCATAGTAAGCACATGTACTAGAGCCGATGTCACCTGTACACAGCGGTTCCCCTGCACCCAGCAAGAATTTTCCCAGCGCTCTTACACGACGCTTTTTCGTACGAAGCTCCACGGCACCCAGCTAATTTCTTACCAGCGGTAGAGCACCTCATATCCCGTTCCGTCATAGGACCGCTCTCGTACAAAAATCGCCTCCTTCTTGACGGATGGACGACAAGACCGCCGTCAATGCCACGAATCACAAGCCTCGCATCGCGACACGTGGATAGACCCTTCGCGTACTTAGAACATACGGGCTTACATTGATTTTTTTCCCCACTTCTGCACGTAGCAAGAAGTCTCCCGAACCTGGAACAACCCTCATCCCCTGGCTCTTCAACTGTAGGTATAACATCAGTACGCAATACGACTGGAACAGGGGGTGGTGCCACAAGAGAACCAATTAGAGCAGTATTCATTGCGAGCGCGCAGGCATTCTGATCTTCATAAGCCGTAGACCACGGAGGAGCAGCTATTGGGCCAGCTTCTCGACGGCCCGCTGCTCTACGACAGGCTGCCATAGCAATTTCCTGTACAGTCTGATTTTCATAGGCCTCGAAATCATTCAGATAATTCGTGTACTCCCCACCGCCGATCAGGCCCGAAAGATAGGCATCATACATGGCTCTTAGTGCTTCGCGTGGCGTGTATTCATCGTACGTCATTCGGTCCTGATCTATAGACCTGCACCAATTCAATCTGGAATTATCGCTCCCGGATTTCTGGAAGTCCGGAAATTCGCGCGGATCGTATTGCTGGCAGTACCGCACAAAACGATCTTTCTGTGCCGAACTGTATGGATGCTCAGCTGACACGAGTTCGACGTCCGGATTAAGTAAGAACTGTTGATAAGATAATATTTCTCCGTGTTTTTTTGTTTTCTCGCTTCCGTTAACAGCCCAATCGACATACGTACTCCAAAGTTTTAACTTTTTCGATGTGGGCTTGCCCGTAACAACTTCATTCCCCTGCAGACCAAGTTCCGGATAGTACGGGAGATTCATGCACCAATTTCTACGGTCCTGAAGAGTTCCGTTATCCTGATAAAAAGGGTAGTCGGGAATATCCCGATTCGCACAGTGTTCGATAAACGGGTAAAAACCTCTCCTGTATGATGTAGTTCCGCTATGGCTAGCATGCGGACTACTACCGCTAGAACTCGGAGGAACAACTGCCACAGGAGCACTCAAGCGTTTATTTAGAAAAAGCGGATAATCGGTTTTTGCTGCGGCGTCAATGTACGAGCCATAGTCGCGATAACGCATTCGCATGTCGGAGTCGTACATATCGTACATATCTCCGCAGAATTCTTTTCTGTCATTAACCGAGCCCAGATCCTGATACTCAGGGTAGTCGAATACATGCCGACTTTGGCATCGGGCAATAAAATCATCTCTTGGCGACGTTGCGATGGATGCAGCTGCAATCTGAGCCGACACCTGAGCAGGACTCATGGGGCCAACAGTTGACGTATTTCCATGTGTCGGGTACAAAGCGTCGTAATAACTTCGGTACGAGTCTACACCGTTCGGATTAATATATGACTTCTTAACTCCCGTTGTTGCCGTATCGACGTATTGTTCCCAGGCGGTACGTGGCGTCTGTAATATATCTCCTGAAAGATACGCCGGAAGCTGCTCGCACCAACTCACCCTATCCGAACGACTCCCTGTTTTCTGGTACGAAGGATTCCTAATCACATCTCGGTCAGCACAGAAAGAAACAAAAGAGCGAGCTTTTGCTGGATCGATCGCGATAGCGGCTGCAGGGATAAGTGACGGGTGCGCGGGAGGCACCTGATGTACAGCACTCGGTCCACTGGCGTTATGAACAGGTCCCAATTTTGCCTGATTCATAACTGCAGCAACAATGCCCGCTGGGGACGCAAGCGGAACTGCAACAGGAAGAGGTACTTGCCCTACACCAGGTGCTGCAGCTACAGGGTTGCCTCCTCTCCGAGCTAATGCGATTTCGGCTTCCACTTTTTTCATTTCCAGTGCTGCGTCAAGTAAACCTTTTTCATTACTGGGGTCTGAACAGTATGAACCTGCGTACGTTGGCTGTCCGCTCTCAAGAGTTTTATTGAATGCCGGAATTCTCCTCAGCGCGGTACATACGGCGATCGGATCATACTTATTACACGACGCCGCTTCCGGCTTGCCTAACACAGTATGACAGTCATAAAGCGCCCTGTTCGCTAAACGAATCTTATTCTTTTGCGCAGCGGTAAAAACACTACCCTTTTTGGCGCAGTAATCGTTCGCGTAGACTTCCTTGTTCGGAGCGAGAGCGTATCCAGGGTCGTTATTTAGGTCAATACAAACGTCCTTCACATCGTAAAACTTGCAGTTCGCAGCTCTTTTCAGAATATCGTGACATTGAGTCATTGAAAATCTTCTTTCATTAACAAAAAAAGCAGCGTGAATGGGCAGATAATAATAATTGTAGCCGTAAGAATGAATCTAAAATAGATCAAGTCTAGCGTTCACCGTCTGTAATGCTACTTACTAGATCTATCCCGTGAATATTATCCTGCCATGCTCTAATCATGCTCCTCCAATTCACGGTGTTTCGGAAAATAAATTCAGTGTTACCGATCCAAAAACAGTAGAGTCGCGCCCGAGTCATCGTCACGTTCACTCTATTTGAATCGTCGATAAATCCGACTGCTTTATTCTCTGTTCCTCTGGAAGACCGAACAGCGCTGAAAATAATAATTTCTCTGTCTATCCCCTGAAACCCATCAACTGTACTGACAGTAACTTCGTCAGAGGACAATCCGGTAGAGCTCAATAGCGCGATGCGAATCTTTTTTTCCTGCGCCTTGTACGGTGTAATAATCCCAATGCTCGATTGTCGGACAACGCCCAAACAAAGAAGACGCTGAACCACAGCAACAACAGCAATTACTTCTTGTTCGTTAAAAAACGACGAACCGTCTCTTTTCTCCTCCCCTACCACGTTGAATATTGTCATAGCTGGCAGATCGCCCAACTGCACACCGCTGCCAGCATCATCGCGGTATAACATGCCAAGACGAATGCTTCGACCTATTTGACCGCTGGCAACGTCCACATCATTATAAAACTGTTCTCTTGGCCAGCGCCACAGCTCTTGTACCATGCGCCTTTGAGTAAGAAGCGTCGCGAAGCAACTGATGGGTACGTTATCCCATATCCTCTCCATTAGACTCGTCGTGGCTCCATTTTCTTTAGCTGCGGTCGAATCAACAACTGCTCTCAGCTGCCTCGGGTCCCCGTATAAACAAATTTCAGAGACATTAAAATTCGATGCTGCTCCAATAAGCTCCAACTCTGTCGCCATAGCGGCTTCATCAACGTAAAGCGCTCTACCGTGGCCCCCGACAACTAGCTCATTAACTGCAGCTCGCAGGGTCGCAAAAATCACACTTAGAGTAATAATGTTCTCTTTCATCTCAGCTCGCAACGTGCGTTGATACGCTGGCTCAGCCGTCTTGTACCCGATGTGCCTGTTCGACATTACATGGAGCTGCTCGTCGATGTGATAACACCGGAGACTCTCCTTCATCTTCCCTTTAACTCCAATTCGCACGATTGGGATTCGATCGTTCTCGCTCAAATTCATGTTGTGACTCACAATCACTTCCATTAAATGGTCGACTGCGGCGTTCGTAGGAGCACAAACAACAAACCCACGTTCGGATGACGATTCCGTATCTTCGGATGTCGTATCCGTATCCGTATCTTCGGGTGATGCTTCCAACCATTTTTCGTCTCTTCGAATTCTTCTGTATCCCCGAATGATTTCCAGTATTCGATCAATCAGACTTTTCGACTTTCCGGTCCCCGGCGGCCCCCATGTCATCTTAATAACGGGACGCCCGTCTCCAACAGGCACCTCAACCGTATTTTGCACCTGCGGCCAAAACCTACGACCAATAGAACCGTGAGAGCCCAAAAACCACAACGGCGACCTAAGCATCTTCATTGTTATACCAAAATTCAGCTTGGATTCCACTGGAACCAGTCGGATCGGATCGCCGTGAACCATGCGAAACGCAGGAGGAAATTTAATAACGACAGATCTGTTCTCCGCAGTACTTTCTTCTCCAACGCAGAATGCAAGACACGAGAATCTGAAATCTTTCCGGAATACTGCTACTGCTGCGAACTTCTGAGACATCAGAGCTAATGCCTTTCGGACCGTATTCTCGGTTTCGAGATCGGTGTAAGTATCAGCGGTCATTCTATATTCACCATCACGATCTAACAGTCTTTTCGCTCTCAAATGAGTATAAGAGATTTCAATAAACGGACTATCGCGTAACCCTTCGTTACTGCAGAACGAAATGATATCACCGACTGACCGCCCAAACTCAAGAAGCACAAATGGACAGTAGGTCGAGATATATAGAGTGAGTGTTTCGAAAGCTCCATTCATAGGAACACGAAGAAGATTATGTCTGGTCGTATTATATTGTGCTCCGTCGGGACCTTCGAAGAAAATACCCTCCATCGCTGTCGTATAACCATCAACAAGATGCCACTCCATTTTCTACAAAAAAAAGGAACGCAAACCTTAAAAAAACTGTCAGCCCAAGCCATACGGGATGAAACAAAATTCTTTCTAGATAATTCTAATCCTCTTATTCCACTCAGTGCGGGGCCGTCTGAAGTTCTGATCGCTTCCGTTCGTTTCCTTTTCATGACAAAAATCGGTGAACAATATAGGGAGAGGCGCGTATCTTGCTGCCACTGCTGACCGTCACCGCAAAATTCCTTTCTAGGAATTCAATGTACCGCAGTTGAGCGTCGTCGAGCGGCTGATCCGACATTCGAGCGGCTGAAGCCATACGACTTGTTCTATTCCAGCTAGACGGGGGATCAAACTTGGCCGAAATAACTCTTTCGTCACGCAATATTCTCTCGCGCTCTAACGATTCTTCGTCCTCCGTATACACGGGATAACTCGAGCCGTCCATGATTTTGACGATATAACTCCACACACGCCCATCAGCGACATGTGATTCCATCGACTACATATTTTACATCACACAAAAGATATTCGAATTCTCAAAGTACGACAATCCTTAAAACAGAGGAATCCGTGCTCCGAACAGATCACAGAGAATGCAGACGGCTGAAAACGCCCACCAATTTTTCCCGCGCTGCATCAAAATCAGCGGTTTTCGCGAACCGTTTTAAGCTGTCGATTTTAGTCTCGGCGTCATTCAGCTCTATTAGAATACACCGCTCGAACATGTCTATCGTCGATTGTAACACGCGCTGCGACTTCGGCTGGTGGTGCTCCGTTAACGAAAGCGCGAGACTTCTCTGTGTTTCAACGTCTGCTTCTTCTTTCTGAACAATCACATTACGTAAGGAACATAGACGCTCCTCGTACACAAGTATCATTTTCTCGGAATGCGCGATAGCGTCGACCTTCGATTTTAACACAGCAGTGTACTGCGGCAAAAATATAACCTCAGCTCTATTTTGCCTGCTTGTAAAAACGTTGCAACCTGGCGGCAATTTTGGTCCAGACTTCGAATGCGTTCGTTCGCCGCTCGCCATTTTTAACTACGGATTAGCGACTACAAGACGTGAAAATAACTTCGCCAGTATTTTTCAGTCCGAACGAAAATTGTGGCACGCACAAAAAAAGCAAAGGGCCGATAATAACTACAATACGGGTTCCACAACCAAGTCGAGCTCCACGGCTTCAGACGACGAAGACCCAGACGACATTGAAGATGTGTGCACCGAAGATCCCGCAGACGACCGACGACGCTTTAAACTGCGCAAATTGAACTTTGATAGCACCACGGTGCCTCCCAAACGGTCATTCTCGACAACGGCCAGTATGTCCTCCGCTGCCCTCATACGCCGACGCAACCGAGACACGTGGAGCGCCAGTCTTCCTCGCGACGTTAATTGTTCTGTGTTCTTCAGCTCAGAGCTCAGCAGCCCGGTCTTCACCGCTTCGATTTGGATTCTGAAATCCTCGACGGTAGCCTGAATGTCCGCTAAAACTTTCCTCATCACGGCATGCTGATTTTCAAGCTCACATAGCATGATAGAGTCTATCGCTCCGCTTCCACGGATTCCACGCAGCCTATCAACCATTTCACTGACCTCACCGCTCATAAGCTCTGCTCACTTTTTGTTACGCACAAGCAGACGAAAGCTCAAGGCCAGCACACGAATCATACATATCAGATATATCTTCTGCGTTTTTAATTTTAAAAGAAAAAAAGATCAGGCGGCAATAGGGTCGGCATCAAGAATGGAGAATCGTACGTAGTCACGCAGTCCTGCTCGACAACACGTTTCGTCATACAATTCCTCGATGTGATCGAAGCAACGGCTCGCCGAATTGCCCCAGTTATAACATTCGCGTATGGGTGCTCCGAAGACTGGCCTCCGAATACGAACTTCGTAAGCACCCTATTGTGCTTAATTGCATCGTAAATAAGTGTTGTTCCGTCCAGCCCTATCTCATTGTCAGAAACAATTAAATGCACTAATGTTTTGTTCTCAGAGATCATCCTTGCGCACGCAGCAGCCCCATCGTAATACGAGAAGTTTTTGGAGAAATCGCAATGACGCAGAGATGTATTGTGACGGAGAGCGTCAAACAGTATCCTCATTGAATAGCACATCGACCCAGAAATGTTCAGCGAAACAAGGTTGCACGAAGAAGATGCAATCCCGTAACTTAAACTCAATGCGACGTCATGCGAAAACAGAATGCAGCTCAAGCTCAACGACGTAAGCGCAAGCGCTGCTACGCTGATAAACAATACCAAGCTCGCATGCAACAGAACTTGCCAACGCCGATCGTTACACGACGGATACGAAACCAGCGGACCAGTAATAAATATCTGCCTCAAACTCGTCAACGAAGAACAAATACGGATAAAAGAGCGAAGCGAGCGAATTCCAATTTTATTGCCCTCTAAATGCAGCGTCGTAACGGACGACCTCGAATCAACCGATACAGAATCTAAAATCGTTGAAACTCCAGAATCTTCTAGCCCCATGCGTTGCATTTCTATAATAGAAATGGTGTTGTTTCGCAGCATGACTCTTGCGATCTCAAATCCGCAAGGAACGCAGCGGTTCCCTCTAATCTGTAGGTCGCGTATGGTCGTGTTTGTGCACAAAGCGTCGCATAAAGCGACAATCGAACGACCCATTCCGACGTCTCGAAGCCCAAAATCACTGATCACAGTTGAATTCAACACGGATGAAATATGTTCTACCCCAGCGTCACCAATCGGATTACCCCCGAAATGCAGCTGCCGCAAACAGGTGTTCCCCTTGACACAGAGAGCTAACTTCTCCATCGACGCGGAGCAGAATAGATTGTCGGAAAGCTTCAGGTGTACAAGCGAGTGTTTTACAGAGCTTATCAGAGAACACAACGGAGGCACGTCGTCTAGTTTCAGACCGCACGACATCAATTCAAGATACCGCAGATTCTGACGCACATTCGGCGCAGAAAAAAAAACACATAGTCGTTCGACTCCACTGTTCACACGGAGTAAGGCATTGTAGTTCAAAGTTAGCCGGTCAACATTTTTTCCGGATCGTAGCATTCCGACGACACAAGTTGCAAACACACCCGTTCGCTCAAGGTTGAGCTCCATGCTTTCCAAAGCAATTACAATACAAACAAAAGTATCAATAATTCGTATTTTGGATTTCGTAACATACGTAAAGCATGAAAAAGCAGATCGGCGAACAAATTACCATCCTGTACGCTGATTAATTTTCCACTCGGACCAGCCTGTGCACTTTCCCTTGTTCTTTGACCGCGAGTTCGTCACTAGACGCTTACCTTTTGAGCAGCGCGTCGGCCTTACTCTCGGACCCGGCAGCACACATCCGCCCTTCGGCCCACCTCGCACGTAGCGAAAATCGCGACACTCCATTTTTCCTACTGCTTCTAGCTGATCGTTTTCCTCATCTGATATATCGCCACCATCTTCGAACGGATTAGGACCGGCCATCTGTCGAATCTTGTTTTTTTTGTCGCACCAATTGTCCAGACTTCCAATTAAAAATGAGACAAACGAGAAATCGTCTCCAGGAAGCCCATCTAGCGTTCCGTCCAATGACTTCCTAATGATAATCGACTGAACGAGGCCCAATAAATCGACTGGCCGCAAGCGTATCAACTGCTCAATCAATCCGTACATCGCGTGCTCTGCGTCACCTGCATCTGCGGTCATCCTTCCTGTTAAAGGATCTTTCGCGGATGTAGCGTGCTCAATATTCATCACATACTGATAAAGTTCTCTCTGTCCTGCCGTTGCTACATCAATCGGACGAAGTCCAGAATAATCAACTGACATCCAGCTCAAAAACTCTGCAAAACTAATAAAAAATAACGAGAATAACGTTAAATTCGCAAAACAGGAGGAAGTGGTCTTGGGTAATACTAGTCGACCACTTCCTCCAATGTCATGTCATGATTAATGCGTAATGTCATGATTAAAAGTGAGGAGGAAGTGGCCTAAGGTAATACTAGCCGTAAATTCAAAAACAATCATGACATGATAATGCATGGCTCAGTGCGTGAACTCGTGCCGCTCGACTCATCACAGCTATGTCGAAAAACATCCGATTCACAAGGCTTCGCGTGACATTTACGCATGTGAACTGGAAAATGCGAGGCAGATAGCTCGACATCGCACTCAAAACATTGTCGCTTTTGACCAATATCGGCAGCCTTCGGACACAATTCCGATAGCCTGTCGATGTGCTGCGATCTCACGTGAGCACTGAAGTTCGCCCCAGAATAGAAAACAACGGGTCTGCCTTCCTCGGCGCAAACAACGCACCGTTTTTCACTGCGTTTCCTCTGTGTCGTGGATAAACAGCGCGCTGTCCGGGGACACAATTCTGATACCCTTTCGCGATGTTGCGACCGCACGTGAGCGCTAAAGTTTGCGCCAGAGTATAAAACTGCTGACCGACCATCGTCGGCGCATGCAATACACAGCTTCTCTTTTCCCATTCTAAGCAAACAAAAAATTCCACGCAAAACAAAAAAAAAATTAGATATAACGACTCGTAATTTAATAATATTCCTCTACTGTGAGCTAATGATGCACTCAATTACATCATTCAGGTTTTTCCAGTCGACCGTGAATAAGTCTCTCATCGTCATAATCGACGACATCAATCCGACAGCGAAGACGTCACAGTCACGATTTAATTCGGAATCATATTTAACGACGGACTCCATGTTGTTGCTCCTGCTCATCCTGTGCCTCTTCTCGATTAGCAAGTACAGCCTTTTCAGGTTTTCGGCATTCCAGTTGTCCCGATGAGACGTGTAGTACGAGTCGCGAAGTGCAGCCATTCGGTTTTTCATAGAACAGGATAGGTTCGCGCGATATGCTATTGTACTATGATCTGATAATGGACCCCAAACGATATCTCCCCCAAAAGTCGACACGCCCCTTAGCGCATACTTAGCCGCGCGCTCGCGCGTAATCTCCTCGGTTGATGATTCGTTGTATATCGGCGCCGTAATGTCTCTCAGAAGGTTACAGTTCACCCCTGGACTCGTAGCGCGCAAAAATCCTCCGCTAGCAAATACATCCATTCGATAGCAATCAATAAATATAGCACAGCACTCAAGATCGTATCGTTTTGCCAGGTAATGCATGTCCTGACTGCGCCTGTCCATTTTATCCGTACATCTGCTGTAACAATCTCTGCTCTGCTTCCGAAACATCTTCTCGCGGAGAGAACACGACCACACTTCGATTTGGTTTCTTTCGATTGCGCACGGATCGCCTATAGCAACGTCGTAAACGACAGCAGCAGAACACACACCAGCAGCAGAACACTTATCGGCGTAACCATTCAGAGTAGCGCTGTTTATGTGAATCACCTGAATCGTGACATCCAGACGATGATCAACTATTTGTACCATCCGACCTGATACAAAAACCAGCACCGCATCTTCGTCACGCTTTCGCTTCCGTCCAATACGCATAAGCTCAACTTTATCCAAATTTAGCAGTATGCGGTGAACGGCCTGCATGCACTCGTTCGTCGTGCCAAAGATGAAAACGTCGATGTCATCGTACCCGCGGACGTAACCTCTGTTGTCGAATGGTCCAGTCTCAGCGTAGCTCAGGCATCCTAAATTCTCAGTAGTCTTATAATTGAACGAAGAGTTGTAACCACCCGAAGTCATTTCCGTCCTCGTCCAATAGTCGGGCTTAAGTCCATCGTCGCAAAACTGCTCATCCCCCCAGGCGTAGTCCAGAATAGCTCGACAAGGAATAGCCCCGACAAACTTAAACAAAATACGAGTAACGTTGTACTGCCACCTGTCCATGGCCATGACAGACGGGCTGTAAGTAGTGGCTGCTCTGAGAACCGCACCTCCTGAGATGACGCATTTTTCCCCTATCCCGTCAAGCAACCCTCGGGATATCATGCGCCACTGCGCGAAGAACGCCCTCTCCGTCAAAATGTTTCCACGCGCGACTTCAGACTTAGTAATCCCACCGGTTTTTTGTGATGCGGTGATAAATCTCATGAACGGCTTATGAGCTGTGCCACTCAATAAACGAAGGCCGTCAGCTCCAAATAGACATCGCGTAACGGCGCAACATGTCCTGCACGGCCCAAGCTCATCATGAATCGGGCACCCGCTCATAGACCCAACAATCTGTGTGGAGCGAATAATAAACCGTTTGAGTGTTAGATCTCAAGTAACAAGCGCGCATAACATGAAAGAGATAACTCTATCATCCAGTTACTCGTCTCCGGGAGAGCGTACAACATATATTGCATATTAATTCTTCTGAAGCAGTCCGGAAACATTTTTCTGCGGCGATTTTCGGCGTTGAACGCTCGGCGGCTCATTATCGTCAACGAGCATCATTTCCATTTCATAGACACGGAGATTATCGCGTAACATCAAATCGGCAATGAACGCACGGAAGGCAGCGATTCTCGCCAACATCTGCATCATCCTTACCTGCTTTGTCTCAGCCGTCTCGCGCAGATGGCCAACTTGATACCGAAGTTGCGCGATCTGGTGCTCAAGCAGGTCCTTCTCCCTCATAAAACGTGAGCAGTCGGCACACGGTTCAAATTCGTCCTCGCTCACTTTGTTAAACGACGCTGGACCATCCATTTTCACTAACAAATGAATTTGAAAACGACATAACGAATAGTAAAAAAGATTAATATTTGAGGCGTAATCTCTCCGCAGTGTGTTTATTTAGCCTCACAAGAACAGAAAAAAACAAAAAGTCTAACTGGTCGGCGGTCCGCCGTAAAAAAAGCCAGCGTCTGTCCATGTATGATACGGATCGTATTGAAACCATCGATTTTCAGTGTACGAAGGAGCCGGTTGCACAGTTATAAGGCCGCTCCCCATTTCCTCGGGTGTATGCGCAAACTGGCACCGATCGAAGTATGGGCACTCACGACCATTCTTTACCGCTCGACACATGACAGACTTGTACAGAGGATGACGCACAACGACATCAGAAGGCGACGTCATTACGTTACTTTTCTTCAAACGCCGAAACAGTAAAACGTAATTGACGACCGCATGCGTTATTTTGAATAGAAAGAAATTGAAAATATCCTATGTCTACGAAGGACTCGCGGGGATCCCAATCTCGTCCGTGAAAATCCGCCGCTCAATCCATTTCTCGAGCTGTAATGGAGTCGCATAGCATTCCGCAGTCGAATTTAAATATGCCGCGAAGGCTGAGCGAGTCGGGTAGCAGACCGATAAAAACGCAGCGCGATCCAAGACGAATGCACTGGAAGGCGGCCAAAGAACTGTTCTCCACATCGTCCGTATAACCGAGTATTGGAAATCCAGCTGCCGAATAATCCGTATATCCGAATCCGAAATTCTGCAAGCCATAAAAGAGCGCGACATTTCTTTTTGCGATACCGAGTCTTCACTACGAAGGACTGCTTCCGGCATTAAGTCTGCTGACTTCGTAGGGATCCCAATTCGTAGGGATCCCAATGAATCCATGATTCCTCCCACGCACTCATCATTCTGCCCTTCGTAGTCTTCACTACGATCAATCCATTTCTCCAGCTGTAGTGGAGTCGCATAGCTTTCCGCAGTCGAATTTAAATATGCCGCGAAGCCTGAGCGACTCGGGTAGCAGACGGATAAAAACGCAGCACGATCCAAGACGAATGCACTGGAAGGCGATAACAACGTATAACTGCGTTGAAACAAAACAACTCCTTCCCACATACGACGTATAACTGCGTATTGCGCATCAATCCGCCAAATAATATCCAAGTCCGAATCTGAAATTTCGCAAGCCATAAAAGAGCGCGAAAACATTTCTGTTTGCGATACCGATTTAAATCTAAAAAATCAGAAAAAGGCTATCTTTGTTTGTATCGTGATGCAAAATCAATCGAATTCGCCGCAACTAATGAAGCCTAAAGACGTAACAGCGACTCAAGGAAACAGTTGGCCTCGGCAACGAGCGCCTCACCACGTCGTTCTGGAGTGTTTTCGTCATCAAATAAGCACTGCAGCAGCTCCAGGTCGTTTTGCGCTACCAACGCTCGATCGATGATCTTGCATCTTCTCCCTGGCCCTCGTAAAAACCGGAAACATTGCTCAAGCAAATACATGAGCTTAACGCCGCTGCCGCAGCGTAAGCGCACTGTTGCTTCTGGGTTGTCCATCACAATCAAAATATAATACCAGAAAAAGTCGCTGTCCGTTATAATGCGCGATATCGCATCTTCATCGAGCATAAAAATCGACATTTCGATCGGCGTAGATCTACAATTATAACAAAAAAATAGCATCTGGTGGTCTGAGTGGCCTGAGTGGCCTTGACTACATTATCCCTAATTGTGTAACCTAGCTGTGAACGATACACGGGGCCCCGCTCCGCCGCCAGCCTTTTCCTGTGGGATACCGTGCTTGAAGTCATTTTGAAATTCCCCGGCCATTCTATAACCGCAATTGCCATCTACGACCATGGAATATAGCCGCGCCGAGTTTTTAGTCTTATCGTGAATCACCAGTGTTCTTGGAGCACCATAATTGTAGCAAACGACTCCCGCGTTACCATCAATGAACCTCACATCGTCGCTGTGCGGTGAAATGTACTCCTCTTGGCTTCGGTACACGTTTACCAGCAGCCCATTATACCGAGATCCGAAACGATTGTTAATCTCATCCAACATCGCGGCCATTGGCGTGTCGGATATACGGCTAGCTATCTGCTCCGCACCGGAATATTTAAACGACTTTACCGCATCGGAGGCCGAGAAGAATCTAACGCATCTTCGCTGCTTCCGCATCACGCCGAAAATCTTAATCGGAGGCTCTACTTCTATCATGTGCATGTTGTTCAGCACGAACATTCCGCATTCAGTAATCAGATTTACCGGTGCCGGCCATGTAAACAGCGCCGATCGGTCGTTTCCAAACATTAGGAGTTCGTCGCCGAACCGCGAACAGCTCAATGGATGCTTCTCGCGTCTAAATCTCTTAGCTATCGGCTGGTCGTCTTCTGAAACATCTTCTGAATCAGACACGACAATCTCGTCCCTAAATCTCTTAGCTAGCGGCAGGTCGCCATACGAACGAGACATTCGACTCAAAATTAAAAAAAAAAATAGCGAGATGAGCAGGCAACATTCATTATAGCGATAATAGCGGATAAAAAATGTGGTTCGGGTATCGGTATACTTCCCACTCAATAGCCGCCTTTCTAGACTGCATACGCGCCGTGCGGCACGTCTCCGCAGCATAGCATCGCATTATCTCGCATCTCACTCCGACCATCAACGCAAGTCCAGCCAAAAGACGGGACGCCTCGCCTGTGATTTCGGCCCTTCCATCTTGCTCAGCCACTATCATGGATTCAGCGCAGCTCTCATCGTGCAAGCTCTCGTCTCTCTTAAACATCAGTTTCTGGCATCTCAAGCTGCGGCACCGTGTTAACGGCAGCTGGAACCTGTGCATACTTTTCACGCATAAAATAAAGATTCTCAAATTAATTTAAGATAAGATCAGATCAAAAAGAATTTCAGATCGTCGCGTCAGCCATGCAGCCATGCAGCCATCTATATATAAAGTCTATAAAGTCCGCTGTCTTTTTCGGTCTGGCGTATCTAATGGAGATCTCGTTTCTTCCGATATCCCATGGGAACTTAAAGATCCCTGCGATTCGCTGGACCATGGCGATCCAGGGAGCCCTTTCTCCTCTCCTGTAATTGGTTCTATTTGAGATGCAGGATCGTCAGCGACACTAAAAATTCGCTGCATTACTAGCCCAGGCGAGATTCCGTTATCGCCACCGAACATCTTCATAATCATTAGAGAAAGAGGCGGAACGCTCCCGTACTGCCCAGCGTATGAGCGTAACGCCTCCACGTCTCGGGAGGTTACCCGCTCACGCCCGGCAACCCAGAATGATTTGCAATAAACAACAGGCCTCACATTTTTTCCATCTGCGCCAGAACGGTATGGGAGCAACGTCTCTCCGAGAGATAATCCTCCCAACAGACCAGACATCATGTGAGCGTCTAATGCCCTAAACAACATCTTCCGCAGTCCAGTATAATCGTCATCTATAATTTTCAAAAGCGCTCCTGCGAAATTAACGGGCGCCATTGATATAGGATCCATCAGGGCCTTGGCAGCGAGAACGAAGGCCTCTGTTTTCGGGTGAGCTCTAGATACGAAATCGCCCATCCCAAGCTGATTTTTTAATCCTTCGTTACCTCTAACGTGACCCGCGCCAGATAGAACGGTAGAAAGACCGACGAACGGTTTAGCATAACTGAGAGCTTTGTTCTTGAACTCTTCGACAGGCAGCGGACCTGTGAACTTGTACGATCCCCCGGCTGGAGTGAGCCCCGAGTGCATCTCCATGTTGTACGGAAATACAAGGGTTTTCTTGCCTTCTGCCATGACTATCCTTGCAGTGACTTTAAGCTGTACGCTTTCGATAATACCAAGTGTAGCCAATACAGACCTGACAGCTCCAGTTTCGCCCATCCACCCGAGCACTGCAGGCAAAGGACCATTTTCATCCGCATCTGGAAGAGGACCAGTAATTTTTGAAAAAGCAGTCCTAGCCCTTGAAAGAAGTGAAGGCCTTGGTTTTGATTCGCCGAAAAGCAGCGAGTCGCTCACGACGTCGTCAAACTGCCGAACGGCAATAGTCAGAAGACCGTTACTATAGCTGTTTCCAAGCCTTATGCCGACACGATCACACAACACCTCCCAAAAAACGTGTGCCGAGTTCGCGATTTCAAGCATTCTCGTTGTTTTTTCTCCAAGGTTTCCCCATATTTTAAGATCGTAATCATTAGGACCTGGGTCGTCTGGAAACTGCAGGGTCCGTGGATCCGCGGACGAAAGATTGTGCCTTAAGCCTGCATCGAAAATTTTTATGTCCCAACGGAAAACCGCGGTAGGCCCATTGTACGACATGAGTGAAAGGTTGTAGTAGCACGCAAAGCAAAAAGCCTCGTAGCCTCCCAGCGAGTGCCCAGCGACAATCGGTCGTGAATGAGGGAATTTGGCCGCTGCAATAGCGTGAATCCTCATCATCGAAAACCACCTCAGCTCGTCGATGTAGAATGGCATCATAACGATATCGAACTGTGCGTCGTACGGCATGTTTATTGTTCCCGCCACTGCTATAAACAGAGCCCGCGTGAGTACTCCCATCACATCGATTTCGTCCGCAGTTTCAAGAAGAGCGACCATTCCATCAGTCGCAAAAACAGTAAAACCTTTCTTCGCTGCTTCGAGCGGCAGCGCGTCAGAAACGTATTTATCAGCCGTGAAGTAAGCAAGATACGCAGCGTCGGCCCCAGCAGTTAACAATTCCAGCGCTGCATGGCTTTCCTGCCTGCTCGTAGGCTGTTTTTCTACGCTGTCCAGCAGCAGCACAGCAGCCGGGCTGAAAACCCTGTTGAACTTAAATTCGCGCATTACTACAGAAATAAAATCAAAGTTGTTTGAAATGAAATCAAATCGCTTCGGAATTAAAAACGAATAAATCTTCACTCAATAATAAATAAATCTTCACTCTCACTCATGGCCACGCTCTACCTTTTTTTTTCGCAGTCTTTCCAGAAGTAGTATGTAACGACTCCAAGGAAATATCTGACTCTCGGAAACAGAATAATGAACGCGACAGACAACAGCGCTGACGGTACTTTCATGTCATCATTCTCTTGCGGGTATATAAACAGCGGGGCTTCGTGCCCAGCGACCCAGAAGAGAAGCCTTGCGATGTACATAGCCGCCAGACACGGCAAAAGAAATAACATGGCCCAGCATAATGAGGCGATGGAGAACAAGTACATCTCATGAAAACTCATTTCGTACATCCACACGGTTCGGCGGAGAAACAGCTCCCTGTCAACATGCTCAGCCGGGAAGCCAAAAAGTTGCCCAAGGCCAATCTCCATTTTTTGAACCATCCTTTCTTTTCGGTAAACAACAATAAAAATAGCTTTCGATTTCGCATAAACATAACAGACATAACGCATATTTGAGCTCTCGTGAATATATTCTATTGTAATCGAATAAAATAATAAATGTACTTTTTTTCTCACGCGGGAAGCTTCACGATTTGGATAGCAGTGCGCGCTGGCAACGAAACGTTATTGTCACTGACGATGAAATCAATATTATCGCAACAGTGAACATTATACACAATGTTTTTTCCACACGAGTTGCGGTTCAGCAATTCAACCAACTTTCGGAAATACGTATTTATTTTTTTCCCCCTGCTCCGGCGTGCGTCCTCGGTATACCATGGATGAGACATGCGTACGCTAGCCTGCGTGCACGCGGAAATTATCCTCCTTCCCTCGGCGAGACCATCCGCCCCCGGCCTTGAAAACCTCCATGCCTCCTGATTGTGTCTCGATTGTCGATTGACAGCCTGATGAAGAAACTCCGAGAATTCAAAGTCGAGCTCACGCACGCGATACAGAATCCACGCACACAGAATGTCACGCGAAGCCACGTCCGAATCCCAGTAGCGCATCACTCTCGTCTTCTCTTGGGCTATAGTCCCTACCCAGTCAGTCAAACTCGGGCAACGAGAATTTAATTCCTGACCAGACTGGCGCATATTGTAGTCAACAGAAAGCTTTGCGACGCAGTGACAGTTCAACTGAACATACGAAGAAAGGATATCTCTGCAGGCTGATTCGCTGAAGTACGGACGATCCATTCCAGCTTCTGAAAGCTGCGACGCTGTCGCCGTCAGCGATTCATCGCAGAGAGTAACCGGCTTAAGACTCACCCTCCCACTGGCGTCGACCTCTTCGCGGGTTCTCTTTCTCACATTCACCATCTTACTCGTAAGCTTACCGAAACGAAAAAAAAAAATAAAAAAAGGAAATAAAAGATCACACCCTTACAACGATAGAGCGCCATACATTAAGATAATATTAATGTCTGCTCTTTTGGTATCAATATTGCATCCCCCAGTTTCCACTTTCTTCTTCCTCTTGTGGTCGGCGTGGAGGAGGAGATGGAGGACACATGGAAGGTGGTGTGAAAGTCGTATCTTCTTCGTCGTAACATCCTCCAACACACTGCGAATTCTGTCCTTCGTAGTCTTCGTCTCTCTGAGGTTCGTCTGGTTTCCAGCGTAAATCTGACTTGGGAGAGTCCGTTGTACCGCTGTAGCGGGCGACCCACTTTTCCAGCTGTTCTGGAGTCGCATAGCTTTCCGCAGTCGAGTGAGTTAAGTACGCCGAAAAGGCTGAGCGGGTCGGGCAGGAGACCGATAAAAACGCAGCGGAAGACCAGACGAATCCACACGCGGGCAGCATAATCACATTTCTCCACATCACCTGAATAACTGCGAACTGCGCATCCAGCCTCCTTTCAATCTCTTCCTCCGCGTTCCGAACGAGCAGCGCCCTTCCTCCTTCCATTCTAGTCCAATGAATAATAAATAAACGAAATCGGTCAAGCGCGTATGGTCCATTGCGACAGTGATGCAATCGAAATCCAACTGAATGCCAACTACGTGTGTGATATATAGTATTTACGCGCACACAGAAAAATTGTAGGCCCCGGATCGACTTGCATACCTTGGCCCGCCACAGCGGTAGTCATTCCATTTTAGACGTAGCTTATCCAGTGGAATAGGGATGCCCAGGTCACCGACAGACTTTAAAAGCGCTGCGAAAAGTAGCTCTCTTTTTTCTGCGGGCACATCCGATGGCAGAGAGTCTTTTCCTTTTTCAGAGAAAAACTCGTTTATAAATGAGTGCTCCCATGCATGACACAGACGGTAAAACGAACTGTTCATCATCCCGTTGTTACTCCAGCGAAACCAAGGCCTTCCGACGACGTCCGAAGTTGTGGCTCGATTCTCGTTGGACCGCAGCTGCTTCTCCCAGTCAGCCAAAACGAACATGGCCCACTGCTGAATTAATATCTCTCCCATCAAATTCCAGTCTTCGTCCTCATGCATGCGTGACATCTTTAATCCGAAACCAAAAAGACCGTGTTTGAATGAATTCGTCATCACGACAAATCAATTAAATATGCCAACGAATTCATATATAATTTAAACGCGATTACGCTCGCGTCATCGACTCAAGGTATGAAACCGAATGTTACTCCGACCACGTGAAATCGAGAGACGGAGGGCACCTGCTGGCAGTGAAGGTGAATGCGCCTTTCGGGGAGTTGGAGTAATTTTCGGGACATTCCTGTTGTCGTTCCATCTCGACAAATTCATACAATGTCCAATGATCACGTGTCGCTGTGTCACTGTCGGTCACGTGTCCCGCCCGGATCAACCATTCGTCGAGCCGCAGTCCCACGTCCCACGATGGAAGTTTTATCATTTTTTCTGGATCGCTCATCAGAATCAATATGCAATACCAGAACGCGTCCGTAGATGCAATTTCGGCCCATAAATCACGCATAAACTTCCTTTTAAATACAAAAAAGAGAATGGTGAATAAATGATAATAAATGAAGAATCGATAATCACAGAGCTTCAACTGCTATGCCATGAATTATATTACCGAAGGAACACACATATAATACCAAACATCCCATAAACCTAAACGAGATCCGAGGTAACCGACTCGCTGTCAGAATCGTCGTCGAAGTGAGGCATCTTTCTTTTCACTGGATTCACCGGAATCACTGGGATCACGCTTGGTGCAGGCAAAATAATCACTCGAGCAGACTCCTTCTCTGCTTTCTTGGCTTGAGCTCGCTGTTTCTTGGCAGCTTTCTTCTTGGCTTCGAGTTCCTTTTCCTTTTCCTTGTCGGCATCCAAGCATTTACCCCACATAGCATCATCAACTTTGGGTGCTGGGTGCAGGCTGATCGTCTCTTCTCGTGGAATGCTTGGTGCATTTCTCTTTGGTGTCTCAGCCCGTGTTTCCGCACGGGGCTGCACGAAACTGAGTGCGGGAATACTCCCAAGAACCCCATCATTAATACGGGGACGTTTCATCCCACACGCTGGATGCAGGACCACAGACGACTCTTCCCGCTTCTCAGTGGTGTCGAGCTTCTTCCACATCTCAAGCACCTGCTGGAGATCATGCTGGACAAGAATGCAAGACCTCAATTTGGCATGAGCGTCGGCAACAGCTGCATCTGCCTTTTTAAGCATCTCTCCGACCTCTGAAACACCCGAATCTCTGCGTGCCATGGTAGGTTCTCTATTAAGGCCAAAGAGAGAAAGAGGTTACTAGAATTCAAGTGAATGGTGACGATAAAGAGGAGTGCCAAGCGAACGGAAAGCCAGATTACGAATGCCAGGTTACTCTAAGCGGTCTGTATTAATTTCGCTTCTTCTTTACCGGAGCTGGAGGGCACACTGCCGGACTCGGTGCCATTTGATCGCGTGGTGTGCTTGGAGGGCCGTCATCTAGGAGCATAGCAGTTGTTTCCAGCAGTTGTTTCCACTCCTCAAAGGCGTACTCGCGGACGAGGATCGGCAACGAATCAAACCAGCAGCAGGCCTGCAAAAAGTGACGCAATGTCACAAGAGATTCCAATCTTCCACTGTCTTCGTCTCCTCCCCGGGTCAGTACTTTGACACGAAAAAGACTCGAAGTGTCCACCATGATGGTTTTCTCCCGGTCTCGCCTCAGCATTTCGCAGAGTGAAAGCAGTGCTGGTACTGCACCAATTTGGAATTGCCTGTCCCAATCGACAGGCTCCACCCCGTGGTCACAATTGAGGGTAGTCTGCTGACCTTGCTCGCTGGACATATCAAAACTGCCATGTTATAATAAATAAAAAAATATGATAAAGAGCACACGGGAAATAAGTGAAGTCCCAATCCGGCACTGATCAATTGCCAATCATTTAACCCATGAACTCGCTAAACTACCCGTTATAGCCAACGGGAACCTGAGGCAGCACAAGCCGTGTCCCGTACTTTTCCGAATTCCAATGTGCTGCTGCGAATGCTTCCTCGTATGCTTCAAATTCAGATTCCCTCTTATCCTGTGCCATAAGCTTCTGCCATTGCTGCGGAATAGGCCATACCCAGGTTCCACGGGCCATCATCCCCATCCTGATTGGATCATCGTGGTCATTCTGCTGCACCGCCCTGTATTCATCGCCCTGCTCCAGGTTGTCTGCGAAAAGAAATCCGGTTTTTGACCTCCCGCGACGAATCTCAGCCTCAGACGGCTCCTGGCCAACTCGCTTCCAGCTCCCATTGTAGTTAAATTTGGGCTTTTCATCTTTTCGTGCCGGTGATCGAGCTCTTTTCGCTTTCTGCTTTCTGGTCTTCCTGCCCGATTTGTGATTTTTGTCGTACTTCCGATCGTAGGTAGCCTTATCTCGCACGTTCGAAAGAACCTCGTAAGCGGCTTTGATTAAAACGAACCGCTGTGAGCCGTGCGGGTTTTTATCAGGGTGAAACACGAGTGCCAAACGGGTAAAGGCCTTTCGGATCTCCCCCTGCGCAGCTTCCCGTGTGAGCTCTAGAGTTCCGTAGTGGTCCTCCATTCGAAAGCCTATAATATGTATAAATAAAATAATAAAATTATAGTAAAAAAAATAATAAATAATAGTTGAAAAATACACACTTCGCACTCACTATATATAGGTGGTCTTTTTCAACTCCGCCACGGGGGACATGCGAAAAAATTTTCCTTGTGAAATCACTGGGGGAAAAAATATTCAGTCACCCCTCACTATAGATGGTCTTTTTCAACTCGGCCACGGGGGACATGCGAAAAAATTTTCCTTGTGAAATCACTGGGGGAAAAAATATTCAGTCACCCCTCACTATAGATGGTCTTTTTCAACTCCGCCACGGGGGACATGCGAAAAAATTTTCCTTGTGAAATCACTGGGGGAAAAAATATTCAGTCACCCCTCACTATAGACGGTCTTTTTCAACTCGGCCACGGGGGACACGCGAAAAAATTTACCTTGTGAAATCACTGGGGGAAAAAATATTCAGTCACCCCTTACTATAGATGGTCTTTTTCAACTCGGCCACGGGGGACATGCGAAAAAATTTTCCTTGTGAAATCACTGGGGGAAAAAATATTCAGTCACCCCTCACTATAGATGGTCTTTTTCAACTCGGCCACGGGGGACATGCGAAAAAATTTTCCTTGTGAAATCACTGGGGGAAAAAATATTCAGTCACCCCTCACTATATATGGTCTTTTTCAACTCGGCCACGGGGGACATGCGAAAAAATTTTCCTTGTGCAATCACTGGTGGAAAATCAAGAAAAAAGAATAATCAATTTAACCCTAACACTGCTTTCTCTTTCTAACGTAATACGTTCATCATCCTCTATTCATGATTAATCTAACTCACTACAAGACCCGTAAGACTCATCATCTCGGGTGTGCATGGTGCTAGCTGCGGTTCTGCGATTAAACGACGGATCATGTTGTCTTAGATTCTGGTTTCTTCTATCTCGTCTCGGCCGACTTGCCACTTCAGTGGAAAAGCACAAGTGTTCAGCAGCACGCTTGTGTTTTTCTTTTTCATCCGCATAAGGTTGACCCGGCTTTCGATTCGCGAAATGATAAAGGTGATTTCTATCTTCCGTTTGACTAATATTTCCCGAAAAGAATGACGGTAGTCGGTGTCTCTGAGGACTGTTCTTCTGAAGCCGGTACGCCTGGTATCCGGACTCTTTGGATGAAAGAAAAATCATTTTTCTTACTACATTTTTGGTTTCTTTCCCATCTATTTTCTGTATAATACGAAATTTCTCGTCTGAGTGCGGATAAGCAATTGCAAACGTTCCGTCTGCGAGTAGAAGAAGAAACGCTTCTCCAGCACGCAGGTCTTCCGCGTGAATTCGACGGAGTCGAGATTCCTCTGAATTCGGAACGGAGTCGAGATCGAGTATCACCATCGAGATTCCTCTGGATTCAAAAATATCGCGTAATATATCAACCACACCGTAGTCTAGGTTGCGACGTATTCTCCCTTTTATTTCTTCAGCAGATACAGGTCCGCCGTTTTCAACGAGTATGTACGCAATAACGTCGTTCAGCATGTCCACTTCTCCCGCTTTACACGTTTGCGGATCCCGACCAGCATAAGGTTTCCACAGTAAAGAGCTCTTGGTTTTTTGTTCACCAAGAGGAGCGTACTGCGGTGCGCACGGAACAAGATTTTCATCCCCAACCGGGAAGAAAATACTAAAAGTCCGTTGCTCTCTGCTGTGTCGCTTTGCTTCATCGTTTTGCACCGATTCAATAGGGCTCTCATTTTGTCCTCTTTCGGTATGGACTGTCCGGATATCTTCTTCGCTGTCCATGCTGCTGCTGTCTTCGCTGTCCATGCTGCTGCTCCTGATATCTTCTTCGCTGTCCATGCTGCTGCGCTCGCCGGAAGATCCATGTGCTGTCTCCCTTCTCCGCGCAACAAATTCTTTAAATCGCTCTTCATCATCCATTTATGTTCCAACCTACGACGAAGAATAAAATAAAAAGAATCGATGGAGATGAATAAAATGTGAACTGAAACTAAAAAATCACCGACAAAAACATGATCTACCGTCTAATCTTGGTTCCAAAATCTTCCAAAATCTTTATACTGATATCACTGTTTAGAAATGTACCAAAACACAACGATGCAGTACTCGTCTTGGCACAAATGTTTTGAGTAGTAGAGAAAAAAATGTACCAGATCCTGAACACGTCTGGCTCAGTCTCTCCGAACTCAATTGTCGATAAAAGACTTTCAAACAGTTTAAATATAGGAACAATCATCCACTTCACTAATTCAATTCTTTCAGTTTTTGCGTAATCACGCTTAATATTTTCCCACTGACTAAAAACAACATTTTTCACGGGAACTCGGCCAGTTACATCTTGTGAAGGAGTGAGCGAAGTAGGACGGATGCGATCCGTATTCGAAAAATTGAGGTGAAAACCATTGGTGCGAATATTCGTAAGAAATGCTTCGTTCACCGAAACGCTCACTGGGCCACCTTCTTTCTGAATGAATGCGATGTACGCGAGAAACAGCTTTTTAATCAGACCTGATATTTTCGCCGGATCTTCGTATAATAATTTTGACTTTCTTGTCCTGTCCGTAAAAACTCTTTTCTTTGAACCGCCTTTGACCACAGTCTCAACGAACATGTAATTTTGGAACGAAACCATCGCTGCGTGAAGCAGTCCCAAAGACTCACGTTTGCCTATATCCACCTTCGGGTTTATATCCGATACATTTAAACCAGCTTGAGCTAACCAAGCAGGCGGATCAGCGTCCATCGTACTGTAGCTGAGACGGGAGGCTATTTTTCTCCAAACCGCGTTAAGTTCGGATTTTTTGGCGCGATGAGGTGTTACGTGGCGCGATAACGCATCTTCGATCGCATCATTCGTGGATTCACATTTTGCCCAAGTGGAATGATTGCGTTGCTTCACATCATTTCTGTAAATTCTGTCACGTTTTCTTTTCATATCAGAACGGCCAATGATTGGACTGGATTCGTCAACGTGAAACCCAGCGCTCGCACCTGTCGGGACGTCAATATAGCGTGGTACAACTTGGTGGTTACTCGCGACGTGTAGAATGTGAAATCGATTGCAAAAGACCGACTTGTACTGAAACCGCATATTCTCTGACTCTGCGTGCATATTTTTGACTGCGATTTGAAACCGGCAGTTCCCGTTCTCATCGAAGAAACGAACGACATCATTTCCTCTATAAAGTGTTTTTCTGTCCCGCGCTACGTTCCAATCTCCTCCGTGCGGTAAACAGTAGACAGCGCCTTCATCTATTCTTTTGGCATCGCTAACGAAATGCGGAACAAAGCTTCCTTGTGAATCCGGAACGTCTACGTATCTCCTACCGAAGAACACCCACCTCACGCAGTCGGCCGGAAAATCAGCTTCTATATTTGAAGCAAGCATAGGGCAGTCATCCCATCTGAGAGCGAACTGGCTTACCAAGCCCAAAGCTCCCGAGACGAAAATGATAGTCCTGTCTCTCAGGAATACGACCTCATCCATATTCACGATGCGAATGCGCGTATTTTCAGTCAGCATTAAAATGACTACCAAAAAAAAAGCATAATTTTTGTTTTAAAATAAATATGGTTGTAAAGTCCGATCGATAACGCAACGCAAAATAACACATCACTACATGCGTAATATTCCACTCTGGATACTCGTTACTGCGCCGCTCATCATTCTCTCCATGCAGGACTACTGCATGGTGATATCCAAGAGCGCTCACGTAAAGATTTTTTTTTGCGATGGACACTTGTAACTTTATCCCGCCTGTATGTGTTGTGCGTTTGTGAAAAATTAGAATCGCTGCACTTGCGTCTAATAGAGAATCGACCTCAACGAATGCGTGCGAGTACCCGGTCGGGTCATTCGAGTACCGTCTGACCGAATAGACAAAAACAGCCTGCGAAAAAATTGACTTAATCCCGTCTTCGCGCAGGGTGTGTGGGATCGAACCAACGAAAAGCGTAACGCGCGGTGTCCAGTTACGTTTCTCCATCTCTATACAGAAAAGTAAATAACAGAAGCTTGAAGTAAAAATCATTTGTAGAGTTGAATTAAATTTAAATAAAATAAAATAGGCACTGGCGTAACGTTCTCCGCTTACGCGGCTGGATCACGATGCCATCTACGGCCAGCAGTCTTCGTTCATCGCTAATCTCGCTCGCCGATGTGTTAGCGAACTGCCATGCGCACCCGCAGTCGTCACACAGCAAAAACGTCTCGCCGTTGCACCGCGCGCAGTGAAATGTTGAGCTCGCAATCATAGGATCTGAGCACTGAACAGCGACGTTTTTACGCTCATCTCCGTACAGCGCGTCACCAACCCAGCCATTCAAAAACGGCATCAACGCAGAGTACCTCGCCCTTGGAGCGCGCCACGCCCCGAGCGAACTTCCAGGCACAGAAGTCCAGTAAATCAAAATCGAATGCCGGTCCGCATAAAACCGCAGGTCGTCTGAAAAAATATGTCTTCTCGCGTCATCAATTGAGCTGTCGTCAGGCAGCCGCATATACACCCAGTTCGGAGTAACAGAGTGTATAAGCTGATTCATTTTTTTTCTTCTGTTTAACCAAAAAAAAATGTAGCGCATCAGTCTCATTATTATTAAATAAATAACAACAATATAACAACGATATAATATAATAAAATTCATTCATTAAAGAATGCAACTGTATCTGGTTCGGAATCTAAAATGTATTGCGAATGGGCATCTTCCTCCGGATGCTGCTCATCACGCTCAATTGTTTCAAACCACCGCCCAAGAGGCGCTACGAAAGGGTGTCCAAAAACAGCGGGCAGAAGGTGCTTCAGTGCATCGCTCACCGGAGGTACCCATGAGTCCATTTCATCGCGTGTTGTCTCTGCTGTCAGTACCAACTGCTGCTTTATACGCCGATCAATAGCTAGCTGGGTAGGCAGCATTAGGCCCTTGAACCATTCACCAGATGTGAAATTACTCGTAATCATTACAATTCGCCAGCGCGCATAACTATGACTATTCTTCTTATTCACTTTCAGTTCCCATTTGTCGAGAACTTCAAGAAGGTTCAGAACCGCTATGTGCTGCACGCATTCGTCGAGCCACAGAATTTCTTGCCCACGATAGTCTTGAAACCAAATGTTACCCCCTGATGACAACGTGCCGCTCAACTTGTAGAAAGAAGCGCCTGTAAGAACCCGAGCAACGGTGTGCGTCTTTCCGACCCCCGTGTGCCCGCAGAGAGCGAACACCTCACAGAAGTCCCTGCATCTTCCTTCATTCATCTTCCGATCGTATACCTGTACGACCTCTTTAACGTAGTTCAAATGTTTCGCTGCGACGTTGCGATGCTCACCAAATAATGTACGGTACATCACGTCCTCCCCGCGATTAATATCTTCGACCATTGTCGAGATCATCCTGGATAAATCACTGCGCTCTCCTTGGTGAGTTATTCCTGGCGTTCCGTACACAACCGTCGGTCCAGCGCGAGTGTCCGACTTCTGGGCATACGCAATGGCCTCTTGCTGAGTTCCTTTTCTTCGCCGGATGCTCACCCTCTTACAGCCGCCAAAAACTTTATTTTGAATTGCCTTTGGGATGCGCAGATCCTCCGTCATTTCGAGGTACCCCTGCCAATGTAACAAATGCGGAAAATCCTTTCCGCGCTCAGGCTGGTATATTAAATACGACACGAAGTCGTAAGAAAGCTGTGGCGTTTCGATTACGTGAATCACTGGATGATCTGGGTTTGGATCGTTCTTATCAATCCGCTCCAGAAATAACGTAAACACTACAGCAGAAGCCCAATTTTTGTTCGCCTTGTCACCTGTTCCGCGACTCTTCGCTGCCTGCTCTTTATTCTTTCTCACTGGGCGCTCAATAGCAGCAACCTGATGATTAACAGCCCTAGGACGGCCGCGGCGATTGCCGCGTCCAGCAGGAACCGCCGCTGGCGCCTCGGCGGTTTCTCTTTGACGTTCGTCGGCATGCGCCCCCATGGCTAATAAAGCCTCATCAACAACATTCGATGGAACTTCCAGCGGCGGAGCGACTGGATTTGGAGGCTCGCCTTCAGATGAGCCCGACCGGTCGTCGTCTTCACCGTACAGATTTGGTGCCTGAGGAGTCCTCGCGCGCTTCCCATTTCTTCCCATTTCTGATTAATAATAATAAAAACGACAGTGTACGTTATATTGATTCATCAACTGCGACATCGATTCATGTAAATCCATACGGAACACAATAGAATGTTATACTCTTTCCTTCCATCTTTATATCATCGTGTGGGAAATAGTTATTCGATGCGAGCAGTTTTCTGCGGAGGCAACTGCGGGAAGTCGTCTTCCGTTCGTGCCTCTCGAGCGCGGTGATCTCGTTCCATCGTTTCGAACACGATGCCAGCGATACTTTGTATGAAGTATGGAACGGTTTTGTTCGGCTTTGGCGTCTGAACAGCGGCCTTTTCGTCCGCTTTCATCTTTTCGTATTTTCCTTGGATGCGTTGATCGACTGCTGTAGACAATGCGGACAGCGCTGGTAGAATCTGAAGCGCCATCCGTACGTTCTTGACTGAGAATTCGCCAAAGACCCCGCCAGGCTGGCACATCTGAATAGCCAGCTCCCTCAAATCGGCTGGCGTGAGCTGCACGTACTTATCGGCTGGTGCTGCACCTGCTGACATTCGATCTTTCTTCTTGCATCAAACAATAATAATATAGTGTGGAATATTACAGCAGAATTTCTCTGCAAATCACCTACGTTCAAGCACGAAAAACAGTTAGCATCCTCTACGTTTGTGCCTCACCGAGTAGTAATTGAGCCGCCAACCTGGTCTGTGCCGTCGCTGGTGCGCTGGGAGCGGAGCATTGCCAGCTGTGATCGGTATTCAGCTCCAGTGTAAACTCGGCGCAATGATAGATTCGATGGATTATTAAACGCACGTCTTAAACGCTCCAAGGAAAGTGTAGAGACTTCAACGAACTTCGTGTTGTTAGTGTACGGAGCCAGGGCTGCAGTTGTACTCACCTCAGCTGCGATTGATCCTCGAACGACGAGCGGCTGGGCTGAAACCATTTGCTCAATTAGCGCTATCCTTGTCGGTCCGTCGGTATATTCGTTATGGCACTCGAGCTGCTCAACCTGAAGCAGTTGGAGCACGGCAGTTGATCCCGAAGCGAGTCCGTTAACACTCAGAGTGACTACGCAACCGACCCAAACGGCGCCTTTTATGAAAGGGGGCTCAGTCGTATGCACTGTGGTTGGCGACACTGTAACTGGGGTAACCGAATTCATCGTATCCGGGAAACTTAATTGAACTATAGCATTATCCTGTACGCTGAATGTGTCGTAATACCTTATGACACTCGGCGAGAACGCTGGAGGGGGGGTTCCTGTATTGACTGTCATCGAAGCATAATAATGAACGATGTTCACGCTTGCTGCTGCCAATAACGAATTTCCAGCGTAGTACTTCGCGAAGAGTCTTAACCGCGGCGGAGCAAATGGGGAGGTCGGATTCACTACGACCATGACAGAGTTTGGAGCCGCGGCGGCCCATGCAATGTACGTAGCGTTCGACACGTCTTTCGAGTCTCCCGGAGTTATGAGTACGTAGGTAGTTCCGCTTGACGATGCGGTAGTACTGGAAGCTATTCCAGAAGTATTATACGGGTACGCTACCGGAAGAGGGGAGACGATGTACTGAGACCCCGGGAATGCTACGCACGAAGACGACTGCACCTGGTGATACTGCTGGAAAAAGTCCGGCCCCGCAATCGTCATCAGACCGTCCTGGAGGCGGACTCGAAGAACAGCGTCCTTCGTGCGTGGGGTAGCCTGCGCTATTCGTGGAGCTGAAAGCGAAACACCGCGAACGTCTGAAAAATCAGACATCCATCCGCCGGTTATGGACCCAGTCAAAGCAGATGTAGTAGTAGAGGTCTGCGACGACTCGATAGAGAGCTGAAATCCTGTTACCCTCCCAATCTCTGCGTTTATTGGAGCGTTGGTCAGTCGGTCGAAAAGCGGCGGACTCGTCAGTATGTTCAATCCAGTATCTGCGAGGGGAATAAATACAGAGCTGCCCCACACTAAATTCACATTCCACAAGTCAACGCTAGTAGCAACAAAAACTGTTCCTGAGTTAGGACCGAGTGAGAACATCGTCGCTCCATCGACCGCCCCGAGGGGATTGAATGTGATAAGGCACTGTGTCGGCCCCGGAGAAATCTGCTGCGACGTAGTGAATGACAGGGCCGTCGGCGAGCCGTACCCTCCACCACACGACATTACCAAAGGTAGTGACCCATCTAGCATAGCGAGAGCAACGGTCTTTGTTTCCTCGTCATATACGATGTCTGGATCCGATGCTGAATCGACGTTCCGATTTCTCTTCATTCGTATCTATTACGGCCAGAAAGAGAGAGAGAGAGAAAATAACAGGGTAAGCTACTCGCTCATAGAAAATCAAAACTGCACATTCATATCTGTAGCAGAATCAATATTTTCCCGCGAACGCCCTCCCTACTTCAAGCCCTAGCAGATACGCCTCTCTGAATGCATTAGCGCAGATACGCTCAGCCGTCGGAGACGAGTGCACTGTTCTCAACTCACCAGTGGTATCCACAAAGCTCCTCGGGAACCGTTTTGTTGACTCTTCAATATTAATTCTATATACGGGTCGTACTCGCTTCGCGTCGTGCATATTTGTCTCGTTTGAGCGCTTCATCCGTTTCGTACACGCTGCGCGAGCGCGATCAATTCGCGCCTCGGTTCCGAGGTAGCGTACTGAATCTGGTCCGTTCCAAAGACGGGCGCACAGCGATTCACGGTCAGCAGTGGCAAGATGCGAGCACGCATCTACGCCATCCATGAAAGGACACTCTTCCTTCTCGACAGCATGCATACGGCTCATTTTTGATCTCTACTCAACAAGCGAAACGAAAACAACTAGCCTGAGAGCGTTTATTTTTTTTAACACATTAGTATTATATTTATGTAACGCATATGCTATCTCCGTTTCCTTTTTCTTTTCTCTTTCCCATTTGCGCATTTCTCAGAGCTATCACCCGACGAGACGTATACCACCTCTCTAATGAACGGAAGCTCCCTAGCAGGAGCCTCACGATTCTGAGCAGGGGAAGAAAATTGGGAAACAAATGAAGGCGGAGGTGGAAGCCATATTACCGCCTTTAGAGCTTCTGGATCCGTTATAAGACTCGGTGCCGGCAGCGGACCTCTTTGATAACCGCTCGGATAGCCGTCGCTGTAGCTGTAGCTTGCGGGAATCTGAGGAACATACGGCCTTGAGGCCATTTCATCGAAGCGCAGTTCTTCGCGTATCTCACGAGATGTAGGAGGAGCAAAAAGGTGTCTCGCCAGGGTCGTTTCGCTCGTTTGAGAGTTATCTGATTCGCTGGGCTGCGGGGAAACAGCCCGGCGACCTCTACTGCTAGGAAAATAATGCTCTGGTGAAAACAGGTTGGAAGCCAGACGAGCCCGTCTGACAGTTTTTCGTCTCTTCGGAGGCATGACTCGAAGTATAAATAAAAACAAAACAAATTTTACTTGCGAGCATGAAATAAGATAAGGGCGAAAATGATGTACCACCGTTGCAGGCTCGCATCTGTAACACTAAAACCCCGATATTAACATCCCAGAGCAGCCGAATAATCCTTCGGCGCCGAGTTTGCTTCTGAAATTCGTCTCGAAAAGCGTGCGGCACCACTCCTCATCTACGTAGTCCGCGATTACAATATTAAAAGGGAGCCCGCTTTCCCGTGTTAGCCATTTCACGATTTCCATATTCGAATGAGCTAACCGCAGCAGGCCTGTACTTCCGAACAGGTTCGCCTTTACCATGTCGTCATTTGGAGTCAATTGCAGCTGCGTTACCCTCAGCTTTCCGCTGGCAGGGCCAAATTTCGGCAGATCGCTTTTTAATTCGTCAAAATTTTGGGCATTCGGCCACTGTGAGACTATTGTACACGGAGCCCAAATCCCATCACCCCACGACGGACACGGCGCAGAGTCTGGAACTGGATCCACTATCAAGATAAGATTCTTTTTTTGCTCCCAAAAATCGTTGAGGGTTGACTTGGGGGTAAGATCCGGAGCTCTGGCCCAGACGTCGTGCAGTCCTGGGGCCGTCGTAGGAGATCCCCCGAGAACGTACTCTCTAAATTCTGCCAAGCCGTGTACGCCATTGAAATCTCCTATGCCATATATATGGTTTATGTCCATTATTACAACTTCCGTCGGATTGGTTTTGCACCACTCGACGACATCCCGCAGAAGTCGCCAGAACTCGGTCCCCATCAGCCCATGTGTTATCCAGTAGGTAGTGTGCTTTCCGTACCCACTACCTCCACGAACACACGCCAAACGTATATCGAGATAGCGAACGCCGATCTCCAGTTGCTGTTGGATAGTATTATTCTGAGCGCGCGACCACGGAAGAACTAGTGATCCTTTCAATCCATCAGTCATTATATCGCCGATAAACCCCCTGAAAACAGAAGGAGCGTCGGGACCAAACGCACTGTGATTGCGGAGACTGAACGTTCCGCTGTCGTGGGACCCAGGTATTGCTAAGTCGCACAGCCGGAGAGCTCCTCCACTGGCCTCTGTTCCGAGCTGCGCCATCCATTGGTTCGCCTTTCCCCTTTGCTGCCCCCTAACAGCATCATTATGCTGCTGACGTCTTACCTGAGTGTAGTTAGTTGGCCCTTGTTGTGCCGCTCCCCATCCGCGGGCCGACTGCCCCAAGTCTAAATCTCCTCCTGCTCGCATCCAACTAATGCGATCCAATGGCTTGAACGAACGCTTTCCCGGTCCGCGGGGCCTCGACGGCTCATCTTTTTCACGCACCGCCTTTAACCGCTGTTTTTCATCTTGTTTTTTTTCAAGCTCACCTCTCAGTGTTGAACTGTACGCGTTTTGCGAGGCAATAACATCGCTTCGATTTGGTAATTTTCGATCCGTCACTGAACCATAAATACGGCTGATAACCCCAGCTATAGAAGTGATACCAGTCATCGCTGATAATGCAATCATCGGTATACTCACGTCCTGATAGAAAAAATCAATGAGCGAAAGTGGCACATCGATCTGGTTTCCGCGCAGACACCACATGACAAATTTCTGGCAGTTCGCACTCTCCGGGTTGTACTTCCAGAAACTCACAGGATGGTAGCGCTCGGCATTGGTAAAGTATTCGTCTACCGTAATACGCTTCTCACGAACACCCCGTACAACCATGCTCTCAACTCCCGCCAATCCCATATCAGACCCTGACATAAACGTCTGAACGTCTACAACGGCATTTTTATCTACGCGGAATGCTCGTGTTTCGGTAAAGATCACCTGGAACACGTGATAAAGAATTTCGTGGTCGAATTTTTTTCCCTGTAATATCTCGATTGCTGTTCGCAACGCACCCGCCAGAGGGATTCGGAAAACAGAAATCCCCACGATACCCTCAAGACCATAGTCCGCTAGCAGTCTTTCAACTCCAGGGGACATGCTGTGCAGATCAAACATCCCGCTAGCGTTGAAATCGTCAACAATCATCACTTCTATAGCCTTCATCCGTTCTGGCCTCGTTGGCCGGCGGATCCGAATCATCACCTGTGTAATATATATACGTAAAAATACAGAAAAAAAATTAGCATCCCGTTTTTCAACGATCATTCATCATTTGTTTCATTATTTTTATCGGACAACAGCAGCACAGCATAAATGAAAACTACTCATCTACCATCTAGCATAGTTTCGTCCCCAGTTTCCCATCATACGACCGCCAGCTGCCGAGTGCATGGCTGACTGATACTGATGGTCTTGAGGATGCGCGGCTGGAGGGGATGCCATTGGAGGGTGCGTCCACGGAGGGATGTTATGAGGAACAGGCGATGTATTAATTTGCCCACCATCTGTGGTCATCCATCTCGGAACATGCGTATTTCCGTTAATCGGCACCCATCCTCCGTTATTCGGCCCAGGAGGAAGAGCTCTTTTTTGCCGTATTAACTCAGCGTATTCCACAGAACCCATTCCGTCCGGGAAATCTGGCCCATGTTCCAAATCCACTTGCTCGTACGTGTACCCCTTAGGCAATTCTGGTCCAATCTGCGACCCAATGAACTTCGAACACTTTCCGCCATACCTTCCCGGAGTGCGGACATATCCATACTTGGGGCAAGGCGCTGGGTTCAGACAGTGGGTTCCAGGCATGCACCGGAACCGCTTAAGATCTGCCCTTTTCACCTTGCATGCTTTGCATGCCGGTTTCTTCTTTGCCCTTTTACAGGCGGCTCTCCCCATTTTTTTATCGCTTGAAAAAACCAAACCAGCTTGAAAAAACCAAACCACAAATTTCGGCAGCTATCACATAACGGGAAAAGTCAATTCTAGTTACTAAAAGTTCTAAGCAGGTTTGCGTCCGAACGGTATGCACTGACTCAGGGGAATAATCGGCTCGACAGAGTAGACCCCGGCGGCGCGCGATGCAGCATCAGCGAATTCTGTGTGTACGCGATCGACAAGCAGTCGGACAAACGCAACGTCTCCATCTTCTTTCTTCTCATGTTTCTCAATGGCAGCGGCCCGAAGTTCGGTCAATCGGTCGTGCTTCAATTTATTGTGCCATGGGTACGGTCCAAAGTGGCCGAGACAGTCAAAACAGCCCACTAGCGACCCGAGACCGCCCTTGACGTATTCTGCTGTATGCGACAGTGGAACAGTCGACGGCTTTGGAATTGCCGGGTCAATGTAAACAGCGGCCTCTTCCATAGTCGTTGGGAACGGTCGCGGCAGCGGTTCGAACATTGTTCTCTTATGTTATCGTAAATATTAAAAAAGCAATGAGCGTCGACACATACACCACAATTAACAATAACATCACGCGACTTAAAACCTATTTCTTCCCAAAAAAAGACGGATCCTGAGCAAACTTATATATAAAAACAGCAACCGTTGCAGTCGCAACTAAGCAGGCAAAAACAGAATACACGACCTTGCGGTACGCCCTCGGCACACACTTGCGGACTAGCCACTGCGCAGCTCCTCCGGCGGTCGACGGCGGAGAGAGCTCCCCTCCGGACCTCGACTCTGACTCGTCAATTCGTGGAATCTGGGTTCTCCTCATTGTCAGGTCTTCGGAAGAGCTAGGGAACGGCTCCCTTGGTGTTCCCAGCTCGGAGCCAGCACTGAGCATTCTATTCTGTTTTTTGCTCTACGTTAATTAAAAAACACAGTGCTGTAATGTAAACTCAATAGAAGATCGAAGCAAAAGCATACTTTCATGTAGTTCAAGCATCCGAGCATCACACTCCTACTGCCGCCTCCAAGACTGCAACGCGATGTGTAAGGCGAATTAGCTCATTCAGCAGCAGCGGTATAAGCCGGAGGTACTGCACTGTTTCTGGACGCCTTAATACACTGCCATCGACGTCTAACACCTGCGTCTTGACTAACCGCACAACGTCCCTTTCGACACAATGTCCATCCCCATCATCAACTCTGCAGCTAACGACCTGCTCGCTTTCTTCCATTACATCAACAAAGACGACAATCTCGGGAATCACATCGGCCACATCTTCCGCAATCAGCCCCCAGTCGCCACAGCCACTAGCCTTATACACGAAACGCACAGGGTTCAGCTGAAGAATACGCGAGCTGAAATCACTTAGCGGCACGATATTGTCTTTATACCGACGCGATGAAGCTACAGTGCCTATAAGCCCAGTGCCGTCAATCATCAATGCTACCCCGCTGACTGCCTTACTAAAAACGGCGGGCATCGTGACATCCCCAGACGCTGTCAATCTGAAGCGCGAAACGTTGTTTCCCTGCAGGTTCACCAGATCCGCAGCAGAGCCGGCACCGGACGCAGGCGCGTTCATCCCAAAGAACGTCCCTCCGTCCGCCGCTACGTTCCCGCTGGCTATCGCATTCCCGATTCGGAACGACGCTAACGTGGCCACATTTGTAGGCAAACCCGTCACACTTAGCGCCGCCGCTCCGGCTGTTCCCGGCGCTATGCAGTTCACTGTGTTCCACCCAACGTTCAAACTGAAAGCAGGCGTGTTTACCACCACCGGTGGACCTAACGTCGTTGTCCCTGCTCCGAACCTCATCAGCGGGTACGTGCTAGAGTAAGCGACGAAACACGTTGCGTTACTAATGTACGTACCAGGGTTGTCAATGAACAGTTGAAACTGCGTGCTCAAAGCATCGCAGCTCATTCGAATGGAAGGCTGTGCTAGTTCGCCGGAGGTATTAGCGGAGTCCGCGTCTAGCGCTAGCAACGTGTTGCCAACGGCGGTAAGCTGCAGAGAACAAAGATTACCGACCGCGCTGGTCGATGTCAACCTCAGCGCCACGTCCCCAGTCCCGCTCCAGTTGTGGTCCACCGCTGTCGACGAGGTGCCAGAGATGCTCCCATTTGAATTGACCTTGAATACTTCAATATTATTGTTTGCGACGTTGATCCAGTCCGCCGTTGTAGAAGAGCTTCTCATGCTTAGCCACGTTCCGTTTCCGTTTCCGCCCGCCATGACATCTCCAATCTGCACAAGCGAAGAGACCGCCGACGCTACCGGTGGACCAAAAACGGATAACTGAATACCAGCACTCCCAGAAAGAACCATTGGACTAGAGAATGTCTTCGCTCCCGCCGCCGTCTGAGCCGTTGTCAAGTTTACGAAGTCACCAAACCCAGACTGCCACGAAATCGACGTTCCGTCGGACCGCAGGTACTGCGCAACCGTTCCGTTCGCGAGCGACGTGACCTGACTGGTGGAGTCAATTACGCATATCGACGCTCCGGCGGACGGAACTACGTCGCGGATACCAGCTATTTTCGTTACATTCGTGACGGTATTTCCAATCAAGAGCAAGTTCGACGCGCCAGTCGTGCCGTGTCCAAAGGAATCAGACGACAGGGAAATGTTGAAACTCCCGGACGTCAGTTCTTTTCCAGCGTTAAACCCAAGCGCGATGTTGTTGTCTGGAACATTAGCGCCGGATGTATCCATTTTTTCTCCAGCTAATTGTCCTACGCACACGTTCCGGTTTCCAGTAGTAAGCACATTCAAGCTTTGAGATCCGACTCCGACATTGTAACTTCCAGTCGTAATAGAAAACCCGACATTGTCTCCAATTCCAGTATTCCGCTCGCCAGTAGTTGCCATTAAAAAACAAGCGTTTCCAATCGCGACATTGCTGCCACCCAGTGTAGTTTTCTTCGATAAAGCAAAGTTTCCAATAGCGATGTTCCACTGCGGTGTAGTAGCCAACTTGAGACAATCCATGCCGATCGCGATATTGTTGTTTCCTGTAGTGTTAGACACGAGACTATCAGTTCCGAACGCAATATTGCGTGCTCCTGCGGTAACAGCAGGAAGAGCGTTTACCCCAAACCGGATGTTGTCATTTGCGGCAAAAACAGTAATCCACTGCAGATTCGGTGCTGTCGACGCACTCGACCCCGCGCTGAGCAGAATCTGACCTACATTTACAGCTGTATTAACAGCGTTGAGCCACGTCGGCGTGGCAGCGTTAGCCGAGATAAGCACTCCAGAACTCGTTGCTGTAGGTTCGACGCTCGTCAACGATGCACCGTTTACGACGACGACGCCTTTGTCCCCGAGAGCCGCGGCTCCAGTCCCTCCGTTTCCTATGGAAAGCGTGCCGGTAGATGTCGTTCCGAGCATCCCCGTAGAGCTAACAAACACGGGAAGTGAGGAACCTACCGATGCACCGGAGATACCAGCGATTCGAGTGTCGGTGGTCGTGCTGAATCCGATTCTGATTGAATTAGACTGGTCAGCAGACCCGGCCGTATACGAATCGGACCCAATAAAAATGTTCCTGTTCGAAGTGGCTGTCAGATCACAGCCGGCACCAGTCCAACTTCCACTTGGCACTGGAGAAGCGGTAGTTGGGGCGGCAATATTACTCCCAATAATGATGTTCAGGGCGCCAGTGAGTGCGGATGCTGAATTTTTCGGACCGTTGTTCGCCCCGACGAAAATGTTGTTTGTCGACTGATAACAGAAGTACCCTGCGAAGGCGCCGACGGCTGTGACAGAGTTACACGTGATTGCCGCGCTAACTGCAGATCCACCTACTGCGGCATACGCACCGAGACAAGTATTGTACCCGGTGCCATTCAAAAAAGATCCGGTACTTATTCCGCATCCTGTGTTCATAATCCAATCCGAACCGTTTCTGAATGAATTCGTACCGATCGCCGTATTCTGACTTCCACCAGTTCCTATCTGCAAAGCATGGCCTCCAACAGAAACATTCATTGACCCAGTTTGCAAACCTCGCTGAGAATAGTATCCAACAGCTACGTTGAACGTCGTATTTGTAGCGAACTCCAGAGCCCCCGATCCAACGGCTGTGCAATACTGACCAACATTTAACGATTTAAGGGCGCTGTGTCCGACCGCCGTGCAATCGAACCCAGTTGTCAACGTTGTTAGAGCCTCGAATCCGACTGCCACATTACGTACCCCCGTATTGTTGACAGCTGCCAGAGCTCTTGTCCCAATTGCAACGAGACCAACTGGCGCTGTCTGAACAGCAGTCGTACATTTTAGTGCCTGGTATCCAAATGCCGTGCAGTTAACTGCCGCGGTTGCAAGTCCCATAGCTTCGAGCCCAAACCACGTGTTCGCTGTGGAATTCTGGAGGCAGAAGAGACTCCCATTTGAATTGACCTTGAATACTTCAATATTATTGTTTGCGACGTTGATCCAGTCCGCCGTTGTAGAAGAGCTTCTCATG
>Ga0163148_10000756_pt1 | contig 43865 bp, 25 predicted proteins | sample OliLakLV19MP7P2_FD_148606 | JGI IMG/M metagenome (GOLD analysis project Ga0163148, IMG submission 148606) | Freshwater microbial mat bacterial communities from Lake Vanda, McMurdo Dry Valleys, Antarctica- Oligotrophic Lake LV.19.MP7.P2 | ecosystem: Environmental > Aquatic > Freshwater > Lake >... | reverse complement strand
AGGTTTGGCTATGCGGATTGTAAATGGTGATGTGCCAGAAAACTTAAAATCGAAAGTTATTTATGCGCTCGATATGGGACTGCTGATTGCCGGTGCCAAATACAAAGGTGAGTTTGAGGAAAGATTAAAAAGTGTGGTGAAGGAAGTAAGCGAAAGCGATGGTGAGATCATTATGTTTATTGATGAAATACACACATTGGTAGGTGCAGGCGGCGGCGAAGGTGCTATGGACGCAGCCAATATTTTAAAGCCTGCATTGGCAAGGGGCGAATTAAGGGCCATTGGCGCCACTACCTTAAATGAATACCAGAAATTTTTTGAAAAAGATAAAGCATTAGAAAGACGTTTTCAAAAAGTATTGATAGATGAACCTTCTATTGAAGATGCCGTTTCTATTTTACGTGGCTTAAAAGACAGGTACGAATCTTACCATCATGTGCGGATTAAAGATGAAGCCATCATAGCCGCAGTGGAATTGTCACACAGGTACATTACCGATCGTTTTTTACCCGATAAGGCCATTGATTTAATTGATGAAAGTGCTGCCAAACTTAGGCTGGAGATGAACTCCATGCCCGAAGAACTGGATAAACTGGAAAGGCAAATACGCCAGCTTGAAATAGAAAGGGAGGCCATTAAAAGAGAAAGTGACGCAGGAAAACTCAAGGAGTTAAATACCGATATTTCTAATCTTGTTGTACAACGGGATACGTTTAAAGCCAAGTGGCAACAGGAAAAGGAAGTAGTAGAAAAAATCCAGTCTGCCAAGAGTGAAATTGAAAATTTAAAACTGGCAGCAGAAAAAGCAGAGCGGGAAGGCGATTACGGTAGGGTGGCTGAAATACGCTATGGCAAAGTACAGGAGCAGGAAAAGATAATTGATGATCAAACCAAACAATTGGATGAAATTAGCGAAAAAAGACTGTTGAAAGAAGAAGTGGATGCGGAAGATATTGCGGCCAATATAGCCAAGGTAACCGGTATTCCTGTAATGAAGATGTTACAAAGCGAAAGGGAAAAATTATTGTTATTGGAAGATGAATTACACAAAAGGGTAGTGGGGCAGGATGAAGCCATTGAAGCAGTGAGTGATGCCATTCGCCGCAGCAGGGCTGGGTTGCAGGATCCAAAAAAGCCAATTGGGTCTTTTATCTTTTTAGGAACAACTGGCGTTGGTAAAACGGAGTTAGCCAAGGCATTGGCAGACTATTTGTTTGACGATGACAGCATGATGACCCGGATTGATATGAGTGAATACCAGGAAAAACATTCCGTAAGCAGGCTGGTAGGTGCGCCTCCCGGATACGTAGGTTATGATGAAGGCGGACAACTGACCGAAGCTGTACGGCGCAAACCTTACAGTGTGGTGTTGCTGGATGAAATAGAAAAAGCTCATCCGGATGTTTTTAATATTTTGTTACAGGTATTGGATGATGGCCGCCTCACAGACAACAAAGGAAGAGTGGTGAATTTTAAAAATACCATTATCATCATGACCAGTAATATGGGTAGCCACATTATCCAGGAAAACTTTGAAAAAGTAACTGAGGCTAATAAAGAGGACGTGGTAGAAAGTACCCGGGCCGAAGTATTGGTATTGTTGCGTCAGACCATTCGTCCGGAATTTTTAAACAGGATAGATGAAATCATCATGTTTCAACCTTTAATGAAGAGCGAAATAAAGGGTATCATCAAAATTCAACTGGCAGGTTTGGTTAAGCTTGTTGCAGAAAATGGAATTGAATTGTTGTTCAGCGATTACGCACTCGATTACCTGGCCGAAAATGGATACGATCCACAGTTTGGGGCAAGGCCATTAAAGCGTTTAATTCAAAAATCTATCATTAACCAATTGAGCAAACGGATATTGGCAGGAGATATTGATAAGAGCAAACCGGTAATGGTAGATGTATTTGATGGAACCGTAGTATTCAGAAATGAAGGCGTTGCAGAAATAACTAAAAAAACAAGTAAAGGAACTGTTAAAATTAGCTAAATATCAGGGCATAACTACCTGATTATAAGTATTGTGGAAAAACTGTGCAGGAATTTATTACAAGTGTTTTAGGTAAAATCACAAAAAAGTTTATCTTCAACCGCTTTCAATAAGGGTTTTAAAACTATTTTCTGTATTTTTTTTAAACTACTTCGTAGTTGGGGTGTTATAATGGTTACAATATTGAGCGCATTGAATTTAAGTATACAATTTAAAAAATATATAAAATGGCATTTAAAAAAGAGGTTCCTGAAATAATTGAACCAAGGGATGTATTTGTAGGAAATATCGACGCTCCTGTAACATTGGAAGAGTTTGGAGAATACGAAAGCGAGGCTTGCGCAAAGGCAAATGAAGTGGTAAAGCAAATACTCGAAGATTACGAAGGTAAGGTTCGATTTAACTTCCGTCACTTTCCTCTAACACATATTCACCAACGCAGCCTTAAGGCTGGTGAGGCAGCTGTTGCTACCGCACAGGTTGGTAAGTTTTGGGAAATGCACAACATTCTGTTTGCAAATCGCCGTAACCTGGGTACTACAAGTCTTAAATTGCATAGCAAAGAAGCTGGTGTACAAAACAAGCGTTTTTTAGATGAATTGGTAAATGCTACCTATGGCTGGCAGGTGCAGGGAGATATTAAAGAAGGTCACGACCGTGGTGTAAAAGATGTTCCTACATTTTTTATTAACGGAGAACGTTTTTCCGGAAAAATTACTTTCGAAGACATGAGTAAAGCAATTGAACTGGCACTTAAAAGCGTTAAGAAAAAAGCTCCGGCAAAAGCAAAAGTTTAATCTATAAATAAATTTTAAGAGCCCGGTATAATTACCGGGCTCTTTGTATTTGCTTACCTTAGGTATCCGGTTTAATAAAATAACTAATTGCAACGTATTATGATCAGCATTAACAACCTGCATAAATTATACAAAGGCATTCCTGCCGTGGCAATTGACCAACTAGAGATTTTTTCCGGCGAAGTAATCGGATTGGTAGGTAACAATGGTGCTGGAAAAACAACTTTTTTTCGGTTGCTGCTCGACCTCATCAGGGCCGACAGTGGAGAAATTTTATCAAAAGAAAAATCTGTAACCACTACAGAAGAATGGAAAAGTTATACCGCTGCCTATATAGATGAAGGCTTTTTAATTGAGTACCTCACACCGGAAGAATATTTTTATTTTGTGGGTAAACTCAACCAGCAATCAAAAGCAGATGTGGATGATTTTTTAGAACAGTACAAGGCTTTTTTTGATGATGCCATAATCGGCAAAAAGAAATACATCCGTGATTTTTCTAAAGGAAATCAATTTAAAATTGGCATTGTAGCAGCACTGCTCACCAACCCGGAATTATTGATTTTAGATGAACCCTTTGCCAACCTCGACCCCACCACCCAATTGCGGCTGGTAGATATGATCAGGCAATTGGCGCAGAATAAACGAATGTGTATTATTGTTAGCAGCCACGACATTAACCATATTGCCGAAGTTAGCACCCGTATTTTGTTGATGGAAAAGGGTAGCATCATTAAAGATTTTGCCGGTGGCGATTCGGCTTATGAGGAGTTGGTAGATTATTTTAAAGTGAAGTGAGTTATGGATGATAAAACTTTATTGAAATTAAATAAAAAACAACGGGAGATATCATCCATTGTTATTTCACCGGCCGCCCACTTACAAACTTATTCCCCCTCACATAAAATCTATAGGGTAGCAACGCATCAATTCCTGCACTATCAATCCCAATTCGGTTGCTGGCAGCAATGGCTTCCGGAGTAAATAAAAAACCATCATCAGCTATAAATATTTCTTTACTGTTTAAAGAAATGCCGGAGTGTATTTTTGCTATACCCATTGCCCTGCACAAATTGCCGGGGCCTTTGGTGAGGGTATTGTCTATTTGCATTTTACCGGTGCGCTGCAGCATACAATCAATTCCTTCAATTGGCTCTAAAGCCCTTACCAGCACTGCATCGGGTGCATTCATTTTATTGGTAACTACGTTAAACATAGTATGTATGCCATAGCAGATATACACGTACGAAATGCCACCCTCATTATACATATGTTGGTTGCGGTTGGTACGCCTGCCCCCGAATGAATGGGAGGCTTTATCGGTAATGCCAACATAGGCTTCTGTCTCTACAATTCGTCCGCTTGTAAGGTTGCCGTTGAATGTGGTTACCAATATTTTGCCAGTTAAACTCTTCGCAATTTGCACCACATCGTTCCCACTGTAAAAATCATTGGTTAACTTCTTCAACTTATCTGTATTTTTAAGCATTAAAATACGAATGTAATTACTGTTGGGTTGTGTTTAATAACTTATTATTACTAACAGTATATTCTATTAAGAACCAAACAATACCCCAATTTACGCATGCTGAAAGAAATCATCATAGCTATACAGTCATACATAGAAGCACACCGCTTTATAATTAAACACCGCCTTTGGAAATGGATATTGATTCCGGGTATTATTTATTCCCTGTTATTTTGTACAGGTATTTATTTATTCTGGATCAGCAGCGATTTGGCAATAGAACATTTACTCAACATCACCGGCCTTGGTAAATGGGTGATAGCAATGGAAGGCGGCTGGTTAAAATTTCTGTTTATTTTTGGGCAGGTAATTTTAAAGCTGGTGCTGATGTTGCTTTACTTCTCCCTGTTTAAATATTTATTCCTCATCATTGGCTCGCCTTTATTTGCTTACCTCAGCGAAAAAACAGAAGCCATTATGGAAGGAAAAGATTTTCCTTTCAGCCTTAAACAATTACTGAAAGATGTTGCAAGAGGCATTAAACTGGCGCTGAGGAATACCTTGTGGCAAACCATTTACACCATTACTATTTTACTGGTATCACTGATACCATTGGTGGGTTGGTTCACCCCGTTTTTTGCTTTGCTGATTGAGTGTTATTACCTCGGCTTTTCTATGCTGGATTACAGTTGCGAAAGAAATAAATTATCCAGTACACAAAGTCTTGCCTTTATTAGCAAACACAAAGGATTGGCCATTGGCAACGGCATTGTATTTTATATGATGCACATGGTAATAATTGTTGGCTGGATATTGGCACCCAGCTATGCCGTGGTAGCAGCCACCATTAGTTTTTATAAAACAAAGTAATAATTTTTATGGCGAGTACTATTTATTTAATCCCCACCGTTTTAGACGAAACAGCAACCCACACCATACCGCTGTACATAGTGGATGCCATTAAAAACTGCCAGGTAATATTTGCAGAAAATGAACGCACCGCAAGGCGTTTTTTAAAACTGATGTGGAAAGAAATGGTGATTGACGATTATGAATGGCATACCATTCACAAGGCAGAGGGGGAGCAGAAAATAAATTTCCGCAACTGCATTACAGCCAATAAAAACATCGCTATCATAAGTGAGGCAGGCTGCCCCGGCATTGCCGATCCCGGACAAATTTTAATTGAAGTGGCGCAGCAAATGAATGCTACTGTAAAACCATTGGTGGGCCCAAGTTCCATCTTATTGGCATTGATGGCAAGTGGAATGAATGGGCAGCAGTTTGAGTTTGTTGGCTACCTGCCTATAGACAATGGAGAAAAGATGAAGGCCATCAAAGAAATGGAGATAACCTCACAGAAAAAAAACAGCACCCAGATTTTTATTGAAACCCCATACCGGAACGATCAACTGTTGGAGACTTTATTAAAAACCTGCAAACCAACCACCCGCATTTGTGTTGCAGCAGAACTAACCGGACCAAACGAATATGTAAAAACAAAAACAGTGGCTGATTGGAAAAAAGAAAAAACCGGCTTTCATAAAAAGCCGGTGATATTTTTATTGCATGCTGGATAACTTTTATTATTCCTCAACCGATACTTCGTAAACTAAATATTCCGTATCACCACGCCATGGCAGGGTGCCATTTTTTTGTTGGTATCTTACCTTAACCCTTTTGCCTTCAAAGTTTTCCAATACGTGAGCAATACTATCGCTGGTTACTGAAAAAGGAAATTCTTTGGTTGAAAGTGAAATGTTATTATCCGTAGTTGTAAGACTAATCAAAAGGTATCCTTCCCAGGTTTTAAAAATATTTCCTTTGTAGGATATTTTTTGCATTTTACCTCCCTGCAATCCACTGCTAAAAGTGTAATAGTATTTCCAATATACAAAAGCACTCACTACAACTATAATTATTATAAAAAACCATCTCATAAATTTTTTAAATGCACCAGCGCTTTTTGGTTGTAATTTTTCTGTTGCCGGTTTTGGTTCGCTCATGTTTATCGATTTAATTTTTACAATCCGTTTTTATCTACCAAATATACTAAAGCCGCCATATTTAATGCGCCTAAATGCAATTCACGCCGACTTACATTTTCAAATACATCCGTTGAAGCATGGTGTACATCAAAGTATCGTTGGCTATCCGGTCTCAGTCCACAAACACCTGCACCAATTGTTTTTAACGGGCCAATATCTGCACCTCCGCCACCTTTGGTAAAATTACTTGCACCATAGGGATAAAATAAATTTTTCCATCCCATTATCTTTTCAAAAGCTTGGTCTGAAACATCCAGGCTAAATCCTCTTGGCGTAAAACCACCGGCATCACTCTCTAACCCAAACAAATGCTTTTCTTTATTCGCTTTGGCAAGCTCCAGGTATTTAGCAGCTCCTTTTCCTCCATTTTCTTCATTCATAAACATTACTGCCCTGATAGTTCTTTGGGGCTTTATGCCTGCGGACTTTATGGCCCTTATTACCTCAATACTTTGTACAATACCAGCACCATCATCCTGTGCACCTTCTGCCAAATCCCAGCTATCCAGGTGGCCACCAACTGTTATTATTTCTCCAGGATGTACACTGCCCCTTATTTCACCCACCACATTAAAAGACGGAGCATCTGGCAGCATTGAACAATTAGTTTGTATATATGCGGTTAACCGCATTTTTAATTTTAATTGTTTACTCAGCCAAGCTGCATCATTGGTACTAATAGCCACTGCAGGAATTTTGGGGAATGAATCATTGTAAATAGTTACCCCTGTATGAGGGAAATCATCCGGGTTGCTGGCCAGTGAACGCACCATAACCGCAATGGCACCATATTTAGCAGCCTTTGCTGGTCCTGTTGTTCTGGAGCGCCCGCTTTCCCCATACGCATTAAAGGTTTCAATGTAAGTTGGGTTCATGGGAAAGTTAAAGAAAACAATTTTCCCTTTTATTACAGGGGTGCCTAACGTATCTAATTCAGCAAAACTTTCAATTTCCACTACACCGGCACTAACACCCTTATTTCCACTGCCTGCCGAATTACCCAATGCACACAAGTGCAATTCTTTTCTGGTACCGCCGGCCATTTGTATATAGCCTTTTTCTTTTGTTCCCCTTACCCAATGCGGCACCATACAGGGCTGCAGATAAACCGTGTCGGCACCGGCCTCTTTTAACATGCGGGCAGTGGCTTCAACCGCTTTTTGGGCATTGGCCGAGCCACTCAATCTTGGTCCTATTTTTTTACAGAGAAAACGCAGGTTGTCATATGCTTTTCCATTGGTAAGTACCTCGTTGGCTATTTTTCTTATGGTTATGGAATCATCGTTTTGTGCCAACATAGCCAATGAAAATAATAGGGCGGAGATACTTAGAATAAATTTTGATGCCATATATAATTTTGAGATGCCAAACTTACTGATATTATAAAGAAGTAGCTGAAGTTTAGTAACCTACCTTTGCATCGGGGACTGAAAATCAATTTATATCAGCTTAAGAATACATGAATAAAATCAATATTAAATCAAAAATAAAACCTGTTGAATAGTTTGCGTTGTATGCTGCTGATTTTTGTACATTGCAACACTTAAAAAACAGCTGCTGTTTTGCAGTATTTCAACTACAATAAACCACGATTGTAAAATCGATAGTTCGGAGCAACAATTATACCTGTCTTTCAATAAAAAGAAAGAGAGTAGATTAAAAAATTATTTATGTCAAATGAATTAAGAAATCAAGAGGCACTGGAATACCATGCCAAAGGAAGGCCCGGTAAAATTGAAGTAGTGCCAACCAAAGAAGCCAAAACACAACGTGATCTTTCCTTAGCCTATTCGCCTGGTGTGGCAGTACCCTGCTTAGCCATTGCAGCCAACCCCGAAGATGTGTATAAATATACGGCAAAGGGTAACCTTGTAGCTGTTATCAGCAATGGTACGGCTGTGTTGGGATTGGGAAATATCGGCCCCGAGGCCGGCAAACCAGTGATGGAAGGCAAGGGTGTTCTTTTTAAAATATTTGCAGATATTGATGTATTTGATATTGAGATTAATGAAACCGATCCGGAAAAATTTGTTCAGATCGTTAAATCCCTTGAACCCACTTTTGGCGGCATCAACCTGGAAGATATTAAAGCACCTGAGTGTTTTTATATCGAAACAAAACTGAAAGAATTATTGAAGATACCCATCATGCATGATGACCAGCATGGTACTGCAATTATATCTTCCGCAGGCTTACTGAATGCGTTGGAAATACAACATAAGAAAATTGAAAAAGTACGTTTTGTTGTAAGTGGCGCAGGCGCAGCAGCAATGGCTTGTATGAAATTGTACCAGGCACTCGGTGCAAAACCTGCAAACTTTATGGTGTTCGATCGTAAAGGAATCATCTATACCGGGCGTGCCGATTTAGATGAACAAAAGCTGGCATTTTGTGCTGATGAAAAATACAAAGATTACGATCTTGCAAAAGCATTTGAAGGAGCAGATGTATTTATTGGCCTTAGTGCCGCCAATACTGTATCGGTAGAAATGATAAAATCAATGGCAAAAAATCCAATTGTTTTTGCATTGGCCAATCCCGATCCCGAGATAGGTTATGAAGCGGCTACAGGTGCCCGTGAAGATATCATTATGGCTACCGGCAGAAGCGATTATCCCAACCAGGTGAATAATGTACTGGGTTTCCCATACATATTCAGAGGTGCCCTTGATGTAAGGGCTACTACCATTAATGAAGCAATGAAACTAGCCGCTGTTAAGGCTTTAGCGGCATTAACCCGGGAGCCTGTACCCGATATGGTTAACCTTGCTTACAATGAAAAAACAATTTCATTCGGTGCACATTATATTATTCCCAAGCCATTAGATCCCCGGTTACTTGCTACCATTGCCCCGGCAGTGGCCAAAGCGGCCATGGAAAGCGGCGTTGCTAAATATCCTATTAATGATTGGGATGCGTATGAAGTGGAATTGAATAAACGCCTTGGTTTGGATAACCAGTTAAGCCGGGTAATTGGTAACAAAGCAAGAAAGGATCCTAAGCGGGTAGTATTTGCCGATGCTGAAAATATCAAAATTTTAAAGGTTGCACAACTGGTGCAGGAAGAAGGGGTAGGCTACCCCATTTTGCTGGGTGATGAAAAAATCATTAATAAAATGGCCAGTAATAATGGAATTGAAATTGAAGGCATGCCCATCATTAATCCAAAAGACGAAAATCATGATGAAATGAGAAGAAACTTTGGGGAGTTGTTTTACAAAAAACGGCAACGCAAAGGTGTAAACAGGCATGAGGCGAATAAGTTAATGAAGGATCGTAACTACTTTGGTTGTATGCTGGTTGAAACCGGCGAAGCAGATTGCATGATCAGCGGGTTAACCCGAAATTATCCCGATACCATCAGGCCCGCAATCCAAACAATTGGCAAAGAAGAAGGGGTGTCAAAAATAGCAGGCATGTACATCATGTTCACCAAACGTGGGCCATTATTTTTAGCAGATACTACCATCAACTTTAACCCAACTGCAGAAGAGTTGGCAGAAATAACTTTGTTGGTTGCAAAAGAAGTTAAGTCATTCAACATTAAGCCACGCATTGCAATGCTTTCTTACAGCAACTTTGGCAGCAGCGACGGCGAAGAAGCTAAAATAGTACGAAGAGCAAGGGCAATAGTAAAAGCAAAAGATCCTGAATTAATTTGCGATGGTGAAGTGCAGGGTATTTTAGCTTTTAATAAAGAAATTTTAAAAGATAATTATCCTTTTACTGAATTGCTGGATGGTGAAGTAAATACACTGATATTCCCTAATTTATCCGCAGGTAATATTGCCTACAACCTCTTGCAGGAAGTGAGTGGTGCCGATTCTATCGGACCAATTTTATTGGGCTTAAACAAGCCGGTGCATGTATTGCAACTAGGCAGTTCGGTTAGGTCTATTTTTAACATGGTGCTAATTGCAGTTGTAGATGCACAATTAAAATCCGCAGCAAATACAAAGGAAGCCATCGCAAAAAGCAAGTGGTGGAATGGGGTTAAAAATACCAGTCATGTTATCTAAAGTTTATGCAGCAACTAAACGATCATATCAGTAAACGGAAAATTACTTATGCTGTAAGTAAACCCTTTAAGAAATACCTCAAAAGGTATTTCAGGGAGCTGTCGTTGCCGGTGAGTTACAATACACTAAAACATTTTAGTTTCGGTATACCTGTTTTAGACAAAGAGGGTAAAGATACTTTGTGGGAAACTGTTTTTTACAATCCAACTTTAACGGATGAAATACATGCAGCACTTAAAAGGGTGTACAGTTTACTTAAATCAAGCGGCCATACACAGGCCGAAGAGCACCTGAATATTGAGCGGATCGACTATTGCTTGTTTGGTAATTCCAAACCGTTCCGGATAAAAATAGTGAACAACTACAATGAAGTGTACGATTATTTCTATCTCAAAATAGCAGACTCTTCCAGAATTTTCGGCATGGAGCTCGAGCATTTATTATCGCCCTACAGCATTAATTTTTTAATAGACGATAACACATTGGCAGAAGAACATATCTCCGGCGTACCAGGAGATATGTTTATAAAAAACTACCTCAACAGGCCGGAGTACAATCCAAAAAAAATTGCCAAAGAGTTTGTGAAATTTAATGAGCGCTGCTTCGTACGGCTGCTGGGCGATATGCGGAGTTACAACTTTGTATTTGATATCACACAGGATTTTGATGATATACAATTCCGCATTCGTGCCATCGATTTTGATCAGCAAAGCTATGAGGGCAGTAAAAATATTTACCTGCCACAGTTTTTTAAAGAAAATAAAGTATTGGTACAACTGGTGCAGGAGTTACTGATTCCAAATGTGATTAAACAATACCAGCAGGAGGAAAGATCACAAATAATTTTGCGGGTAAAGGCCCAACGGCAACGCCTGCGGGACTTAAGAGTTGCTGCCGCAGATGAGAGCCTTTCAACACCCGAAAAAATAAATCAACTGGCAAATGAATTATCACAATATCATAATGGTGAACCTGCTTTTTTAAAGTGCAGCACCATGCCGGAATTGATGTACCAGCACCTGAAAGCTTTTTTATTAGCCGACAGGCAAAAAGCCAGCAACTAAAAAATTTCGTTCTTTTTTAGCGAAGAATTCAATGTCGTTTAGCTAATAAAAGGAAATAATGAATAATGAACAAGGAATATTGAATAATGAAGTAAAGTCCCTGAATTTCCACACCTGCCTGCCGGCAAAGGCAGGTTCACTTTTCCTTCTTTGAATAATGAAGTCCTTCTTTCATTTCTACATTCATTATTCCTTGTTCGATATTCGATATTAAATGCTTCGCCTTAACTTAACCTCCGTTAAAAAGTAAAAATATAATTGAAGCAAAAACGCCTAAACGGCAAAACTAATTAACCACTTGTTAATACAGTAATAGCTGTCCAATTAAATAACCACCAATTTTTTCAATACATTTGTTTTATGAGTTTTTTTACACACTTTGGGCGCTACCTGCTCATGATAAAAGGCATGTTTACCAAACCGGAAAATGTAAAAATGTATTGGAAAGAATTTATGCACCAATGCAACGATATCGGCATCGGTTCATTAGGCATCGTTTCTATCATTTCTGTTTTTATAGGTGCAGTAAGTGCCGTACAAACGGCTTACCAGTTGGTAAGCCCCATCATTCCACTTACCACCATTGCAACCATTGTAAGAGATACGGTGATTCTTGAATTTGCGCCCACACTGGTTTGTATTGTACTGGCCGGTGTAATAGGCAGTAAAATTGCCAGCGAGCTCGGCAATATGAGGGTAAGCGAACAAATAGATGCGCTCGAAATAATGGGCATCAACACAAAAGCCTACCTGATATTGCCAAAGATAGCAGCCTCACTCGTTACCATTCCACTATTGGTTGTAATTGCCATGGTACTCGGCATATGGGGTGGAAGAATGGCTGGCACTGCATCCCATATTCTTAGTCCCGAAACTTTCGATAAAGGATTGGTGATGAATTTTACCCCTTACAATGTAACTTTTGCGCTAATAAAATCTTACACATTTGCCTTCATCATCAGCAGTATTCCCGCTTATTATGGCTATTACGTAAAAGGCGGTGCCCTCGAAATTGGAAAAAGCAGTACCAAAAGTGTAGTGGTAAGTTGTATAATGTTGCTTTTTGCTGATTATGTGTTATCCCAATTATTATTAAACCCTGCCACTTAATAGCATGATTGAATTTAAAAATATAGAAAAAGCTTTTGGTGATAATTTAGTGCTGAAAGATGTTAGCCATTTAATGGAAACCGGCAAATGCAATCTTATCATCGGTACCAGTGGCAGTGGCAAAACAGTATTGCAAAAATGCCTGGTAGGTTTATTTGAACCGGATAAAGGAGAAATCATTTACGACGGTATAAGCTTTACAGAAATGACGCAGGATAACCGGAAAGAACTCCGGCAGCAAATTGGAATGCTGTTTCAGGGCTCTGCCTTATTCGATAGTAAAACTGTGGAGGAAAACGTAATGTTCCCGCTCGATATGTTTACTCATCTAACCCATCAGGAAAAACTAAAACGGGTAAACGAAGTACTCAACAGGGTAAACCTGGAAGAGGTGAATAAAAAATTTCCGGCAGAAATAAGTGGTGGAATGAAAAAGCGGGTAGGCATAGCAAGAGCAATTGTATTAAACCCCAAATATTTATTTTGCGATGAGCCCAACTCCGGCCTCGATCCTCAAACCAGTATGGTGATAGATAAACTCATTTACGACATCACCAAAGAATTCAACATGACCACCGTTATTAACACCCACGACATGAACAGTGTAATGGAAATAGGTGAAAATATCCTGTACATGGATCAGGGACAAAAGGAATGGAGCGGTAATAATAAAGAAATTATCTTCTCCAAAAATGAACGCCTCAACGCCTTCATCTTTGCATCCGAATTTTTAAAAGATGCCAAAGACATGCGCATGCTGGAAGCCAAAGGAAAAATTTCCAACGACAGGGATATGGATGAAATGATGATGTAGTGTAAAAAAATAAATAAATATGCGCCAGCCGTACTAAAAGAATTTCATTGAATGTTTTGGTAACAAGCAGAATAACTTTGTGCATCTTCATTGGCGACGCTCCGTTCAACCTTAAATCTTTATTGAACTTTTTCCAAACAATCACAAAAGGGGATTTCATAAAGAAATCCTCATTCCGCTACGTTTCTTCTTTCCTGCCGTGGTTCGTGTCTTCACGAAACACAATTAAGCATATTCATTCCGCTGTGTTTCGAATTTAAGCGTTTTCAGGTGGGTTTCCGTGCGGCAGTTATGTGCCGGGCAGAAGCCGCCGCAATTGCAGCAGGGTGCATGAGCTAAATACACCCAATCCTCAAAAAGATAATTATCTGGGTTTAAACAGTTCTCCTGCCGTGGTTCGTGTCTTCACGAAACACAATTAAGGAATTTTAGCGTTCTCAGGCGGGTTTCCGTGCGGCAGGTATGTGCCGGGCACAACCCGCCGCAATTGCAGCAGGGTGCATGAGAGTGCACCCCAGCCTCAAAAAATAATTATCTGGATTTCCTGCCGTGGTTCGTGTCTTCACGAAACACAATTAAGGAATTTAAGCGTTCTCAGGCGGGTTTCCGTGCGGCAGGTATGTGCCGGGCACAACCCGCCACTATTGCTGCAGTGTGCATGATCTAAATATACCCCAACCTCAAAAAATAATTATCTGGATTTAAACAGTCCTCCTGTATAGCGGCGAGTCCCACGGCAACGCTGCAAAGCCTTTAGTGGACACTCGTCATGGAACGCTTAAATGATGGGTTAGACTCGGGGCGGAATTAAGGGCAAAGTATCTAAGCGATGGGCACTAGCCCATCGGCAACAAATAAAGCCCTGAAAGGGCGGCATACAAAGAGAGATGGGTGTAGCCCATCGAACAAATGGATTTACGGGTTTTTCCGTTTTCGATTTAGGTATGTTTGGGATGTTTTATAGCACAAGTCTATACCCTGTGCAAACAGATTTCGCCCTTTCAGGGCTGGGTGGTTATTGGTTTATTTATTACACAGGGCTATACCCTGTGCAAATATAAAACACCCCTTCGGGGCTTTAAACAATAGCATTGGATTAACCGTCCTCAAACACCACCTTAGCTGAAAGTTAAGGGGTGAGTTTATCGCACATAGAGAGGCAATATCAAAAGCCCTGAAAGGGCAAAATATCCGAGCGATGGGCAATAGCCCATCGGCCATCGGGAAAAAGAACAACAAACAAAGCCCTGAAAGGGCGGCATACAAAGAGAGATGGGTGTAGCCCATCGAACAAAAAAGGCGGAATTCAGAAAGATGGGAACACCTAATCTAATAAAAAAAATAGTTATATTGTAGCATAAAAAAATGTAAAATTATGTCACAGTCATTAGTAAGAAATTACATCCACCTGGTGTTCAGCACCAAGCATAGAACACCGATGATATTTTCGCCGTATGAGGAAGAGTTGCATAGTTATATGGGCGGCATTTGTAACAACCTGGATTGCCAGCCCATAAAAATCGGCGGTTATACAGATCATGTTCATATACTTTGTATGCTATCAAAAAAAATAGCATTGATGAAATTATTAGAAGAAGTAAAATCACATTCTTCTGGATGGATCAAAACAAAAGACGAGTCGTTAAAAAACTTTTATTGGCAGGATGGGTATGGAGCATTTTCTGTAAACCCTTCTCAGGTAGATACAGTAATTGCATATATCACCAACCAGCATGAGCATCATGCAAAGAAAACTTTTAAGGATGAATACAGGGCATTTTTAAAAAAGTACAAAGTGGAGTATGATGAACGATATGTATGGGATTAGACAAATATGTGGTGGCATCTTGTGTTGGGATATGCCGCCCTTTCAGGGCTTGGTCTAAATTGGTTTATTTAGTACACAGGGCTACACCCTGTGCAAATAGATTTCGCCCTTTCAGGGCTGGGTTGCAATTTGTTGATTGGTTACACAGCGCTACATCCTGTGCAAATGTAAAACACCCCGTTGGGGCTAATACATTGTTAGCCTGAAAGGGCGATATCTAAAGAGAGATGGGTGAAGCCCTTCGACAAATGTGAAAACATAAACACCCCGTTAGGGCTAATACATTGTTAGCCCTGAAAGGGCGATATCTAAAAAGAGATGGGTGAAGCCCTTCGACAAATGTGAAAACATAAACACCCCGTTAGGGCTAATACATTGTTAGCCCTGAAAGGGCGATATCTAAAGAGAGATGGGTGAAGCCCATCGAAAAATGTGAAAAAATAAACACCCCGTTCTGGCTAATGCATTGGTAACCCTGAAAGGGTGGAATATATTAACGATGGGTGATAGCCCATCGGATGGGTGATAGCCCATCGGATGGGTGATAGCCGATCGGACGGGTGATAATACATCGACATGAATAATAATACTTCAAAAACAACAACAATGAAAACCAGCAACCACACTGAACTTGCTTTTGAAGAAGCCATCGAAACTGTATTGCTACAGTCTGGTTATGTAAAAGGGACTGCAATAAACTACAAAAAAGATTTTTGTGTAGATGAAAAGCTGCTGTTTACTTTTTTACAAAACAGCCAGCCTGCAAAATGGGAAAAGTCGGCCACCATTCACCGTGCCGATACGCAAACAAAACTATTGCAGCGGCTGCATTAAGAACTGGATACAAGAGGTGCATTGGATGTAATCCGTAATGGTTTTACGGATAATGGGGTTACTTATGACATGGCTTATTTTAAACCAGAAACCACTTTAAATGCCGATACAGAAAAGCTGTACAATCAAAATATTTTATCGGTAACCCGTCAGGCTAAGTACGCCAAAAAAATGAGAACTCGTTGGATATGGTGTTGTTTGTAAATGGCCTGCCGGTAGCAACCGTTGAATTAAAAAATCAGTTTACCAATCAAAATACCCAAAACGCCAAACGCCAGTTTATTGAAGATAGAGACCCACGAGAGCTACTATTTCAACCCAATAAAAGAACCCTTGTACATTTTGTGGTAGATACAGATGAGGTTTACATCACCACCAAAATAGACAATGGTGCAACCATTTTTCTTCCATTTAATCTAGGCTATGAAAATGGTGCAGGCAATCCTCCAAATCCTGCCGGTTACAAAACGGCTTACCTGTGGGAAGAGGTTTGGCAAAAAGATAGCTGGCTCGATATCATCGGCAAATTTATCCATGTACAAAAAGAGGAGTACAAGCAAAAAGGCACCACGTACAAAAAAGAAAAGATAATATTCCCTCGCTATCACCAGTTGGATGTGGTAAGGCGATTGTGGGCTGATGCAAAACAGAAAGGTTCAGGGCAGCATTATTTAATATAGCATTCGGCAGGCTCCGGTAAATCCAATTCCATTGCCTGGCTGGCTTACCGCCTGTTTAGTTTACACAATGCAATAGATGAAAAAGTTTTTAATTCCATCATTGTAATAACCGATCGCAAAGTGCTGGATAAACAATTGCAGGATACCATTTACCAGTTTGAACACAAGCAAGGTGTTGTGGTAACGGTAGATAAAAGTTCAGACCAATTGCCTGAAGCCATAAAAAGTGGTAACAGTGTCATAATTATTACGCTGCAAAAATTTCCATTTGCAGCCGTGCTGGATGAAGTTAAAAATTTACCCAACAAAACCTACGCCGTTATAGTGGATGAGGCACACAGTTCGCAGGGTGGCGAGACATCTAAAAAATTAAAGGAAGTATTGGCAGCAACCAACCTGCAGGAAGCAGAGAAAGACGAAAGGTATAAAGAAGAAAACGATCCGGAAGATTTAATCAGGCAATCAATGCAGGCAAGAGGGGTGCAACCCAACATGAGTTTCTTTGCATTTACCGCAACACCAAAAGCAAAAACGGTAGAGGTATTTGGCCATCCGGGAATAGATGGCAAGCCAAAGGTATTTCATCTATCCTCCATGCGGCAGGCCATACAGGAAGGTTTTATTTTAGACGTACTGAAGAATTACATGATGTACAAAACCTTCTTCAAAATATCAAAAGAAATTGAAGACGACCCGAAAGTAAATAAGAAAAAAGCCAGTCGTGCCATTGCCCGTTTCCTGTCTTTACATCCTTATAATTTATCGCAGAAAACAGAAATTATCATCGAGCATTTCCGGCAAGTGGTGGCTACTAAAATTGGTGGCAAAGCCAAAGCAATGCTGGTAACAGATTCAAGGCTTCATGCAGTGCGTTACTATTTCGAATTTCAAAAGTATATCAGGGAAAATCACTACACCTACATCAAAGCATTGGTGGCATTTTCAGGCAAAGTAAAAGACCCCGTTTTGCCTGATCAGGAATTAACCGAAGTAAAACTAAATGGCTTTTCAGAAAAAGAATTGCCCGAAAGATTTGGCACCGATGAATACCAGATATTGCTGGTGGCCGATAAATACCAAACAGGTTTTGACCAGCCCTTGCTGCATACGATGTATGTAGATAAGAAATTGTCAGGCGTAAAAGCAGTGCAAACTCTTTCCCGGCTAAACCGCATGTGTACCGGCAAAGAAGATACTTTTGTATTAGACTTTGCCAACGAAGAAGAAGATATAAAAAATTCCTTTCAGCCCTACTACGAATTAACCGGCATCACCAAACAATCGGACACTAACAGGCTGTACGATCTAAAAGTTAAGATTGAAGAACGACAAATCATTTGGCAATCGGAGGTGGATAATTTCGCAGCGCAGTATTTTAAAAGTGCAGACATGCACGATAAAAAAATACATGCTTTACTCAATTCCTTCATTGATCCCGCTGTTGACAGATTTAAAGTAATAGAATCAGAAGAAGAGCAGGAGGACTGGAAGCACACGCTATTGTCGTTTACCAGGGCTTATTCTTTTTTAAGCCAGGTAATGCCTTTTCAGGATGCAGCGTTGGAAAAGCTGTATGCTTATGGTAGGTTGTTATTAAACAAGCTCCCACTCAAATCATTGGAAGACCGCTTTAAATTAAACGATGAAATTTTATTGAAGTATTATCGCCTGCAAAAAATAAAAGAAACCAATATTGTAATGGAACACCAGGTAGAATATGGTTTGGAACCCGGTACAGAAGCAGGCATCAGAAAAGACAAAGAAGAACAAATACAATTATCACAAATTGTAGATGCAATTAACACCCGCTTTGGTACCGAATTTACTGCGGCAGATCAGTTACTATTTGACCAGGTTGGTATTGATTTATTGAATGATGACGTCATCATCAAGCAGGCAAAAACCAATTCATTCGAAAGCTTTTTGCCGGGAAGTCTTCGGGATAAATCCATCGAGAAATTTATTGACAGGATGGACATCAACAACAGTACCACCAGCAGTATTTTAAACAACGAAAAATTAGCCGATGCAGTAATTTTTAAATACCTGGCCAAGTATATTTATGATAAGATAAATGCGGCATAAATAAATGCTAAGCATTCATCGGAAGTTTTTTCCATCCGTGGTAGGTGTACCAACCAAACACTGTCCCGAAAAGAGTACAGTCTAAAAAATAAGAAACCCCAATACTTTTTGTGAAACCTAGTCAACCATAAAAGAAAGTGAGTTTACTATTACATTTAGGGGGTATTCTAAAAAATGGGTAATGTTCTGTGGGGTCACCAACTATGGAGGCAAAATCCAATTTTCAAATCAAAGTAATTCTATATTCCTCTTACAAGATTATTTTAAATTGATGCAAAAAAAATTTGTCTATATCATTTCCATTCATTTACTTTGTTTTTCAAAGTGCTTTTTATGAGTAACAATTTAAAAGAACAAACCGATCAGTTGCAACACATCCGGCAGATGATGGAACAAAGCAGCCGGTTCATCAGTCTTAGTGGCCTCAGTGGCATTGCCGCCGGAACCTGCGCTTTGGCAGGAGCTTATTTTGCCAGTGGCGTTATCAACAGGAGTGGTGGTAGCTCACTAAAGGAATTGGATAACCATCTGTACAATGGCAACCTCAATGTAAGAGACTACATGGGAAATAATCTTTTCCTCATTGCCCTTTTTACTTTGATTGCAGCATTTGTTTTGTCTGCAATTTTCACCTGGCTCAGGAGCAAGAAAACCAATACACCCATCTGGGGCAGTGCCTCTAAAAGATTGCTGATAAATGTGGGCATTCCAATGGTTGCCGGCGGATTGTATATTCTTAAATTGATTGAACATGGCAGCTTTGGATTAATAGCACCGGGCTGCTTAATTTTTTATGGTCTTGCATTGGTAAACGGTTCCAAATATACACTGGGAGAAGTAAGGTTCCTCGGCTATGGGCAAATTATACTTGGCATCATCAATCTTTGGTATACAGGCTATGGGCTTTACTTTTGGGCTGCAGGGTTTGGTGTACTCCATATTGTTTATGGTGTAATTATGTGGAGTAAATACGAAAGAAAATAACCGGATGAGCAACTGGATTAATGATGAGTTTTCAAATAGTAAAATGAGCATGAAAGCAACCGGTTAATTTGATAAAGAGCAATTGGATAACTATAATAAGTACATAATAAAACTATTTAAAAAACACTTCTTCACCAATACAATGAACCCGATAGCGCATTTAAATAAAAGTTTCGACAACCGCATACGGCTGGGCATTATGAGTGCCCTGATGGTGAATGCATCTATTAATTTTAACGACTTAAAAGAACTACTGCAAATAACAGATGGTAATTTGGCCAGTCACATTAAAGGCCTGGAAGAAAATGGTTACCTGAAAGTTCAAAAAGGTTTTATTGGCCGTAAAACAAATACAACCTATACATCTACCAAAGTGGGCGAAAATGCTTTTAAAGAACATTTAGCCGCCCTGGAAAAAATGATCAACGCATCTAAATAATTTTTTTTTGTATCTATACTTTGAAATTCAAAGCACTTTTGAAAAATGAAAAAGAAATATACCGCCATCGGCATTGCTCTGAAAATCTGGCTAATGACCAACCTTGTATTTGGTATCGGCTGGCTGTTGTATTGCCTGGTTTTTGAAAATGCCGGCATGGCATGGACAGCAGCCCTCGCAACCTTTTGTGCAACAATTGGGAGTACACCCGTGCTGTTGGCAATGTTTATAACGATTCCTTTTATCAAGGAATCCAACTCAACTACTGGCAATAAAACCGGACTGCTATTCCTGGTATGCTTTATTGCTGTTATCCCGTATGGAATAGTGGGCGGTAATCTGTTTTCATTTGAGCTACGATCATTTGGACTTAACAATATTTTCCTTAGCTGCATCTGCTTCACCATCATTTTATTCAGCGCAGCTGCCATTGCAATTAGTATTTACATCGATAAAATAAAATCATACTTCACAACAACTAAAAATCAACCAACCATGAACCAGGACTATGTACAAACAGCTCAGCCAGACTACCAGGGCCAGCCTTCAACTTCTTCCAACAAAACCATTATCAAAGCGGTAATTACCGGTGCCATTATTTTGGTAATGATGATACCCACCATTTTTGTAACCAACCTGGTAAGTGAAAGGGAGCAACGGCAACAGCAGGTAACACAGGAAATTAGCAGCAAATGGGCAGCACCGCAAACGCTTACAGGGCCTTATTTGTACCTGCCTTATAGTACCAGAGTTAGTGACGCTGCAGGCAAAATAACAACGCTGCATAAAAGCCTTTTTATATTGCCTGAGAATCTCCAGGTAAACGGCAGCATCATTCCGGAGATAAGGCCAAGGAGTATTTACAAAGTTTTGTTGTACAAAAGTGATATAAAAACATCGGGCAATTTTGTAGTACAACTGCCAAAGGATATCACGCCGGCAATGGTCAGTTTTACGGATACTAAAATATGTTTTGGCATCAGGGATTTTAAAGGCATACAGGAAAAAATTATTATTGCCATTAATGGCAGCAGTTACGAAATGGCACCGGGCTTACCATCAAAAGAAATAGAATCTATCATCAACGATAATAGTAATAATGCACAAAGTGATAACGACAGAGTTGTTGCAACAAGCAACCGGGAATTGGAAACCATTGGTCTCTCATCTAACATCGTTTTATCTGCTGCAGACCTTGGTAAATCACTGACTTTTTCTATGCCGGTAAAAATTAATGGCAGCGAACAACTGCATTTTGTGCCGCTTGCAGGCAACAGCAGTTTTAACCTCAGCAGTACCTGGGCCGACCCTAAATTTGACGGCAACAATTTGCCCGTCAGCCGAAACGTAAGCCCACAAGGTTTTTCAGCGAAATGGAATTTTAATAAAGCCAACCTGCCTTTTGGTACGGTGATAAAAGATTTCAATTTTAAAAAAGAGCCATTTGCCTTTGGTGTTACCATGGTGCAACCGGCAGACCAATATGCCAAAACAATGCGAAGTGTAAAATATGCCATCCTTTTCATCGGTCTTACGTTTGCACTTTTCTTCATCATCGAATTGATGCAGCAAAAACCGGTGCATCCTGTTCAGTATGTTTTAATTGGGATGGCACTGGTTATTTTCTTCACGTTGTTATTATCCATCAGCGAATTTATTTTGTTTGATTACGCATACTTAATGGCAGCTGCGGCAACTATATTATTGATCTCTTTATACGCCAAAGGACATTTTAACAGCCTTAAAACTGCAGGTGTTTTTGCATCCCTGCTTAGCTGTTTGTATGGTTTCATATTCGTGTTGATTCGCCTGGAAGACACTGCCTTGCTGGTAGGAAGTATCGGTTTGTTTATTGTACTGGCAATGGTGATGTATGCCAGCAGAAAAATTAAATGGTATGGAGAGCGTAACGAAATTCCGGCAGTGGCTGTTGTGTGAAATCAATTGTTAAAGATGGTTGGTGGTTCAGGATTTTATCTAAACCATCTAACCATCTAAACCATCTAAACATAAAGGAGATAACGACTTTAAAAAGACCTAAATACTAAACCATAAAAAGTATTAATACAGCTCTTAATAAACCCATAAAAAGATGCAAACAACTTCATTCAATTTTAACAACGCCAAGAACCTGAACACTTCCAAAGAATGGTTCAATTATTTTAATCATAATCTTCAGCAAAAAAGAATAGACTGGACGATACAGCCAAGCATTTCAAAAGCTGCTTTGAAACCGGTTTTAAAATCACTGCAGGCATGGCAGTTGGGCGAAACCTCCGATGGCAGTAATCTTATAGCAGCGAGTATTCAATTTGCTAAAAAAATAAACGATCCCTATTATGTGGATGCCATGCGGCTTTTTATTAAGGAAGAGCAAAAGCATGGCGATAATTTAGGAAGATATTTAGACCTTATTTATGAGCCAAGAATCAAAAAAAACTGGGGCGATACCTTGTTTAGAAAAGTAAGGCATTTGAATACCAGCATGCAGTGGTGGACAATAGCGGTGCTGACTGTAGAAAGTGCCGCACAAATATTTTATCAATGCCTAAAGGATGCTTCCAACTGTAAATTATTGCGACAAATTTGTACCGATATTTTGATTGACGAAGCACCACATATTCAATTTCAACAACAACGGTTACAAGCCATCATTCAGTTAAAAAGCAATCGCAACAAATGGTTCTCTTTAATTTTGTATAAAATATTTTTTTACTGTACCTCACTGGTAATATGGATGGCACATAAAAAATTATTTAATGCAGGCGGCGTAAATTTTAAAAAATATAGTATGAAGATGAAAAGCAAATACGATAAAACAATTGGCCGGTTAGATGCCGGAGATAACATCACCAATCAGGAAGAACAGGTGCCTGTGTACTACAAAAACCGGCAGGGATTTTTTGATGCACTCTTTAATTCGTTCCAGGGAATGCGCCATTTTTTTCAAAATGAACGCAATGGGAAAATTCAATTGGCAATAGCTGCTGTTGCTATTGGAGCCTCTGCACTATTGGGCATCAGTGCTGCTGAATGGCTGGCAGTATTGGTTTGTGTGGCAATGGTGATCAGTATGGAAATGTTGAATTCGGCATTGGAGCAATTGTGCGATAAAGTAGAATCCGGCTATCATCCTGTAATAAAAACCGTGAAAGATGTTGCCGCTGGAGCGGTGCTTTTTACATCAATTATCAGCGTTGCCGTTGGGGTAATTATTTTTTTACCAAAGTTCTTATAAGAGAGTAGGGGAGTGTACATGTTGAATAGTTTGGTTGATAGAATTGATCGATTAGAAAGTTGGGGAAGTTGGCATTTGACTTTGAAAAGAAACATCATCTTCTTAAAAAAATTATACTGTTGATTCTAAATAAGTATACAAGAAGAATGAGACCAATTATCGAATAAGATAAGAGCTTTGAAGTATTAGTGTCAGGCTCCCCTCTCCCTTTAGAGTGTGCTATAAGTGCGGTGATGTTTTGCTGAATAGAACTAGAAAATGCAAAGCTGATTCCAAATAAGCCTCCAAGAAAAATGAGACTACTAATCGAATAAGAAAAGAGCGTTGAGGTACCAGTGTCAAGCTCCCCTCTGCCCTTGTCGAAGATCCCGATTATTTCGGGAGAGAGCCTGTCCCAATGCATCGGGAGGCTGGGGGTGAGGTTTTACGAAGTAAAGGGATTTCAGTTCTCTAGTAGAGAACCTGTCCCGATTTTTCGGAAGGCTGGGGGTGAGGTCATAAAGACTTACCCGGAGTTTTAGACAAATAGTCGGACAACAATTAAAAAAATACTAAAATAGAAAAATGAAAAAAGTATCAACCATAGAAAAAATGCTGATAGCATCGGTAGGTTTTACCCTGCTACTATTGGCTGTAAGAATTGCCGTTGCGCATCAACTGATGTATGTATTTTATATCTGGAATCTTTTTTTAGCAGCTATCCCGTTACTGTTAAGCCGAAGGTTGCAAAGCCAGCAAAAACTGACTGTAAAAAGTTATTTTTTATTGGCTGGCTGGTTGCTCTTCTTTCCCAATGCGCCATATATTATCACCGATATTTTTCATTACGAAAGCAGGCCGCCATTACCCATGTGGTTCGATTTGTTATTGGTGATAAACGCAGCGTGGTGCGGCATTATGCTGGGGTTGGTCTCTTTATTACAGGTGGAAAATTTTCTTGCAAAACACTTAAAACCACTTTGGGTAAACTGTTGTATTACGGGCAGTTTATTGCTTTGTGGTTATGGCATTTACATTGGCCGTTTTTTACGGTTTAATAGTTGGGATATAATTACCAATCCTGTCGCATTATTTGCTACAAGTCTGCATCGGGTTTTTAATCCATTTGATTATAAAAGTACCTGGGGCTTTACTTTATTGTTTGGTATTTCCCTGTGCTTGTTTTATTACACCATCAAGGCATTTAATAAATACATTGGCGGTAAAGTAAGCAGTTAAAATTATTGAGTCGGTGTAAGCCGTAGATTAATTTATCAGTGATATTTTTATTAAAATCCTTTTGAAGCGGCCGGTAAAGACCTTACAGAAAAATTGTAACCAATGATGAATTTATGCTGGTGTTTTTAAGGGTACAATAAATAGGCAGTGTTTCCTGCTGTTATACTTGTCCGCACGAATCAAAGCAAAGAGAAATTGTTTATACAAAAAATTTCAGGTGATTAGCATAGTGCAAAATGAAGCAGGTAGTATTTCGTGAAGACACGAACGACGGCTGAGGGAATACTATTTTCAATTAAAGCAGTCATCCATAAATATAACTATTGTCCAAATAATAAAGCTCCATAGGAGCGATATGTCAGTAGAAGAAAACATCAAAATCCACAATCAATCAAAAGCTCCATAGGAGCGATATGTCAGTAGCAGAAAAAAAACACCAATCAATTAAAAGCTCCATAAGAGCGGCATGTTAGCAGCATCCATAGGAGCGACATATTTGTAGCAGCAGAAAATATCCCCCATTTTAGCGGCGTTTAAGTCGTGCAAAGCTGCATCTGCATTTTGTCTGAACTATGATTTTTTTGATTTGTGTGATTAATAGGATGCCGAATTTCAATAATTAAATTATCTATTTTTGCAACAGCATAGATCACCTTCTCATAAATATGGTACCATCCAATAGGGGTAGAACTCCCTACTGTGTCTCCTTGTTACTAATCTTTGTAGATTTAAAAATTATCCAAAAATACTATAGCTATCAAGCCTTTTTTATCTGTGATAATCTACAGTGCTTTGCATATTCCAGTCATGTAAATCCGGCATGCTTGCATATTATTGCAGCAACTAACAGGGTTTCCGTGCGGCAGGTATGTGCCGGGCAGAACCCGCCGCTATTGCAACAGGGCGCATGAGCTAAATACACCCCAGCCTCAAAAAATAATTATCCGGATTTGAACAGTCCTACTCGATAGCGGCGAATCCCACGGCAACGCTGCAAAGCCTTTAGGGTACACTCGCCTTGGAAATTTTAAATGCTGAGTAACACTCGGAGCGGAATAAGGGGTGCTTGATATTGCCAAGTACCCAATCATGCTCATCCTATCATCCTGTAAATCCTGGTTCAAACACTATAATAAAAAAGGTGACAGCCTTTTAAAGCCATCACCCGAAATAAATGATTTAATTCTTTTTAATTGTACAATATTATTATGCAGCCTGCGGCTTTTTACGCAATTGCTTAATGGTAATCCTTACTGCAAATGCAATACCTACTGCCAAAAGCTATAGATTCATATTACAATCAAATGGAACTGCAGAGCCTCCATTGCTGTCGGCTCCACCTTCACCAGGACCGCCTAGGCCTCCTTGTCCAAAGCTGATAAACGGAGAAAGCAACAACAATGCACTTGCAAATAATTGGATTTTGATGCTCTTCATGTTATGTGTTTGTTTTTTAAACGAGCTTTTTTAATGTACTTTTTTCGTAATAGGATCGAAGGCCATTCCTTCGATCCTATATTTATTTTGTACTATTTTAATCAGTTGATTTTACTATCAACGATTGAACTTGTCTGCTCTTATCGGGCGCAATAATTTCTAACTGATAGGCTCCTGATGCCAACCTTTCTGCTATATTAATTACCTGTGTACTGTTTCCGCCTGCATGGTTGGCTATACTGCTATGCAATACCTGCCCGTTAATGCCAGAAATTCTTACCTGGTAATTTCCTGCTGCCTGATTTTTAAACTGGATGTTTACCAAATTACCTTCTGCCGGATTGGGTGAAATAGTAAACACTGGTTTGATGTTGCCTGCCGTAATTTTTACAACGGTGCTGTACTTAACATCACCTGCCACGCCTATACTTTTAACCCGATAGAAAATAGATCCGGTATAAGGTTGAACATCTATGAAACTGTATGCTTTTTCAGTTGTATTGATGCTTGCTGCTACTTTACCAGATTTGGTAAAGCTGCGGCCGTTGGCAGAGCGCTCTACTTCGTATTGTGCAATACCGTTTTCGGCAGCTACCTTCCAGCTAACCTTGGTTCCTGCTGCATCTTTAGCAGCACTAATGCTGATAAAATTTACCGGAAGCGTTGTACCAATGGTTTGTAAGAATACAACCCTAAACCTGTTGGCTGCCGATGAAGCTGCCGTAGCATCTACAGTAAAGTCCACATTAGTAGGTACTGTCATGTTCAATACGGTATTGGTGCCGGTATGGGCATCCTGCAAGATAGCAAGCAAGCCTGGTACATTCAGATTAGACCCTGTAAACTGCAAACTATATTGACTGCGTTGCAAATTCCACATTTTAAAGAAAATGGTATCCTTATCAGTTATCAATTGCCGACCTTCTACCGCAAGCGATTTATCATTGCGCAATACGGCAAAGTTTTCTCCAGGATTGCCCATTTTTAAAGCATCATTACCATCCAGGGCATTTAAATATTCATTGGAAAAAACCACCTCATTGGCATCTGCCATAGTGCTAGTGGCACCAGATACTCTGCGTAAGGCAGAAGTAAGGGAAACGAAGCTTCCGGTAGGTGTGGCTGGACGGAAAGCACTGCTACTGCTACCAGCAACCTTTGAATCCTCTGACAAGGTTACGGTACCTGTACCACCGGTTGTGTGTACAAAGAAAGCCTGACCAGATTCTATTTTGTTATTTCCAGTTGAATTAAAAACATAACTCCCATTATCCCCAAGGCATTTAAAGTTATTAGTGTTAGAGAATGTTTGATAAAAACCCAGACTATTTCCTACAACCTTCCTGGCATCCCAGATATAAAACACATTATCAACGCTACCACTGAGGCTTACATTTGTAAAATTTATTCTTGATGGATATATATTACCAACTACTTCAAAGCTATTAGCCGGAATGGTTGCTGAAGTAACAGCACCTTGATATAGTGCACCCGTAGTGCGTAATGTGGTAGCTGATGTAGCAGTCAACTGCCCTGTAGTACCCTGATTTCTTGCACCTCTTATATACAAGAAATAAGCCATGCTGGTAGCTAAAGCCACATCTGTTGTACCGATTGACTCATTGGTGGAGGTAGCACCTTCCCAAGCTGTACCATTATATTTAAGTAAGGCATTGTTTACAGAGACATTATCAAAACCATTAGCTACTGCACCTGAAAGCGGACTGGTAATTTGCGTACCGTAATTAATGTCATTGATGTGCAAAGCTGCATCAGTATTTTTTAAATCTTGCCAGGCCTCCCGGATGGTTTGTGTACCTTTTACGGGTACAGAAAGCAAGCGCCATGCCCTGTAAGTATGAGCAGGAATATAGCGTTCTACCGTTACATTATCGCCGCTAACGGTACCACCTGCAGTAATTTTACCTAATGAAGCTGAACCGTTTACAGTTGATTTAAAAGTTAGTGAATTAGTACCCGTAACCAATGTACCGCCTGTTACTGTTAACGTAACATTTGGATTTACGGTAAGGGTACCACTGCCCCCTAAAGTAAGCGAACCTTGTACATCAAAATTAGCAGTCATCGTAACATTTCCCGTGTTGATTACCAATGTCTGGCTTGCTGTTGGTTCACCTAAAGACCAGTTACTACCAACATTAAAGTTACCGTTTGATCCTGTCCAGGTATTGGCACTTGTTGCCCTGGTAACCGTTACCGTATAAGTTTTTGTTGTACCATCTTGTGCGCTTACAATGGTGGTAATCGTGTTTGCTCCTACCGTTAAGTTGATTGCTCCTGAGGCGTTACCGCTTGTTACTGCTGTTCCATTAACCGTGATTGTTGCATTGGCATCTGATCTTGTTGGTGTAACCGTGATGGTTGTTGTCGCATTGCTTACGGATGCTGTGTAAGCTATCGTTGCTGCTGCAAAAGTGGGACTTAATGTTCCTACGTTTATTGCTAAGGCTGATAAATCTGCATTGGCACTTGCTGCCCTGGTAACCGTTACTGTATAAGTTTTTGTTGATCCATCTTGTGCGGTTACAATGGTGGTAATCGTGTTTGCTCCTACAGTTAAGTTTATTGCCCCTGAGGCGTTACCGCTTGTTACTGCTGTTCCATTAACCGTAATTGTTGCATTGGCTTGTGCTACTGTTGATGTAACCGTTATGCTAGTTGTCGCATTACTTACGGATGCGGTATAAGCTGTTGTTGCTGCTGCAAAAGTTGGAGTTAATGTTCCTGTACTTAATATTAATGCTGATAAATCTGCGTTGGCACTTCCTGCCCGGGTTACCGTTACCGTATAAGTTTTTGTTGTCGTAGCATCTTGTGCGGTTACAATGGTAGTAATCGTGTTTGCTCCTACCGTTAAGTTGATTGCTCCTGAGGCATTACCGCTTGTTACTGCAGTTCCATTAACCGTAATTGTTGCATTGGCATCTGATCTTGTTGGCGTAACCGTAATGCTTGTTGTAGCATTACTTACCGATGCAGTATAAGCTATTGTTGCTGCTGCAAAAGTTGGGGTTAATGTTCCGACGCTTACTGCTAAAGCTGATAAATCTGCGTTGGCAGTTGCTCGTAACAATCCAAATCTGCCAGTAGTAGCAATGGCTGGAATGATGTTACCCAAAACAGTATTGTTTGCTACATTATATCTGTAGTTTGCAGTGCCGCCTATTGCTGTTGTAAGGCCTGTGCTTGCCGTTTCTGTACCAGAATATAATAAAGCTCTTGCGCCAGAAGCTATGGTTACTGCGCCATTACCAGAAAATTTTATATTTCCATCGCCAACGGCTCCTGCTAATGCATCTTTGTCTGCAAATAATTTTACCGCATCACCAGATGCCAACGTAGAATTTACAGGTTCGGTAAGTATTACATCACCAGAACTAGTGGCTAGTTCTATCGCACCTGTTGAGAAAATACCTGCTGTACCAACCGTACCTACAGTTAATGCTTTGTTGTTGTTAAAGTTTATAGCGCCAATTCTTGATCCAGAAGTTCCACCTGCAATGGTGTTGATGCTATTGCTTGCATTGGTTAATGTTGCAGTCCCTGCTCCAATTAATGCTAAACCATTGGCGGTAATTGCAGCAGATTGTACGATGGATGTAGAAGCATTTAAGCTAATAATCCCGCTTGCCGTTAAAGTTGAGGCGAAATTGAACGCATCACCAGTGACAGTTATATTACCAGCAGTGGAATTGATTGAAGTTCTAAGATCTACTCCAAAAGTTCCTGCGGTTGTTGATTTTTTACCAATCAATGTGATATTGCCGCTTGAATTAATAGCAGAAACACCTGTCCAAAAGAAAATTCCGCTACCACAAAGATTAAAATTCCCACTCGAAGATGCGGAGGCATCTCCCATTATGGTTAAATTACCAGAACCTGCATTAAAAGTGTAAGCACCAAAATTATACAAGCCATAATGCTGTCCTGATCCGGATTGTGCAACAGCATCAATTTCTATATTTCCTCCACCAGAATTCATTGATCCAGTTCCGGTAAGATACATACCACCGGAATAATTTTGAGTATTGGCTGTCAGATTACCAGCCTTCCCTTTACCTCTCATCTTAATATGACCGCCAGCAGTATTTATACCTGTGGCATTGATGGTAATTCCATTATAAAAAGTCCCTGAATTTACGGATCTGGCTACATCTCCCACAGCATATCCATCTCCCACAGTAAGTCCATTCCATGTTTCAGAACCTGAGCCTCCTCCTAACCATAAATGACCTCCGCTAGTTAAAATAGATGCCGAAGTTCCAGAATTAAAGAAAATATCACCTGCACCACTTCCATCTGCATCTGCCCATAAAATCACGTCGCCACCGGTGGTGGTAATCGTTTTTGAAGCCGCCAAAGTAATATTTCCAGAAGCTTTCAATAGCAAATCGCCATTGGCAGCTCCCGCTGTTGTATTTAAGTTTTCATTTATGCTAACATTACCTCCATAAGCTGTAATTGGGCCGGCAATAGTTGTTGCTCCTGCAAAGGTGATGTTTTGTGTATTGGTTGTTTTACCAATGGTTAAGCCTGAAACCCCGCTACCCATTGTAAGATTAGCAACAGGGTAAATAATTGCACTGCTGAAGCTGTTGCTAAAAGGTTCTACGGTTGCCGTTCCAGTCGTTTCGACACCTATTCCACTTGCTCCTAAGGTAAGTATATCAGCCGTCAACACCACATTACTAGTTGAACTTGTGATAGTACCGCCTTTACCTAGGTTTATTCTAGATGGTCCTGGGGTTGCACCTGCAAAAATTGCTGATGCAACAAAAATTCCTTTTGATCCGCCATTTAAAGAGATTTTTCCTGAGGCCGAATATGCATTGATAATACCATGATAATAATTTCCTGCAACTATACCTCTACCAGTTCCATGAGCTGTACCATATAATTCAATTGCTCCTGTACCGGAAGAATTCAATTGCAATAAACCACTAACTCCAATTGCATCGCCAGATCCTCTTCCAAAACCAGTAAGTTTTATAGCAGTTCCTGCACCAGATGTGTTTAAAGTAGTGTTTGCAGCAATACTAATGTCATGCAGTCCAAATGAAAGACCTAACGAGTTTGTAGAACTACTATTGCTTGCATTGCCTTCAAAGTCAATACTTCCTGTTAAAGCATTTAAAGTATTAGCTCCATATGTAACGATACCAAAAACTGATGTCGAAGCGTCACCGGCTAATTTAATGTGGCCACCAAATGTAGAAATTGCGGTTTTTTCTAAATAAATACCTGCTGAAATTGCTGTTCCTCCATTAGATGGACTGAAAGAAGTTCCAGGCACTGCATAACCGCTACCCACAGATATTCCGTTCCAGGTAGCTCCATCGGCGCCTCCACCAATCCAAACATTACCTCCAGCCACGGTATTAGAACCCGTGGTAATAGAAGAAGTATTTCGAAGGGAAACCGAACCATTTGATTGACCTGCATCACTATTAGCCCATAAAATTACATCTCCTCCTGTAGTTGTAATTGTTCTGCTTGCAGCTAAAGCAATATTTCCAGCAGCTTTCAATAGCACATCGCCATTGGCAGCTCCTGCTGTAGTATTTAAGTTTTCGTTTATATTTATATCACCACCATAAGCAGTAATTGGACCGGCAATAGTTGTTGTTCCCCCAAAAGTAACATTTTGTGTATTGGTGGTTTTACCAATGATTAAGTTTGAAATCGTAGCACCAAAACTCCATCCCGAAGTAGTAAATGCACCTGTAAAAGCATTACCTGCCGATTCTATACGCAAAGCGCCAGGGCCATTAAAGGTTTTGTTGGTTGGATTTGGGACATTGTTTTGTAATACGAATGTACCTGCATTAATGGCGGTATTGCCACTGTAGGTATTGTTTTGGGTAAGGGTAAATGTACCTGTACCTTCTTTAGTAAAATTTGTTGTCCCAGATATTAACCCACCTATAGACCCCAAATTATTGTTTGTGTTTACGGTTAAACTGGCTAAATCAGATACATTTTTAGTGCTCCCAACTAGTTGCCCGGTCGTTGTATTTAGCGATAAGGAACGGCTACCAGATGCGTATGAAAAAGTTGGAAATTGTGTTTCATAGAAGTTATTCAACTCCAGACTTTCATCATTAGCATCTTGATTTAAATTTGTCCAGGTTTCAAGCGTTCCGTTAGCCACTGCAACAAAAGTTAGATCTACAAATTGGTCATCCCAACTTGATCTTCCCATGCTAGAAACACCACTTGCAGAAAACTGAGCCCCGTTAGAGGCTACTGCTACTGTAAAACCTCCACCAGCAGGGCGCTCGCCTTGAAAGTAATACCTTGGCGTTCCATTTTCCCTTACAAAAAGTTGTCCCTGTTCGCCTCCATCCCAACTATCCCAAAAATACATTCGGGTAGTATATTCTCTGCCAGCAACTACATTAATCCCATACGTTTTTGAACCACTGGCATGCGCACCCTGCCAACTGTTCAATAATACGCTTATATCATTGATTTGATTGTAAGTATTAATTTGCTGTATGGTTCCTGTGCCTAAGTTTAATTCGCCACCAGCTGTGTTTATAGCTACGCTTCCGCTGTGCCTTAATAAGAAGACATTGGCACTATTAAAAACCAAATTACCACCATTGGTGTTTAAATTTTGTGTGCCACTGGTTTGTTGAAAATGCACTTTAGCATTATTAACAAAAGTAACAGCGCCTCCATTTGTAGCAATACCAGCATCAAGCAATACTCTATTCCCTGCATTAAAACTTAATGAAAGTGCCCCACTGGTAGCTGTAATACTTCCGTTGATCCATATATCCTGGTCTGCAGTTAAGGTTAAAGTTCTTGCACTGCTGCCTGTATAAGTAAAATTATCCCTAAAAACAATATGCCCTCTCCCATAAATATTATTGCTGGCACCTGCTCCTGTATTGGTATTGGTGGAAGTAGTAATAGTAATGTTGCTGCTTGCTAAATTAGTTGCAATGGTACTCAAATCTGAAGTGCTAAAATATAGGTTGTGAGGGTCTAACAACCATTGGCCGGCAGTTCCGTTTGAGGCAATAGTGCTCACAGCAACGCCATCAAAATTAATGCCGCCACCAGAAGTTTCAATCAATCCGCCTTTTCCGCTATTTCCTTTACCCATGGCTAATAATTGTCCTTGTGCTTTAGTAAAAGATGCCGGATGGTTCAGGTTACTCCACAATACCACTTTTCCGCCATTACCGTTTTCCGTAGCACTTGCATCTATAATAGCGCCTTTATCCATGGTTACCGTGGCGGCTTCATAAATGGTTTCTTCAAACTTTTTGCTTAAAATTGTACCCCCTTGCCAATCGCCACCTATCAAAATATTTCCTCCACCATTTTTACCTGTTGCGTACAGTTTTGCACTTGGATGGATATAAATTACGTCTGATTCTACAATAATATTCCCTCCTTTTGTGACAGACGAAGCATTAAGCTTACCACTAATCGCAATAGAATTGGACAATTCTTTTGAAAATCTTATTTTTTGTTCAAAAGCCTGCAGGCGTATAGCTCCACCATTGGTTGAAATTTTTGCCCTTTCGGCTATAATAATGTTCCCTTTCGTTTGCAATAAAACAGCTAATTCCCCTTTTTCTGAAATAATAGCAGCATTATTACCAAAAATTATTTTGCCCTTATTGGTGCTTACAATTTGTAAACTTGCGGTATTTGCAGCTGCTGTTTTTTTGATGCTGGTATTGAAATGGATATCGCCTTCCATTTTGAAAATAACATTTTTACCTTGGTTCAGGTAATTTTCAATAAGTACTGCAGGAAATTTTTGTCCCTTTTCTCCTGAAATAATTAAACTAGTAGCAGATGAGGCACTTACCGTTGCTCTTGTTGCACCAAAAAATACTTCATTATTGGCAGGCGTGGTATTAAAACCATCTACTACACCATTTGTTGGGTTAAAAGAACTGATGGTGGGAGCTTGTGCCTGTGTGTAATGAATTATTACAAAGGCCAATAAACTGCATAGTGCTTTTTTCATATAAAATTGGTTGATGTTTAATTTTGTAAAAGATTGCTTAATGGCTTCTAAAGGCTACCCAAAAATAGGGGCAGTCTTTAAGGGTATTCAAAAAGTGTAACCTATGGTATGCTATACGACAGGTAATTATTATAATTTTTAAAAGTTTCTATTGCTGTTATCTCACCAATGCTCCAGTCAAATTGAAAATATACCCGGGCATATGACCCGCCACCAACATTTTCTGTAGAAGTATTAATGGATTGAGCAGTTACTGTTGAACAGAAGATCAGCAGCATTATAAGCAGGTTGTTGAAGGTTTTTTTGGATTGCATTTGGTTTATTTGGGCGTACTGGTAATCAGGACAAAGAATTTAAATTCTGTGTATTGGTTGAAACGTCAATAAAACAATTTTATTATTAAGTGAGATTTGTCTTTTTTTAATGAAACAGAATGCCAGCAAGACTTTTAGTAAAATTTCCTAAAGCAGGTAGTAGTAAAACTAATTGTTTGTAGTAAATAATTTAAAGCCAGAAATTTTATAAGATTTGTTGAATAATGAAGAGATTTTTTTTATTACAGCAACCGTAATCCAGCATTTTTTTTTAATCCCTGATAACTGTTTTCCTCAGCTCATTTCTTCCATAAAAAACAGGAAAATACATCAGCGATGCTTTTGCAGGGTTGATGGTGAAGCTGCCGCTGTATGTTGGTACCAGTTCAATTTCAAAATGGTGGATGCCGCTGGATAGCGTTTCAGCAAAGAAGAGTACTTTATTTTTATAATACGCTTTATAAATCGCCAGTTGCTGTTTTCTTTTGAAGCATAGGTGCAGCCTGCCGGGATGGGGATTTCTATTTGCACGTATTCTGCATCTTTCAGCACATTCACAGTTACCTGCATAGTTGCTCTTTCTCCAGTTTTTATAACAGCCTTTTGCTGGTTACTTTGTTTAAAACTGGTACTGATCACAAATTTATCTTCCACTGCATTTGGATTGCTGTTAAAGAAATGCTGGTAAGCTGTAAAGTAAACCATTCCGCCACCGGTTTTATCAATGCTGATATTTTTGATATTGCTGCTACAGGTAGTTTTGTAAGGAAAGCTGCTGATGACAAAAGAAGTGTCGCCTGTAATTTTTACAGCAACAGGTTGATTAAAATCTTTTTGCTGCTGCAATATATCCGGCAGGATGGCATCCAAAATGCTGGCGCTTTCAACTGTGTTTGCCCAAAAGCCGTTTCTTCTTTTTTCAAGAAAATACTGAATGATGCTTTGGCATTCTGATTTTTGTGCAGGTTCGTTTGAAAGCACTTTGTACGCCATCACCGTGCTGGCAACATCATTGCTGTGCCAGCTATAGTTGGCAATACCCCAGTGGATACCGCCCAACATAGTTGCCGTTTTTTACGGTTTAATAGTTGGGATATAATTACCAATCCTGTCGCATTATTTGCTACAAGTCTGCATCGGGTTTTTAATCCATTTAATTATAAAAGTACCTGGGGCTTTACTTTATTGTTTGGTATTTCCCTGTGCTTGTTTTATTACACCATCAAGGCATTTAATAAATACATTGGCGGTAAAGCAAGCAGTTAAAATTATTGAGTCGGTGTAAGCCGTAGATTAATTTATCAGTGATATTTTTATTAAAATCCTTTTGAAGCGGCCGGCAAAGACCTTACAGAAAAATTGTAACCAATGATGTATTAATGCTGGTGTTTTAAGGGTACAATAAATAGGCAGTATTTCCTGCTGTTATACTTGTCCGCACAAATCAAAGCAAAGAGGAATTGTTTTATACAAAATATTTCAGGTGATTAGCATAGTGCAAAATGAAGCAGATAGTGTTTCGTGAAGACACGAACCACGGCTGAGGATCAATAAGAGCTAAGTTCATTTTCATCAATATTCCATCCGCTTGTTTCAGAAGGTTTGCGCCAATAAACCAGCAAACCCTCTCCACCGCCATTTTCCTGCATCCTGGCCCTGAAAGTATATTTAACACCGGCTTGCAGCGGGATGGTGCCTGTGTGAGAACCAATGGCATTAGTACCGTGTGGGCCATAATGATTGACCACATTTATCCCCTCAATAAATAGATCTACTGCATCATCGCCTTCGCTACTAAAAGTATACATGCCAGATTCTGAGGGTATGAAATAACCAGATGCTACCAGCGAGAATCGTTCTCCCCCATTAGGTACCGCAATACCTGCTGCAGTTAATTGACCGTAATTCGTCCAATTTATTAATAAATTAGCCATATCAATACCAGACGAGGTTTGATAGGCGGGACTTGTCAAATTGTCAAGATCATTCGCATTGTAAGCATAAGCTGAATTATTAGCATACATGGTGTAATTTAACATGTTGTCCACAGGGGAAGTGCTGCTTATTTTTCCATGTTTACTCACCTTGGTGTCTGCACCATTTTTGCCGTTCTTATCCTGTTGCTCTGCTGTATTACTGGTAATTGAACCATACCTGTTTACGCCCATTCTATTAACAACCACCAGCGCAGATGCTACATTGGTGCAACCCTCAGCATTATATACTGTAGCAGAATAGTTTCCGCTTTTAGTAAATACATTGGTAGCAGCTGTAACATCAACACCGCCTGACCAAAGATAGGTAGCGCCACCCTGAGCAGTTAAGGTAACATAATCATTACCAGTGGTAGTGCCAGTTATAGAGGCCGTTGGCAAGGCAAGTGTTGTAAGGTTGATCACAACCCTGGGAGATGTTAAATTACAATAATTGGCTTCAACATAATACGTACTATTAGTAGTTACAGGACCTAAAAATAAATTAGGCCCGGATTGTATTAAATTCCCACCAAAGGGAGCATCGTACCAATCAACATCCCCAATGGCCGAAGCGGTAAGTGTAATACTGCTGGCAGTGCATACCGATGTATCCCGAACAATTGGTGTTGCAGGCGTAAAGCATGGCCCATTAAGCAATTCTATTATTTTGGAGTTATTATTATCAATAAAAAAAACATTTCCATGACTATCAAAATTGATATTTTTTGAATAGTAACTGGACCACAAGTTGTAATTACTTTCCGGATAATAACCGGCTGAGAGGTTGTTAGAAACGGTACCGTCCGTAGAAATTTTTAACAACTGTCCAGGCCAGTTATTCTGATCAGTAAAATATAGATTACCATTGTTATCCACCGATAAACACGTAGGACTATAATTTCCGGCTAAATAAGTGCTTACAGTACCATCTCCAGTCACTTTTTTAATTTCTTGTGGCCAGTTATACTCGTCAATAAAGAACATGTTGCCTGCATTATCAAATGTTAGATTACCGGGTTGGTAATTTCCTGAAACAAACGTGGACAACGTGCCATCAGTAGCTAACTTTTTAATTTGCGAGGGCCAATTATATGTGTCTACAAAGAAGATATTTCCACTAGCATCAATGGTTAAATTGTATGGTGCAATATCCTGTCCTTCAATTAAGATCATATTTGTGCCATCCGGCGTCACTTTTATAATTCTATATGGCCAGTTCATCTGGTCAACAAAATATAAATTACCATTAGTATCTAAGACCAGGCCCTGGGGATAAATATCACCTGAAGCTACTACGGATATTGTGCCATCCGCCGTTACTTTTTTTACTACAAATGGCCAGTTACTATCATCCATGTAATAAACAGTACCATCATTTTTAACCACCAGATTTCTATACCAAAAATTACCTGTAACAACAGTGGTCAGTACCCCCTGCGGTGTTATTTTCACAATTTTATCTCCAGCATTTGCGTAAATATTACCAACAGCATCAAATACAATATCACTCAAGTTGTTGATACTACCAGAATAAGAATAATAGGTGACCAAACTTTGAGATCTTAACTCAACATGATAGAAGAAGGCAATGCATATTGCAATACACCTGGTTAATATTATTACACTGCTTTTCATGGAATTGTTTGTTGATAAATGATCATTTGGTTTAATCAAACTACAGAGTATGTATACTAAATAAAGACTAATAGTAATAATCAAACTGCAATCTGTCGTTGTTGCTGATAATATAGCCTCCGTTGCTGGCGGCGGTATATGATAATGTATTACCGCTAATTGAATAAGCCGTGTTGCTGATCCGGATACCATTGATGTACATTTTTACTTTACTGTTGGCAGATGGTGGCTGGGTTAAGGTAAAATCTGTTTGTGCGGCTGAGGCGCTAAATTCATCTGCCACTTCCATTATCGAGGCTGTTGCAGCGCCATAAGTGATCTCTTTGGTTGTCTCATTGTAATAAAGCACCTTATCATTGATGGATGATCTGATCGGATCAATAAATAAACCAGTAGTGGGAGCATTTAAGCTGTTGCCCGTTGCATTTAAGACAATGCTATTGGCTGCCTGATTGTTGTTTCCTGCAAATGAACCGATAGCAACTGAATTTAGTCCCTGATCATATTGCCCGGCAGCATAACCAATTGCAACTGCCCTTTCCGCCTGAGCTCCTTGCGCTACATTGCTACCAATGGCAATGGAATGATCGCCTTGTCCGCCTGTGCCTGCTACGTATCCAATGGCTACATTGTTAAACAATGGAGATATCAACAAATCTTTGGAGAATGAATTACTCCAAGCCATATTTCCACTACCATCGGTTGACAATACCTGGTTAGGTGTTCCATCAAAAGTTGGATATCGTAACCCGGAAGCAATTAGACCACCAGTTAAGGTCCAGTTTGTTCCATCATGTTGCGCTCTGATATTACCACCACCATCGCCTAAAATAATATTATTGGATAAATTTGAGGCGCCATTTACGTTAGCACCTACAATAGTATTATTACTGCCATCTACAATTCCTCTACCAGAGTTATAACCAAGAAAGGTATTGTAACTACCAGTAGTATTATCATAACCAGCCACAAACCCATCGGCGGTATTTCCTGTACCATCTGTATTATTTACCAAAGCATTTGCACCTGTTGCTGTATTTTCAGCACCATTTAAATTATTAATCAATACTCCATTACCTAAGGCAGTATTGTTTCCGTTACTAGTACCTGCACCTCTACCAATAATTACTCCGTTAATGCGAACATCTTTATTAAATGATTTTGATCCGTCTATAGATTGATCAATAGATAAGTCGACAAAGTTTTGTGTAGCAGAACCTGTACCGCCGTTGGCGATTGGAAGAATACCAATATAGTCTGTAGCGGTGGTTGAAGGTGCGGCCCAAGTAGCATTTCCTGAGTTATCAGAAGTAAGTACTTTACCATTAGCAGGACTGCCACCTGTTATTGCTAAATTATTAATTGATACCAAACCATTATAGTCGATATGCATAGCCTCATTATCAGAATCATCATTTTGGTTGTAATACGAAAAAGTTAGTTTTTCTAAAACACCACTATTCTGATTTGATTTAATTCTAAATTCATATTGTCTAAAACCAAATTTTAAAGCGCCATTTCCTCCTCCATCATAGTCATATTTAAGTGGATTATCGCCACCGGCGTTACCACCAATTTGGAATTTAGAAGTTGGGCTACCAGTAAATATTCCAACTTTATTAGTGGAGTTATTTACGCTAAATTGGCTGTTATTTACATCCAGACTTGATAAAGTTGTTGAACCTCCGGCGATTGTGCCTGTAACATTTAAGTTATCGGGAATATAGATTCCATCATTGGCAATTGTAAGTCTATCAACATCTGTTGCTGTTAAACTATTATAATAAGAGAAGACTAAAGGGGTTAAAACACCACTATTTTGACCGCTCTTCATTCTCCATTGATAGGATCTATAGCCAATTTTTAATGCGGGAGTATATGAATCATTATCAAATTTTAGATTAAAATCATAAGCTGCTTCTCCACCTATTTGAAATAAAGAAGAAGGTGTATTGGTACCAATACCAATTTTAGTTCCTGCATCATAAATCAAACTATTTCCTAAAGAGTTTGATGACAAATATTTAGGAATATAATTGAGTGTTCCGCTGCCTGTAAGTCCGGCAGCAGTTGCTGCAGTTACATCAGCCGAAGTGGCATAAGGTGCCAGCATCGCTGCTGTATCAGACAAATTTAATTTCAATGCATCCTTCGCATTTACAGTTGCTGTAGTTGCATAAGGCGATAACATAGAAGCGGTATCGGCAATATTTAATTTCAAATTAACCGCCGCATTTACGGTGGATGAATTGGCATAAGGAGCCAGCATTGCGGCAGTATCTGAGATATTTAATTTCAACGCATCTTTTGCATTTACTGTTGCTGTAGTTGCATAGCTTGATAACATTGAAGCAGTATCCGCAATATTTAATTTCAAATCAATGGCTGCGTTTACAGTGGCTGAATTGGCATAAGGTGCCAGCATCGCTGCGGTATCTGATAAATTTAATTTCAACGCATCTTTTGCATTCACGATTGCTGTATTTGCATACGGCGCCAACATAGAAGCCGTATCAGCAATATTTAATTTTTGTGTGATAGCAGCATTTACTGTTGCACTATTTGCGTACGGCGCCAACATTGCGGCTGTGTCTGCGATATTTAATTTCATTGCATCAGCTGCATTCATGTTTGCTTTGTTAGCATAAGGAAGTAACATAGCAGTAGTATCAGCAATATTTAATTTTTGTGCGATAGCAGCATTTACTGTTGCACTGTTTGCATACGGAGCCAGCATTGCGGCTGTGTCTGCGATATTTAATTTCAATGCATCAGCTGCATTTACTGTTGCTGTATTTGCATAAGGAGCAAGCATTGCAGCTGTATCAGCAATATTTAATTTCAACGCATCAGCAGCATTTATGGTCGCAGTGTTTGCATACGGCGCTAACATAGCAGCCGTATCAGCAATATTTAATTTTTGTGTGATAGCAGCATTTACGGTAGCATTATTTGCATATGGTGCCAACATTGCCGCTGTATCTGCGATATTTAATTTCAAAGCATCAGCAGCATTTACGGTTGCTGTATTTGCATATGGTGCCAACATAGAAGCAGTATCTGCAATATTTAATTTTTGTGCGATAGCAGCATTTACTGTAGCCATATTTGCATAAGGCGCTAACATGGAAGCCGTGTCTGAAATGTTTAATTTTAGTGCGATAGCAGCATTTACTGTTGCACTATTTGCATACGGAGCAAGCATTGTGGCTGTGTCTGCGATATTTAATTTCAAAGCATCAGCAGCATTCACGGTTGCTGTATTTGCATACGGCGCCAACATAGAAGCCGTATCAGCAATATTTAATTTTTGTGTGATAGCAGCATTTACAGTAGCACTATTTGCATACGGAGCAAGCATTGAGGCTGTGTCTGAGATATTTAATTTCAATGCATCAGCTGCATTTACTGTTGCTGTATTTGCATACGGCGCTAACATAGCAGCCGTATCAGCAATATTTAATTTTTGTGTGATAGCAGCATTTACTGTTGCACTGTTTGCATACGGAGCCAGCATTGCAGCTGTATCAGCAATATTTAATTTCAAAGCATCAGCAATATTTACTGTTGCTGTATTTGCATACGGCGCTAACATGGAAGCCGTGTCTGAAATATTTAATTTTTCTGCGATGGCAGCATTTACAGTAGCACTATTTGCATATGGTGCCAACATCGCTGCTGTGTCTGCGATATTTAATTTCAAAGCATCAGCAGTATTCATGGTTGCTGTGTTTGCATACGGCGCCAACATTGCAGCAGTATCAGCAATATTTAATTTTTGTGCGATAGCAGCATTTACAGTTGCGCTGTTAGCATACGGCGCCAACATAGATGCTGTATCTGAGATGTTTAATTTCAATGCATCAGCAGCATTTACGGTTGCTGTATTTGCATACGGCGCCAACATAGCAGCCGTATCAGCAATATTTAATTTTTCTGTGATAGCAGCATTTACTGTTGCACTGTTTGCGTACGGCGCTAGCATTGCGGCTGTGTCTGAAATATTTAATTTCAACGCATCAGCGGCATTTACTGTTGCTGTATTTGCATACGGCGCTAACATAGCAGCAGTATCAGCAATATTTAATTTTTGTGTGATAGCAGCATTTACAGTAGCACTATTTGCATACGGAGCAAGCATTGTGGCTGTGTCTGAAATATTTAATTTCAATGCATCAGCAGCATTCATGTTTGCTGTGTTTGCATAAGGAGCCAACATTGATGCGGTGTCAGCAATATTTAATTTGGTATCAATTGCAGCATTTACAGTTACGCTATTTGCGTAAGGAGCAAGCATTACAGCGGTATCAGCAATGTTTAATTTTTCTGCGATAGCAGCATTTACTGTTGCACTGTTTGCATAAGGAGCAAGCATTACAGCGGTATCGGCAATATTTAATTTGGTATCAATTGCAGCATTTACAGTTGCGGTGTTTGCATAAGGAGCAAGCATGGCAGCAGTATCAGCAATATTTAATTTCAACGCATCAGCAGCATTCATAGTAGTTGTATTAGCATAAGGAGCCAACATTGATGCAGTATCAGTAATATTTAATTTGGTGTCAATTGCTGCATTTACAGTTGCGCTATTTGCGTAAGGAGCAAGCATGGCAGCAGTATCAGCAATGTTTAATTTCAACGCATCAGCAGCATTCATGGTTGCTGTGTTTGCATAAGGAGCCAACATTGATGCGGTGTCAGCAATATTTAATTTGGTATCAATTGCAGCATTTACAGTTACGCTATTTGCGTAAGGAGCAAGCATTGCAGCGGTATCAGCAATGTTTAATTTTTCTGCGATAGCAGCATTTACTGTTGCACTGTTTGCATAAGGAGCAAGCATTACAGCGGTATCGGCAATATTTAATTTGGTATCAATTGCAGCATTTACAGTTGCGGTGTTTGCATACGGAGCAAGCATAGCAGCCGTATCAGCAATATTTAATTTTTGTGCGATAGCAGCATTTACAGTTGCTGTATTTGCATACGGCGCCAACATAGATGCTGTATCTGAGATGTTTAATTTCAATGCATCAGCAGCATTCATGTTGGCTGTATTAGCATATGGAGCCAACATCGATGCGGTATCTGAGATATTTAATTTTTCTGCGATAGCAACATTTACTGCGGCACTGTTTGCATAAGGAGCCAACATAGATGCTGTATCAGCAATGTTTAATTTCAACGCATCAGCAGCATTCATAGTAGTTGTATTAGCATAAGAAGCCAACATTGATGCAGTATCAGTAATATTTAATTTGGTGTCAATTGCTGCATTTACAGTTGCGCTATTTGCGTAAGGAGCAAGCATGGCAGCAGTATCAGCAATGTTTAATTTCAAATCGCCAGCAGCATTCATGGTGGCTGTATTGGCATACGGTGCCAGCATTGATGCTGTGTCTGAGATATTTAATTTGGTATCAATAGCAGCATTTACAGTTGCGGTGTTTGCATAAGGAGCAAGCATGGCAGCAGTATCAGCAATATTTAATTTCAAAGCATTAGCAGCATTCATAGTAGCTGTATTGGCATATGGTGCCAACATGGAAGCCGTATCAGCGATGTTTAATTTGGTGTCAATTGCAGCATTTACTGTTGCACTGTTTGCATAAGGTGCAAGCATGGCAGCGGTATCAGCAATGTTTAATTTTTCTGCGATAGCAGCATTTACTGTTGCACTGTTTGCATAAGGAGCAAGCATGGCAGCAGTATCAGCAATATTTAATTTCAAAGCATTAGCAGCATTCATAGCAGCTGTATTGGCATACGGTGCCAACATGGAAGCCGTATCAGCGATGTTTAATTTGGTGTCAATTGCAGCATTTACTGTTGCACTGTTTGCATAAGGTGCAAGCATGGCAGCGGTA
>Ga0163148_10000754_pt1 | contig 43892 bp, 41 predicted proteins | sample OliLakLV19MP7P2_FD_148606 | JGI IMG/M metagenome (GOLD analysis project Ga0163148, IMG submission 148606) | Freshwater microbial mat bacterial communities from Lake Vanda, McMurdo Dry Valleys, Antarctica- Oligotrophic Lake LV.19.MP7.P2 | ecosystem: Environmental > Aquatic > Freshwater > Lake >... | reverse complement strand
GGGGTTCTGCGGCGGCCTCTGCGACGGCAACCGCGCGTGCGGCGGGAGTTGCACCAATCGTCGGGGGTTCCCCCGCAAGTGCTGCCACTATCGCTGGGGCGAGGCCCGCTGGGGGTAGGATGGCTGGAGCCCTCAAGGTGGGTGGAGCAGCCGCACTGGGTGGACTTGCTGTGGCGGGTGCCGATATGCTCACTCCGGAATTCAAAGGTAAGTCTACAATGATGTCCGGTCTCAATGGTGCACTTACGGGCGCAGCCATTGGAGCAATTGCCGGTCCCGTTGGAGCGATGATCGGTGCAGCGGTCGGCGGCCTCGGTGGAATGATCGCGGCGAATATCGGTTCCGATGCGGACGCGGGTTCCTCCCCGGCTCAGACCTCCGTGGCGAGACCTCCCGCACATGGTTGGAATCATGTCACGGCAAGCCTCAATTCGGGATTCGACCGCTCCGTGAGCGCGTCCGAAACCCTGCTGACGGCGATTCAAACCTCAAACAGCTATTTGGACGGAATCAAACAGGCCCTCGACAAGGGCGCGGGAATCGTCCGTACAACAGTTTCCCAAGCCACCCTGCCCCCGATGCAGCCCGGGGTGAAGATGTTCTAGAACAATCCCAGAACCTCGTTGAGAACGAACCGAGTACATCGACCTCCTCGGTTATAACTCGTTAGAACGAACCCGGACTGGGTTTATTGTTCCAGATCGACCATCACCGATAAGTCGGTGAATCTCTTCCCGGTTTGGGGAGTTTTTTGTGCATGGAACCACCCCTGCCGGGACCAGCCTTAAATAGTTACGTACTTTCGTACATTTTTGCCGACGAGCTACTATAGAAGGCTCGCTCACGGATGTTGATAGCCGCGTTTAAATCTGCGTCCATCAACAAGCCGCAACCAGCACAGCGGTAGATTTCGCCCTGTGGGCGGTCTTATCGATGCGGTGGCAACACGAACAGGTTTGACTGGTGTAAGCCGGATCAACCGAGGTGCAACGGACGCCGTGCTCCTCGGCTAATACTATCAAACGTGCTCGAATAATGGGATAGCAATGAACACTTCGAACGACGGGGATTTGTAAATAGACCGGAGGCTTTAATGACGAATACGAATTGGACCACGGTCGTATCCCCGAATATGGCGCATCGCAAGAGAAAGCGGCTTTCTCTGGAGCAGGTTTCTGGAGATTCCGTATGGGGTGGGGGGCTGGTCCAGTCCGGTGATGACCGCACGATGAGAATGATGCGCGGTCGGTGGGATCGTCGTGAAGCCTATATGCGATATGATTGGATGGACCGTGACTCCGACGTGTCCCGTGCGTTGACGATGATTGCCGACCAGTGCACGCAGGGAGACAAAGAAGGGTATTTCTTCGAGTTCGAGTGGCAGATTGAAAATCCCACCGAACAGGAATCCTCGATCCTCTATAACGCGTTGATCACGTGGTCGAACCTGAACAAGTGGCGCAAGCGTATCAGCAAGATTGCGCGAAACGTGTTCAAGTATGGAGATTGGTTCCTTTTCCGAAATCCAAATACGTTCCAGCTTTATAATTTGCATCCCAAGCATGTGATCGGGGCTTTCGTCGATCCCGAGACGAACGAGGTCGAGGCGTGGGCGATTCGTAATTTCAAGTTCGATGTCGAAAACCTCGACCTTGCGGTGGATTCCTCGAAGTACAAACAGGCGTACTCGAATATTTCCACGAACACCTCGGTGCGTCAAATGCGGGTTCTTCCCGCGATCCACTTGATCCATCTGAGTTTGGCCGAAGGTGCATATGCGGGATCAGCCTCGGTGGACGAACCTCAGGATCGACACACCACACGGTTCCCCTTCGGCGAGTCCCTATTAGAGCCGCTTTATGGGACGTTCCGTCAGCGTGAGATGGTCGAACAGAGTGCGGTTATTCATCGACTCCAACGAGCGAGTTCCCGATTGGTCTGGTACATCGACACGGGTCGTGCTCGTCCGGATATGGCGCAGACGATGGTGCAACAGTTCAAGCAGGAGTTGAACCAGCGTCGAACCCCCAGTGTGGGTAATCAGGGAAGTGGAGAACGCACGGTAGATTCAGTGTTCTCGCCACTATCGCAGATTGAAGACATCTTCATTCCTCTCCGTTTCGATCAAAAGGGATCGAAAGTGGACATGCTTGAGGGCCAGTCGTGGGACAACCTTCCCGAGCTAGAATACATGAACGAAAAGCTCTTCCGTGGCTTTCGCGTTCCTTATGCGTGGATGCTGGGTCCGACAAAGGGCGGAGCCATGTTCAGCGATGGTCGGGTGGGTACGGCGTATCAGGAGGAGATTGAATTCTCCCGGCATTGCCGCAAGCTCCAGAATATTTTGCAGGACACGTTCGACGAGGAATTCAAACTCTACTGCAACTGGCGTGATCTCAATATCAATTTTTCCGACTTCATCCTGTCGTTGATCCCTCCAGACAATTTCGAGGAATCGAAGAAGCTTGCCCGTTTGGCCGAAGCTATTGGGGTGTGGACACAGGCCAAGGACGAATCTTGGTTGAGCAAGCGTTGGTGGGCCACATACACGATGGGCATCACCGAGGACGATCTGCTTGAGAATGAGCGGATGAAGGCCGAGGAGTTGAACGCGGGTGAGGACGAGACGAACAAACTCAATACGAATCCCGAAGACGCCATGGGTGGTGGAGGAATGGCTCCTCCGGGACCACCGATGATGGGTCAAAGCCCCGCAAACGCGAATATGGCCCCACACGGGGGCGGGGGTGATATGGGCGGCGGTGGAATGGATATGGGCGGCGGTGGAGCCACCATGGCCCCGCTTGGAGGAGGAATGGGCGAATCAATGAAGAAACCACAAAAGACCACACTGGCACAACGCGATGCTCTGTTTGAAGAGAATCGCCGTCTTCATGAGGATATCAAGTCCTCCGACATCGTCGCTCCCGATTCTAAAACTGGGACTGGCTCGGGCAAAGTCGTGATGGGAACCCCGAATGACCGTTCCATCATGGCTAACGATCCCCTCAAGGATGATGCCTCTCGGGTGAAACTCGAAGTCATCAGGAAGATTCGTCTCTCTCATATGGCTCGTCGAATCGAGAATGAGAAGAGGCGGAAGATTGTCGCTCAAATTTACGCACCCCCGCCGAGAGATGACGGTATGGGCGGCGGTCCGTTCTAAAAAGCGGGGAAAAGACCGGAAAAATGAGGATACCGGTTAAATAATGAGCGACGGATGTGCACACAACCGAAAAATTTAGGAGAAGCACCAATGGGCAAGTACGTAGGGCTAACTGCCGTAATCGCTGAGAACATGATTGAAGGTTCCGCGTTCAAGGCAAACGGCGAGACCGTTACGATCAGCGAAGAGAAGATGAATGCCGCGAAGGCCGCAATGAGCGAAGCGGTCCGTGGAATGATGCGCGACTTCTGGACCATCAAGGAAGCCGATGAAGACAGCCTCGAAAGCCTCGACGGCGAAGTCAAGATCGAGGAACTCATGGACAAGACCAATGACGGAACCGGTTCGGTCCCCTCTTTGGGTGAGTCGCTGAGCTTCGACATCAAGGCCATCGTGGAAGGTCTTATGGATGAAGAGCCCGAGATGGATACGTCCCCGCAGGACGGTGACGAGGATTTCCAGAATGCAGGAATCGGTCACGATGACGCCCAGATGGGTGGTGATCTCGAACAGGACGGCGGCATCGATTCCGATCCAGCCGTACTAGGCGGTGACGATGTGGTCGATCCCGATATGGGCGGAGACATTGGTGGCGACATCGGTGGCGACGACCTCGGCGACGATACCTTTGCTGATTTGAGCTTCGCTGATCTGGCCTCGCCGGAAGGTGACGTGGAAAGCGACATGAGCGATGACCTCGGCGACGATCTAGCAACGAGTGATGAGCTTGGTGGTGACGAAATTGACGGTGAGACCCCGATCAAGAACGCCATGGAGTCGGCTCAGCCGTTGGCCCGGGTTAAGGGTGGAAGCAAGGCCAAGATCAAGGCCCGCAAGTAAGAGGAAACGTCTGTGCTTTTGACCGAGATGATCCTGCCCGAGATGAAGCCACTGTTGGTCGAGAACGATCAACAGGGGCGATTCGTCTATTTGAAGGGTCTCTTCATTCAAGGAGATGTTCAGAACCATAACGGGCGGAACTATCCCCGTGATGAGATTGGTAGGGCGGTTGCGGCGATGAAGCAGAAGATCGCCGAGCGCGGACCAGTACCCGGCGAATTGGACCATCCGGAGGGTTTGAACATTAATTTCGACCGAATCTCCCATGTGATTACTGATATCAACATGGAAGGCCCGAACGGTGTTGGGACCATGCGGGTGATCAACGAGGGCTTGGGTAAGGTCGTTCGTGGATGCGTCGAAGCCGGAATGCAGATTGGTGTTTCCAGTCGTGGTTCTGGAAATGTCGATGGTTCGGGTCGTGTATCGGATTTCGCGATTGTCACGATTGATATCGTTGCAAACCCGAGTGCTCCGAAGGCATTCCCCGGCGCGAGCCTCGCAGAATCGATCCTTCGTAATAAGCACGGCGCGGAATCAGTGAAATTGAGTGAGGCGCTCCGCGACGACGCGGGTGCCCAGAAGTATTTGTCGGAAGAGTTCAACCGGTTCCTCGTCAGCGTTCAGGACGAGTTCAAGTTTGGGAGATAAGCACATGGATGAGGCATTGAAGAAGCTACTCAGCAGCGAGGTTCTCTCTGAGGAAACGAAGAAGGCACTTACGGCGGCTTTCCAGAACTCGATCAAGTTGGTCGAGGCAGAGGCGGAAAAGCGTGTCCGTGGTGAACTCGTTCAGCAGTTCAAGGACAGTGAGAAGGACCTCCACGAGGCTATGGAGAAGTGGATGGCCTCGGAGATCGCACCGCACGTGAAGGAGTTGAAGGAGGGAACCGAAGAGGTTGCCGCCATGAAGAAGACCCTCGCCGAGCGTGCCTCGGGAATCGAGAAGGCGTTGAAGACGGAATACACAAAGCGCGTGAACGTCATCGAATCCGCCGTGGAGCAGATCATCAAGAAGGAAATGAGCGAACTGCACGACGACGTGCGTACGAACCGTCGTGCATACCTGTCCGCGATCAATGAGTCGAAGACCCGTTACGCGCGGATGGAAGAGGAACTCAAGAAGAAGACCGCACTGGTGTTGGAGATGTTCTTGGAAAAGACCGTCAAGGACATGCTCGGCGAACTCCGGAACGAGATCAAGGCCGCCAACGAAGCCGACTTTGGTCGGGAAATCTTCGAGGCGTTCAACTCGGTCTACCGTCGCCACTTCTTCAATACGAATACGGAAGTTCGTGATCTCGCCGCAAAGACGAAGGCTCTTTCGGAGTCGAACGTGAAGATCAAGATCGAAGCGAAGAAGCGCGTAGACGAAGCCGTCCAACAGGCTGCAATCGCAACTGCCGCGCACAAGAAGCTCACCGAATCTGTGGCACTGGCCCGGACCCGGACGCACCTCCTCAGCACGCTCAAGGGCGATGCAAGGAACAAGATGCGTACCGTGTTGGAGTCTTGCACCAGCGTCGATGCAATGAAGCGGAATTTCTCGAAGTTCCTTCCGGAATTCCTGAACGAGGGGACGGTCCCCTCCCAGAAGAAAACGATCACGGAAAAGACGATTCGCCTCCGGACTGGTGACAGTCAGGAATCGAAGCCCTCTTTGACCGAGGAAGTCGAAGTGGAGGATTCCGATTTGGTGGACATTCGTCGTCTTGCCGGAATGGGACGCTAAAAACAGGGGTTTTGACAGGTTTTTCAACAGTGGTTTCTAAATAAAATGGAACCGAAGTCTAAGTAGGAGAAAAAAGACAATGGTGCATGTAGCTAAGATGACTCCCGACACGAAGTGGATGGCAATCAAGGATGTCCTCTGCGAGGGATTGAACAAGAAGCAGGCTCGTATTCTGAGCTTGTGCTTGGATTCCACCCGGAACGATTACGTTTCCCGCCAGCGTATGCTGATGGAAAATGCGTCGGCTTCGGCGGTTTCCACCGGAAACATCGCGACCCTCAACAAGGTGATTCTGCCGATCATCCGCCGCGTTCTGCCGAACGTGATTGCGAATGAAATCGTCGGTGTTCAGCCGATGCCGGGTCCGACTGCTCAGATCATGACCATGCGTTACACGTATGGCAACACCGTTGCGACCGCTGGCGTAATCGGCGGTGAGGAAGCAATGGCCCCGTTGCACGTTCGTGATCTCGCGGTTGCGCTCTCGGGTAACCAGAACGCCGCAATGCCTGCCGGTGCGCTCACGGCGCAATTGGAAGGCGTTCCGGGTAACGTCTTGAAGCTTGAGATGCTCAAGCAGACGGTCGATGCCCGCACTCGTCGTTTGGCCGCTCGTTGGACTGTGGAAGCACAGACCGACGCCAGCAACCAGTACGGTGTGGACGTTGAAGAGGAACTGGTGAACGCAGTCGCTCAGGAAATCGTGGTCGAAATCGATCAGGAAATCCTCCGCTCGCTCCGTGCGCTTCCGCCTCCGGCTGCCGCAGTGAACACGTTCGACATTGCCGCTGCTACCGGCCAGCCGAACTCCATCGTGGACTACTTCGCTGCTCTCGCAGTGTTGATGAACCGCGAAGCCAACAAGATCGCCACCCGCACCCGTCGTGGTAAGGGCAACTGGGCAGTCGTTTCCCCGACCGTCCTGACGATTCTTGAATCCGCTCGTGCAAGCGCGTTCGTTCGTACCGTCGAAGGCAACTTCGAAGCTCCGACGAACAACAAGTACGTCGGCACAATGAACAACGCGATGAAGCTCTTCGTCGATACCTACGCAGATGACTCCACACCGATTCTCATCGGTTACAAGGGTCCGTCTGAGATCGACGCAGCCACCTTCTATTGCCCGTACGTACCGCTGACCACGCACGGTGTGGTTGTCGATCCGAACACGTTCGAATTTGTGACCTCATTTTATTCCAGATACGGATATGTGCAGTTCACGAACACCGCTTCCAGCTTGGGTAATTCCAAGGACTATCTGGGAACGGTCGGTATCAACTCCGGCAACCTCACTTGGATGTAAGCTGAGCAGTTTGAGAAATTGAGAAATTTACAAAAAAGACCTCCTCGGAGGTCTTTTTTGTTGCTTCATCCAGTTTGATGTCATACCTACATGGGATGAATTTCGAAGACGATCTGCGGAAGCTGGTCGAGACGGCGGGGCCGAAGAATTATGCTCGGGCCGTGACTCGAAATGCGGTCCTGTATCAAGAAATTACCCGACGAACCGCCGACCTTCCCGAACAAGTGGGGGTGCCTTCGCGAATCTATACGGTATTGAATCCGGGGAACCCGGTGATATGCGAGCGGGGGAAAATTCGGCGTTGGATCAATATCACGGAAGGATTTGGGTATTGCGGAAGAGGTAAGGTATGTGAATGCTTCATGCAAGAAATAGGACACAAGGTCCGTCTTACGAGACAAACGCATACCCCGGAGGATAAAGCAGAAGCAAATCGTCGTCGTGAGATTACAGTGTTGAAGAAATATGGCACTCGAAACGTTTCCGCCGCGAAATCAGTCAATGATAAGCGAACCGCGACTATGCTTGCACGACACGGACGGACCTCGATGCTCTCTGATATTGAGGCCCGGGAAGGGGGAATGATCGCCCGATATGGCAAGGCAAATCCCGGACAGGTTGCTGAAATTCGGGCTCGTACGGAAGAGACTAATCTCCAACGATATGGATACGCGGTGGCGTCGAAGGCCAATTCGGTTCGGGAAAAATTATCCAGTCTTCGAGTCTCCCGGAACGATGATATGTATGGTTCGCTAGAACAGCGTCGGGAAAACTTCATTCGTGATGCCCAAGAGATTCATTCCGCGTATGGATACGATAGTGTTGAATATAAGGGAATGGTTGATAAGGTAAAGATTCTCTGTGGATCGCATGGGATATTCGAACAACTCCCCTACGCGCATCTTGCGGGACAGGGTTGCCCTCGATGTGCAGTGGAAAAACGGGGACATACCCGAGAATCCTACTTGACGATGGTCTCGGATATTCACAAGCAACGGTATGACTATACGGATACCCAATACGGGGGTATTTTTGGAACCATCACGGTATTGTGTCCTGAACATTCGTATTTCACGGTCAACGCCCATTACCATCAACAGGGACAGGGATGTCCGGAGTGTTTCTCGAACAAATCGCGGGCCGAAGATGAGATCGTGGAATTCATCGTGGGACTGATCGGGGAGGATAGGGTCAAACGGCATCAGAAGATATTCGATGATCGTCGCGATGTCGATATTCTGATTCCCGACCTGAAAATCGCCATCGAACACCACGGACTTTATTGGCACAGTAACGCGCCGAAGAAAGCATATCCCCAGCAGGATAAGCATTGGATGAACAAACACCTCGATAAACACCTCGCCTGTGAAGCCAAGGGGTTTCGTTTGATTTCCATCTTCGAGGACGAATGGATCAACCAAAAATCCATAGTGAAATCCACCCTTCGTCACTTCCTTGGAAAATCTCCCCGAGGAATATTCGCGAGAAAGGCTCGGATTGAACAAATCGATTGGAATAGGGCGAAACCATTTCTCCAAGAGCATCATTTACTCGGGGCGGGTCGTCCCGGTAATATTCAAATCGGAGCCCTAGACGGGGATCAACTGATCGCGTGTATGACCTTCGGCTCACCCAGTGATGAACGAGGGAAGACCGAGTTGATCGAGATGAAACGCTTCGTCACGGACGGGCGGAATCATCCCGGTCTGGGTTCGCGCATGTTCCGATGGGCAGTCCGGGAATATCAATTCAATCAAGTCGTCGCGTTTGTGGACCGTAGATGGTTCACGGGGGAATTCAAATCCATTTCGGGATTCGTAATGGACGGGGCGACCGTTCCGGCGATGTTCTGGACCAATTTTCGTCAACGCTATCATAGACGTTCGTTCAATAAACAAGAACTTCAAGAACAACTCGGTGAGATGAATCAGACCAAATCTGAGATGATGCGAACGCTGGGGTATCATAAAATCTGGGATTGTGGTAAGCATCGCCTGATGTGGTCGTCCGAGTGAAATCGCTGAAATTCACGGCCCTTTCTGGACGAATCCTGAATCCGCGCGGACCGGACAAGATCAAAGCCCCTAAATATATGTAACTCTAGCAAGTCCGAAAGGACACCCGGAAAGGGGGCGATTCGCTCGGAAGAGGCGAGACCAGAAATGGTTCTCGCCTTTTTCATTTTCAAATAACAGGAGATAGATCATGAAATTGAAACTTACATGCACGTTGGAGGGGTTGGAATCTGCGTTGGGTATGAGCGAGATCAACATGAAGATTATGAGTATTTCGATCAATCCCAACACGTTCGATGTTGATTTCGAGATTGAGTCCGAGTGTACAGTTGTGACACCCACGTGAAGGAACTAAAGTGATGGGGAATCCCCCACCAACCCCGCTAGAGACGGCTGTAGCAAGCCTCTATGTGGAATTCTACAAGCTTCGACAGGCCGGGAAGTATCAGGAAGAATACGACGCGATGGGCATCCTCAGTGACATGCTTCTAAAGGATCGTGAGCATTTACGTCAAAACACGGAGTGAAACCATGACCCGACGCGCCGATCTGGTGCGCTACATCAAGGAGGATTTTGTGAGATGACCAGAGAAGAGGTGGAGCGCGTGGCTGAGGCACTGTTCCTTTGCGATGGGTTTTCACCGCCTGCGGGCGTTCCAGACCCTCGCTGGGAAGATCAGCCCGAAGCCGTCAAGGCCGCCCACCGCAAACACGCCCGCGCCGCTCTCTCCGCCTCCCCCGAGTACGAACGTGGTTTCCTCGCGTGCAGGGAAGCGGCGCGATTTGAAGCGGCGTTCATTGGATGCAATCCGCCGAAACACCATGACGATAGTTGGGTGCAGTCCGCGACTGCAATCGAGAAAGCCATCGCTTCCCTCAACCCCATCAACCCAGAGTTAGGGTTTGATCCAAACGTGTCGTAGTTTTCCGCAATCATAAATGCGCCCCATACCCAGTTGAGCCGTAGCCTGACTCTCGGTCAAATGAGAGAGTTCCGGGTGTTTGCGCCGAATCTCGGATTTTCGCCACGAGGATTTGTGAGTCCTCGTGTTCCCCCGGACATATGAATAGTCCGGGGAAATAAACCCGTCGTCGATGAAACCCATATGTTTGTAAGTGTCACCCCGAAACCAACGAAGGTCTGTAAAGGTGACGACCGATGATGGATCATGGTCCTTCCGGAACCGAGTAAACATCCGAGAAGCCAAGCCCGGGTAGGTTTTCCCATCGGTCGCGAATCGACGAAGCTCCCATTGATGTTTCGACGATTGTCTCCCCGGGGGACCGAATTTCATCACCCCGATTAAACGATCATCGTAGTATCCCCCGTATAGGAGACTACCCTTTCCGGCGTTTTGCAAATGGTTCTGATTGAGAAAAACATTCCCCTCGGATGTCGATATCTCCTCGATACGGCACTTCCGGGCTCCCACCCCGATTTGGGTTTTTCCCAAAGCGTGAGAAATATGACGAATAACCAAATCGGGATGATCGGTCCATTCGTCCTCGAACACGGTGATCAATCTGCCTCCGATTTCATTCACCGCTATCATCTTATCCCGATGATAATTTCGCGGTTTATACCGTTCACTGTGCCAATGGATTCCACAAAATTCGATACCCAATAGGTGGTCGGGAAACCAGATATCGATCTCATATCCGGTCCGTTTCCCCCCGATCAATCCACGAACCGAAGAAACGGGATTGAATGCGGTGAAATGAGAAATAATTTCACGCTCGCCCTTGGAGGCTCCCCAACGGGAACATCGCTGGCATCCGGAATTAGCTACATGTCCATCAGGAGTTTGCCAAAACGATCCATGAACCGGACAAATGATTTCAATTTTATTCCCTACTCCGAAATATACCATTCGAGAATAATCATAACGATCTCCGTGAACTTGATGAAATTTCGTTAATACCATATTCACGGGAAGAAGGTTTTTCAATTTTCTTCTATCAATACCACATTTTCTACATCCTCCGCCGGAAAGATGGGTGTACCGTTTTTGGGAAAACAAACCGTGATGAGGACAAATGATCTTAACATACTCACGTACGGAAAGAGCATCATTGGGATATGAATAAAACATTCCGTGGTGGACACTGGCCTTCTCCACGAATGATTCCAGTGAGTCCGTCTGAGTTTCCGCCGACATCACATATCTACACGTGGGACACCCACCCTTTCCTTTGGGGTGTGCTCTGGGAATAATAGTAAAATCCCCATGTTTCGTACACGTGATAATAATCTTGGTCTTGGCGTTAACGTAAATCGCCCGGTCATAGGAAAATCTAGTCCCGTGCCGTTTACGAGATTTGGTGATGAAAGCGAGAGTATCCATAATATTTCCAATAGAAGTGGGAGAAAGTACCCATCTCTATTTAGAAATTCTCTAATAGAAGTGGGAGAAAGTACCCACCTCTATTTAGAATTCTGAAAGCCCCGGTCAATGAAAAAATCAGGTCTGACTGAGGATCGAAGCCACGCCAACTGCTGCATTTAGAAGGGAAATTCCCGATCCGAACTGTCCTGAACTGGCAACACCCGCACCCGTGGAAAGTCCGCCCATACGTCCCTGAATTTCGGGAGAATGCGAAAACGATCCCATCATCCTACCGTTATGATCAAAACCGATCACATTGTCGTACCTGATCGTGGCTCCGACTTCCATAAATTCTTGGTTTTTGTAGTTGAACTCGCCCATGTCGTTTTCGGTGATCTCACATCCGGTGTAGCACCATTTCTGAATGATGTTGGGATCGTTTGTCCCTCCGGCGCTGGCTCCACCCGCGAGCACGTCCAAGTCCATTTCGAACTTGTAGTTCTCACCCGCACGGGAAGCGGTCTGGTCGAAGAAGTTTTGCTGCTTCGCAACCTGATTCATAACCCGGTTCGTTACTTCGTTGTAGATGTCATCGTAGAACGAGATGCTCATCGTATTCCACTCGCCACGATTCACCACGTAAACCGTGCTCATGTACGAATACAACGTCTGCGTTTCAAACGTCACATTCGGACGCGTGATCTTATTAATCTGACGCGTCAACGAATACGGACCCGGTTCGAAAGTCGATCCGAAGTTGTAAAACGTAACTCGAAACCTATTTGTAAATATAGGTGCAAGGACCGCTGAACGATCTCCGTTGTAGCCGGGGACTCCGAAATTTGCGAGGGAATTCACGCTCATGGATTGCTTCTCACGATAAATGCTCTATATTGAGCACGGAGTATTTAGGGTGGGATTGATGAAACGATTAACAGCGGAGGAGTTCAAAACGAGAATCGAGGCTCGATATGAAAAGCTTGTGGTTCTTGGGGAATACAAGACTTCTCGCACTCCGGTATTGATCCGGTGTGAGGAGATTTCGGACGGGAAGATTCACGGAGAGTACGAAACTCGTTCGAGTGTATTGCTTCGTGGTCGTGGATGTTTCGCGTGTATGAGGGTGAAGCAGGCGGAGACGTTGGCGATTCATCGTCATCACCCGATTCCGATAGTGGTTGATCCCGGAACGGAACCGAGTTCCCCCACGAAGGCTCAAACGGTATTACAAGCGGCATTCCGGGACGGGGGATCGACCCGAGCGATCATCAATAGTCTTAAAAAGAACGAACCGGGGGTTATTACCCGGTTGGGGTTGTTGTACCCGGACCATACTTCGGGGGAACTCAAGCATCTGGCCGGGAATTGGGCGGATCGTCCGACGTGTCCGGTGTGTTCAACGGAATTAAGGTATGTGGATCAGATACGATCATATCCGGAAACCTGTTCGTATAAATGCGCCCGCCAGTATGAGGTGGGGAATGGAAAAATCAAAGATCGCGTTCTAGCTATACAGGCCACGTTGGTGGAACGGTATGGTGTGGATAATGCGATGAAACTTGAAATCAACCGGAATAAGACGAGTGCTACCAATGTCGAAAGGTATGGCACCACTACGTTTTTGACCACTCCGGGGATGATTGAGCAATCTCGTCTCCGTTCGAAGACGCCGGAATACCGAAATCTCGTCCGTAACGGGATAGCAAAAAAACGTTATGGCACCCGGGACATGGTCGAGGCGTATCAGGGCATGGTTCCAGCGGGGGTGGTGGTTCGGTCCATAACGGTGAATTCCAAAGGATTGACCTCTCGGGTGGATTTCAAATGCTCCGGCTGTGGTACCTCGACGGTTCTCTCCGCGTTGGGATTACGGGAGAGAATGAGAAAATTCAATCAAGTATGTGTGAAGTGTTGTCCGGATATCCGGGGGAGCAGCCATGGGGAAAGAGAAATCCTCGGGTTGATGAACGATTTGGGGGTTGAGACAATTCATCGACACCGGGTTGACGGAATGGAGATCGATCTTTTCCTTCCCCGTTTCAATATTGGAATTGAATACACGGGCTTGTATTGGCATAGTGATGCGATCAAAACTGATTCAAGACATTTATTGAACAAGCACCAAGCCTGTGAAACACATGGGGTCAGACTCATAACAATTTTTGAGGATGAGTGGCAACAACAACGGGACAAGGTTTCAGCGGTGCTTCGACACTTCACGGGCCGGTCCGAGCGGGGAATATACGCAAGAAAGGCCCACATCGAGGAGATCGATTGGAAACGGGCGGCCCCTTTCTTGGATCAACACCATTTACTCGGTTCGGGTACCCCGGGGAAAACCCGAGTGGGGGCGTTCGACACGGATGGCACTCTGATTGCGGTCATGACCTTCGGAGTTCCCAGTGATGAACGGGGGCGGACCGATCAAGTGGAGATGAAACGGTTCGTCACGGACGGGCGGAATCATCCCGGTCTGGGTTCGCGCATGTTCAAATGGGCCATTGAAAAATTCCAATATGAGAGGGTTATGGCGTTCGTGGATCGCCGATGGTTCACCGGGGGGTTCAAGGCCATCTCGGGTTTCCATTCCACGGGCATCACCGAGCCTTCGTTGTTCTACACGGATGGTCACGTTAGGCTTCATCGTCGATCTTATACGAGGGAGGAACTTGTCAACACTAGTGAAAACCCGGATCGAGCCGATATGACCAAGCATGAGTTGATGCGAGAAATCGGGTACCATCGCATATGGGATTGTGGCAAGCTGCGATTGGAATGGACAAGGGCTCTAGAAACCCAACTCCCGGCGACGAATCTATTAGGAAAATCGAATGGGACGTAGATTAACCACGACGGAGTATTTGAAGAGCGCGGTTGCGGTCCACGGGGAGACGTATGACTACACCCGTACGGTTTATTCGGGGGCCACTGGGAAAATCACCATTGGGTGTTCGAATCATGGTTGGTTCGAGCAGGCTCCGTATTCCCATTTGAACGGTCGCGGATGTCCCGGATGTGGGAAAAAGAAGCGAGCCCGGTCGAGTTCGGATGAATTCATCGAGAAATCTCACGCCGTGCATGGGTCTCGGTATGATTATTCCCGGGTTCACTATCGAGGAGCCACCGAACGGGTCACCATCGTTTGCACCAGTCATGGGGAGTTCGAACAGACCCCGGCGGGTCATTTGAGCGGGTACGGATGCCCCCAATGTGGGATTCTCCAACGCGTGTCGAAACGCACTCATGATCTTGCAACCGTTGTCAAGAAGGCCCGCGCCCAACACGGGAATCGATACGGATATGATCGCGCCGTATACCGCACCGGATTGGATAAACTCACCATAACCTGTTCCCACCACGGGGATTTCGAACAGACCCCGGGAAATCATCTCACCGGTCACGGGTGTCCCCAGTGCGGCGGGAAGGTCCAATCCAATACCCCGGAGTTCGTCGCGAAAGCCGAGAACGTCCATGGGGCGAAATTTGATTACACGGGAACCGATTATGTAAAGGCGTTGGAGAAGGTCGAGATCAAGTGTATTAAACACGGGGTGTTTAATCAAACCCCGGCGGATCATCTGACCGGGTATGGATGTCCCACCTGTGGTAGGATCGAATCCGAGGCGGAACGGGAAATTTATGATTTTGTCAATCAAATAGTCCCGGCGGAAAGACGAAATCGTGAAATTTTGGGAAACCGAGAACTCGACATTTGGGTACCCGAGAGAAACCTCGCTATCGAGTATTGTGGACTGTACTGGCACACCGAAGAACGCGGAAAGGATCGTCTCTATCATTGGGACAAGTATGAGAGGTGCCGGAAGCAGGGAATCCGCCTCCTTACGGTGTTCGAGGATGAATGGCTGGAACGCCCCACGTGTGTCCGGGGATTGATCCAGAACGCCCTCGGAGCCACGCCACGGGGGCCGGGAGCGAGGTCCCTCAGGGTTGAGGAGATTGGAAAGAAGCTCGCTGGGGAATTTTGTGATTTGAATCATGTTCAGGGGCGGTGTCAGATCAGCACCGCCTTGGGGGCATTCTTGGGGGATCACCTCGTTGGGGTGATGATTTTCGCGAAGCCCTCTCGCCAGTCCGGACATCCCGTTGAGCTTCGACGTTTTTGCTCAACCGGATCGTTTCCCGGGTTGGGATCGAAAATGTTCCAGACCTACATCCGGGAACACCAACCCCAATCGGTGGTGAGTTTCTCGGACAACCGTTTATTCCTCGGTGGATTGTACGAGCGGATGGGATTCACTCGGGATGGAGACATCCCTCCCGACTATGCGTACGTGGGGAAGAAATCCAGAATTAACAAATCCCGGTTTCGCACTTCCCGGTTGCGTCAGGTGGGATTTCCACGGGGTTCGGAATCCGAAATCATGTTCGGACTCCAATACGACCGTATCTGGGACTGTGGAAAAACCCGGTGGGCGTGGAACTCCTAGAAACCCAACTCGCGACGCCGAATCCGGCTGTCTTTCTTGATCCGGCGGATTGATTCTGCGCGTTTCCGACGCTTCTTCTCCGAGGGCTTCTCGTAGAAGCGGCGATCCCGGAGTTCCCGGATCACGCCCTCGTCGAACATCTTCTTTTTCAGCTTCTTATACGCTGAATTCACATCATTGTTGAAAACGACGACAATCATGACTTCCTTCTTTCTTCATAAATATATGCGATATATTTAGGAAAAATATCAAAAGTCATGGTGAGGGGAAGGGTTTGAATCTCCGTTTCCGTCCTCTGTTGGACGGTGTCCTCATTGGACGACCCCTCCTAGTATGTATGGTTAAGGACCCTTTATTTTTCAGGTAAATACTGGGTGAGGGTCCTCAGATGAGTGTCAACGGCTGGCCGTTCGTTAATCATGCTACCAATTTGCGCTTGTTCAACTCGGTTTCCCGGACGGGTGCGGAAACGGGTGTGCCTATGGCGATTCCCCGTTACCGGTTTACGTGGTTGGCGGAATTCGTTCCCAACGATACGGGATCGATTACGAATTTGCCCGAGTTGGGACTTCGACAGGGTCATTTATACACGCATTTGAAGACCGTTGGGTTGCCCAATCCCACGTTTAAGACGGAGACGTTGAACTCGTATAATCGTCGGTACAAGGTTCAGACCAAGATGGAGATGCCACAATTTTCCATGATTTTCCATGATGATTCGACGAGTTTCGCCATGGCTTTGGTGAAGGAGTTGGTGAACCACGCAAATCATGTGGGGGATATCGGGAACGGCCCAGTGAATGATTTGAACAAGAATATCAATCAGGGCTTGGCTCAGTATCAGGCAGGGACGACCGGGGTTGAGACTTTTATCAATCCGGATCGATCCGAATTGGCGAAGCGGCCCAGTTTGGGTATGAGAATACAGGATTGTTCCCGTACGTGGCTCTCGCATGTGATCATCTATGATTTGGGAACCGAGCCGGATTCGATCAACGTCTACATCTATCACAACCCCATGCTGGTGGGGTTGGATCATACTCCATTGGACATGTACGACCGGACTAGTTTTGGAGAGGTCAATCTCACGTTTGAGTATGAAAACTATTATTTCATGATCGGACAGCCCCACGCACAGGTTCGGGATTTCGTTAGCCGGGTTCTTGGGGTGGAAGCTCCCGCGTACCGGTCCTCGAACATCCACGGTAAGCAGGGGACTTCGTTTGAGGTGGCTCAGGATTTGTCACCGATGTGTTTGGCCCAATGCGGAACGCCGAATCCCAAGGATCATAACCTAGACGTTACCGGGGTGATCGAGAAATTCATCGATGGCGGGGTGGATTCCGTCACACGGAACCTCCTTGAAGATGCGGCCTTGTTCCGGAATCAGCTTCTCCCCTCGCAGGGAGGATTGAGGAATGCGCCCAAACTGGATTACGAGGATTCGCAGAAATACGTTTCGGATCGTCGGCAGCGGGCCGAGAACAACTATAGCCTCTACTATGGCGGGGCCACCGAGGATTCCCCTGAGGCGGCGATTCGCCGTGATGAAATTGATAATTTGCGGGCGTTGGAGAGTGCTCGGGTAGGAGGGGATAATTATAGTTATATTGGTTATCCCCCCGCGACCAAGTCCGCCACGACGAATACCGAGAAATTCTACGAGTTGACTAAACCCGAACGGAAGAACATGTCCTACGTCCCGGACGGAGGACTGACCCCAACCGGTACTGTGGTGAATCCGGTTCCGAGAATTACGCCTACGCCGATTCAACGTAACTACTCCACTCCGGAGAAGCGTAACTATTCGATTCCCAACGCGGGTGCCCCGTTTGCGGATTTCAATCAGAACTTTATGAGGACGTTCAAGTCCGGGGTTACCAAGTAATGGCCCGTCCCAAGGTGAACGAGTTCACACCGACCAATCCCGAGAAGTATATTGGGGATTATCCGATTCTCATGCGTAGTTCGTGGGAATTTGAGTTCGCCACGATGTGTGATATTCTCAGTACGATTATTTCGTGGGCTTCGGAGCCGTGGCGAATTCCTTACCGGGACCCGGTCACGGGGTTGCAGAAAATCTACATTCCGGATTTCCTCGTGACGTTTTTGATCAACAAGGAGCCGGTTACGCAGTTGATCGAGATCAAGCCGATCAAGGAAGCTGTGATGTCAGCGGCAACGAATCAGAATACGATGCCGTTGATCGCTCGTAATAATGCGAAGTGGGAAGCCGCGATGGCGTGGTGCGCCCGCCGTGGGGTGGAATTCCGGGTCATGGACGAAACCCAACTCTACTCCGGACAGGCCCTGACTCGAAAGGGCACTGCGATTCAATCGTGGACCCCGGCGGTAGCGAAGGATATCCGCGCCAAGGCTGCAAGAGCCCGAGCGGCAGTGGTTCCCACGAAAGCACGAAAGCACACGATGAGAGTACCCGGGGTACGGGGTCCGGGTAATATCAAAAGGAGACCACAGTGAATTCCAAAATGATCTCTTCTCTTGGGGTGGATTTGCCCGAGGAAGCGGTGGAGGTATCGACAGTCCCGATTCCGGAACCGATTGATCCCACCTCTCTGGTTGTTATCAATAACCCCAATCTGCCTCCGATGGAAGACATCGAGACAAATCTGGTCGAGGGGGAGCGCCAACTCGAAAGCCTGATCCAGACCGGTCTTAGTATGATCAAGTCCATGTCCGAGGAGAATGGCACCTTGGCCCCGAACTTGAGAAACGCCCATACGGAGAGGATCGTCATGGTGTTCCAAACCACGGCGGACGTAATCAAGTTCAAATCAGAACTCCAATTAAAGAAGAAGAAATCCCGGATGGACGAGGCCAAATTTGTCGGTCTCAGTCGGAGCAAGGACGAGAAGGACGGTGATCCCCAAGTCGTCAATAATAACCTGTTTATCCAGAAGGATATCCTTCATGCACTGGTCAAGGCCCGGGTGGAAGAGGCCGGAGATGCAAATTTTTCTGATATTCTGACAACCCCTGATCCGACTAAATAGAAAGTACCCTTTTAGTACGGTAGAGGAAATTTTAAGATGCGGAAATCGCTCTCCCTGTTAGTAATGGAATCCGAGAAAGAATACAAGATCACCATAAAGTCGGTCGTGAACATTCATGATCCGGCGCATGTGGAGAAGATCACCTCGGCATTTATGGGGCATCAGGTCCGAAAGGTCGAGGCGGACCGGATTATCCCGTTTACTGGAAAAATTGACAAAGAGCTTCCCGAGGCCCCAGTGGGACTTCCCATTTATACGGTGAATGTTGTAATTGGAATGAAGATGGGTCAGCGCGAGATCGAGGAATTGCTCGCCCTGTATACGGGTATTGAAAAAATGTATTTCTGTGTTTACGGAGATATAGAGAAACTCGATGAAACGAAGATCGAGACCATCGCTGATCTTGACACGAGCAAGGAAGTGGCCGCACAGGATCAAGTCGGTCAGAAGCGCATCGACGATTTCATGGCTGAGATGAAAAAGGCCCGGAAGGAACGGGATACAAAGATCAAGACGCGTCCCGTGTATGAGGCGTTTTGTGTTGGTGCGGACGAGCTACGTCCGTTGATCCGTGAGTCCCTCGTCTCTCGTGGGTATTGGATGGTTCGTTCCTTGGATGAGTCGAAGAAGCGGCTGTCCATCACTGGCCCCTATACGAATATACCCGTGGGTCTCGCCATGGTCGAGGGGCTGGTACGGAATATGAAGAGCACGACCCGTCCGATGATGACGAATCACGGCGATCTCGTCGAATACGTTTTGGATTTGACAGATGCCCGTTGGGCGTTGATGGAAGATCGTCCCTACGAGGTTCGGGTCAAGGACACATCGACGGGACGTACCTATACCGCTGCGGTCCGCGCAACGGATTCACTACAAGCACGCAATCTGGGTTTGGAACAGGTGAAATCGGAAGAGGGAATTTCCGGGGATACATTGCTGGCACTCAACCCTACGGATTAATTCTTGTCTGTAGTTTCCGCCAGTCTATATACAGATTGGTTTCCAGAGGAGTACCGATTCATGGATTTGGACTTGTTCGCAGCATTCCGGCAGAATTACACAGAATCCCGTACAACGGATATGTCCCTCTTGGATTATTTGGAGCTATGCAAGAGTGATCCTCTCGCGTATGCGACCGCCCCGGAGCGGATGCTCAAGGCGATTGGCGAGCCCAAGAAGCTGGATACCAGCACTGATCCCCGGTACTCGCGAATCTATCTGAATCGTACCATCCTGACCTATCCGGCGTTTTCCGAGTTCTTCGGGATGGAAGATACGATTGAGCGGATCGTGGGTTATTTCCGTCATGCCGCACAGGGCTTGGAAGAGCGGAAGCAAATTCTGTACCTGTTGGGTCCCGTTGGTGCGGCGAAGTCCAGCTTGGCCGAGACGCTCAAGGCGTTGATGGAGAAGTATCCGATTTATGTGCTCACTGCGGGAACCGAGGTCAGCCCGGTATTTGAATCCCCGTTGGGCCTGTTCAGTGCGGTCAAATTCGGTAAGGACCTTGCCGAGAAGTATGGTATTGATGCCCGTTATCTGAACCAGATCGCTTCCCCGTGGGCGATTAAGAAGCTTCGGGAATTCAGTGGTGATCTTACGAAGTTCACCGTTTCTCGTATGATGCCGTCCCGGCTGGAACAGGTGGCAATCACCAAGACCGAACCCGGTGACGACAACAATCAGGATATCTCGTCCTTGGTGGGCAAGACCGACATTCGTAAATTGGAGAAATTCTCCCAGAACGATCCCGAATCCTATTCCTTCTCGGGCGGCCTCTGCCGTGCGAATCAGGGGTTGATGGAATTCGTCGAAATGTTCAAGGCTCCGATCAAGGTTCTCCATCCCCTGTTGACCGCGACGCAGGAAGGGAACTATGTGGGAACCGAGGCTATCGGCGCAATCCCGTTCAACGGAATGGTTTTAGCTCACAGTAACGAAAGTGAATGGCAGGCGTTCCGGGCGAACAAGAACAACGAGGCGTTCATCGACCGAGTTTGTGTGATCAAGGTTCCCTACTGCTTGCGGAGGACCGAGGAGGAGCAGATTTACAAGAAAATGCTCCAAGCCTCTGATTTGAAAAATGCGAATTGCGCGCCTGAAACTCTCAAGATGCTCGCGCAGTTCTGTGTCATGACCCGTTTGCGGGACCACGAGAATTCGAATCTTTACTCGAAGATGCGCGTTTACGATGGCGATAACATGCGGGACATCGATCCTCGCGCGAAGTCAATCGAAGAATACCGTAACGATGCCGGTGTCGATGAGGGTATGAACGGAGTATCCACGCGATTCGCTTTCAAGACGCTTTCGCAGACGTTCAACCACGACACTGAGGAAGTTTCTGCCGATCCCGTGCATCTTATGCTCACACTGGAGTCTGCACTCAAGCGGGAACAGTACTCGGAGGAGGTCGAGACGAAGTACTTGAGCTACATCAAGGACTTCCTCTCCAAGGAGTACAAGGACTATATCGAGAACGAGATTCAGACCGCATATCTGGAATCCTACACCGACTATGGTCAGAACCTTTTCGACCGATATATCGCCTACGCGGATCACTGGATGCAGGAAATCGATTTCAAGGACCCCGACACGGGCAACTTGTTCAACCGTGAGGTTTTGAATAACGAGTTGGAGAAGATCGAAAAGGCGGCACTGATCTCGAACCCGAAGGATTTCCGAAACGAGGTCGTGAATTTCGTCCTCCGACAGAAAGCCACCAAGGGCAAGCCGGTGTTGTGGACCAGCTATGAGAAGCTCAAGAAGGTCATCGAAAAGAAGATGTTCAGTCAGGTCGCCGATCTTCTCCCGGTGATCTCGTTCGGAGCCAAGGCGAGTGCCGAGGAGCAAAAGAAGCACGGTGAATTCGTGGATCGTATGAAGATCAAGGGCTACACAGAACGGCAAACCCGCCGCTTGGTAGACTGGTATATGAGAATCCAGAAAAGTTCATGAGGGGTACACTTCCTAGTGTATCGTGTAGAACTCTGAGGAATGCGTAAATGAATATCATTGACCGGCGAAAGAATCCCAAGTCGAAGTCGCTGAGCAATCGCCGCCGATTTATGGACCGAGTGAAGCAAGCGGTGAAGGAATCCGCGAAGAAGACGATTGGTCAGAGATCGATCAACGACGAGGGTCCGACCAATGTAAAGATCAATGGTGGGAGCACGAAGGAAGAGAAGTTTCGTCATGATCCGACGACGGGACAGCAAGATTATGTGGTGAGCGGAAACGACACCTACATCGTGGGGGAGAAGATTTTCAAACCCCGTGGGGGCGCTAGTGGTCGCGGCGGTGCCGGGGGGAGTGGCGATTCCGGAGATGATGATTTCGAGTTTGCCATCTCCTATGAAGAATTCCTCGATGTGATTTTCGAGGGGTTGGAGCTTCCCAATCTCACCAAGACCTCGGATAAGAACAGTGTCGTGTTGGAATCCCAGCGTGCTGGATATACCACGTCGGGGGTTCCAGCGAATTTGAACGTGATCAAGACCATGATGTCGGGTATTGGTCGGCGTATTGCGTTGAAGAACCCCAAGACGAGTCAGATTGAGGAATTGGAAGAAGAGGCAAAGCACGCCAATGCGGAGCGGTTGCTTGAGATCGAAGCCGAGATATCCGCCCTGCGTATCCGCGCAAACGCCGTGGGTTTCTTGGACGACATCGATCTCCGGTATAATAACCGGGTTATGGTGAAGAAGCCCGTTTCACAGGCCGTCATGGTATGCGTGATGGACGTGAGTTTCTCCATGAGCGAAGAACACAAAATCATCGCGAAGAAGTTCTTCCTCTTGTTGAATCGGTTTCTGCGGCGTCAATACAAAAATGTACAAGTCGTGTTTATCCGGCATCATGAGGAAGCCTCCGAGTGTAACGAGGAAACTTTCTTCACTAGCCGTGAGACCGGGGGTACTATTGTGTCTCCCGCGTATGAGTTGAGTTTGGAGATTCTTCGGAAGAAATATCCCGCGACGGATTGGAATATTTATTTGGCTCAGGTCTCCGATGGGGACAATACCATGGATGACGCGGATGCCTGTGTGGAGCAGATCGGGAAATTGCTCCAGATCGTGCAGTTCATGATGTATTTGGAAGTTCGGCCCACGTCGGGAATGTGGGGGAATAATGATTCCTACATTACTGAACTCGATGAGATTATCAGTCCCCTGAGTAAGGCGAACCCGGATAATTTGCTTATGGTCAAAATCAGCGACGAATCCCAGATAGTACCCGTGTTTCGTAACATATTCGCTAAGCGTTAGGAGTTCGAATGACCAAGCCAATCTGGACCGATTCTCAGTGGACCATGAAATGCCTCCATGAAGTGTTCAATGAGATCGAGGCCATCGGACATGGTGAGATGGGATTGGACACGTATCCGAACCAGATTGAAATCATTGGTTCGGAGCAAATGCTGGACGCATATTGTGTCACCCCCGATCATTTGATTTTGACGAAAGACCTTCATTGGATTCCCGCCGGGGAAGCTACTGTGGGTATGAACATTCTTGGATTTGATGAAAACGGTCCATTTCGGTCTTATCGTTCGGCGGTAATTTCTCGTGTGGAATTGGCCGAAGAACCTGTATTTGAGGTATTGTTGTCTTCTGGGCACAAGATTAAAGCTACAGCGGAACACAAATGGTTGGTTAGAATGTCGAAAGGTCAAGCATCACGTCTTGATTGGAAACGAACCGATGAACTTCGAGGAGCAGATACGGAGCGATATACTCCGCATCGTATTCCGAAGGTTCTCGATGTCTGGTCCGAATTCACGACGAAAGAATCTGGATGGCTTGCTGGAATGTTCGATGAAGAAGGGAACATTCTTAGAGGCGGATTGCATCATCTTGGATTGGCACAAAATTCCGGACCGGTGTTGGATGAAGTGGTACGTCTAATTCGTGATCAGAACCACGAAGTGACCGTCCGTAATCGGAAGCACGATCAATGCAAACGAGTAGCTATTCTCGGGGAAGTACGGAATCGTCTCCAATTTCTTGGAGAAAATCAGCCGAAACGGCTGATCAATAATATGTCTTTTGATCGTCTTGGTCTGATGAAGACGGATTCTTTTGAAGAAGTGGTATCCGTGACTCCGATTGGAATTCGTACCATTGTCAAAATAACCACCTCGACCGGAACGATGATTGTGGATGGTTACCCCATGCACAATTGTTCCATCGGGATGCCCATCATGTACAATCACTGGAGCTTCGGTAAATCGTTTGTACGGGAACAGGAATCCTACAAACAGGGGCGATCCGGACTGGCTTATGAGTTGGTGATCAATTCCGATCCGTGTGTGAACTACTTGATGGAAGACAATACTATGACGCTACAGGCGTTGGTATTGGCCCATGCGGGGATGGGACACAATCATTTCTTCAAGAACAACTACCTGTTCCGCCAATGGACCGACGCTGCGGCCATCGTGGACTATCTGGTATTCGCCCGAGACTATGTGACGAAGTGCGAGCAAAAATACGGTGAGTCCGAAGTGGCAGCGTTTTTGGATTCCGCCCACGCGTTGATGGATTACGGGGTGAACCGATACCACCGTCCAAGTAAAGTGAACATGAACATCCGGAAAGAGATGGACCGTCAGAAGGACGAGTACTTGCAGTCCCGGGTAAGTGAACTGGATCGAATCGCCCCTCGGGTGGTTCAAAAGAATTCCGAGGTGGACCCAGAGGATCGGGATTTCCCCGAACACCCCGAGGAGAACCTTCTGTATTTCTGTGAAAAATACGGAGACATCAAAGGCTGGCAACGCGAGTTGATCCGTATCGTTCGCAAAGTGGCCCAATATTTTTACCCCCAGAGTCAGACCAAGATCATGAACGAGGGGTTTGCCTCGACCGTGCACTACAAGATTATGAATCGTTTGCACGAGAAGGGCCTGACCACGGACGGAGCCCACTTGGAATTTCTCTCTGTCCACTCGGGGGTTTTGAACCAGCCGAAGATCGGTAGTCCGCACTACTCCGGGTTTAATCCGTATAAACTCGGATTCGAGATGATGCGGGACATGGAACGGATTTGTTCTAATCCGACCGAGGAGGATCGACGGTGGTTCCCCGATATGGTCGGACAGGACCCGTGGCAGACCGTGAAGGACTCGGTGGTGAACTATCGAGACGAGTCGTTTATCCTGCAATTCCTCTCCCCGAAGGTGATCCGAGATTTCGGAATGTTCCACGTATACGATGAGAAGGTGAAGGATCACTTCGTGGTTAAGTCGATCCATGATGATCGCGGGTATCAGAGAATTCGAGAAAAGCTTGCTGAGATGCAGGAATGGGATACCCATACTCCGGTGATCGAGGTCAAGAAGTGGTCCCGCAAGTCCCGCACTCTGCATCTGCGGCATACGGATCGTCGTTCCCGCTCGCTCTCGGTGGAGAATCGAACCGAGATGATGTACCACGTCAGTCAACTTTGGGGCGGTCCTGTGGAACTTATGGATCGTGAAGCCCGACAAACCGACTTATTTGAGGGACTCATCTGATGTCGGGGGCTAGAGACTACAGGCCGTAATCGGTCCCCAGGCACGGGAGGCTGAGTTATGACGCCAGCCGTCTCTGGGACCATCTTCGGTCGGAGATTATCGCGTTCCCTCTCGGCGCGGGGGAGCGCCGGGCTATCGTGGTGGTAGCCGGACGGGAGGATTGTCATTGGCGCGCGTAAATAACTGCAGACTAGACGGTCTAGCAGGGACCAATCCACGGGCCACGGCCTACGTGACGGGAGAGGCTGACACGTGGTTCAGCGTCCCGGCCGTCTGCCGCGTCGTTCTCATGCCGGTGCGCGGCGGCGTGACGCCGGCAGACGCGGCCGAACGAGTTGCGCGCATTCTGGACGCATCTCTCTCTATTGAAAGGAATTGAAAAATGTCTGATACCCATACAAATCCGGACGGCTCTATTGTATCTATACATGTCGGCGCAGGCGCGACTATCGCCGACGATGCGACTATCGGCGAGTACGCGCACATCGGCGCGCGGGTGGTTATCGGCGAGCGGACGTACCTCGGCGACGGGGCGTACGTCGCCGACGATGCGACTATCGGCGAGCGGGCGATTATCGGCGAGTACGCGTACGTCGGCGAGCGGGCGTACGTCGGCGCAGACGCGCGCATCGGCGCAGACGCGACCGTCCGCGCACGGGCCAACATCGGCGAGCGGGCGATTATCCGCAGGCGGGTGGTCATCGGTGAGCGGGTGAGCATCGGCGGCGATGTGCGCGTCATCCGCTCCGTTTCAATTATAAACTGAGTTGGCGATAACAGTTGGCGATAACAGTTGGCTATAACCTCGTATACCGTTCACTGGGGCGCCGATATCCGCCCGCTCGCTCCGGTGAACGCTGTAAACCATTTAGAAATTGTGGTTTATATTCCGCAGTCGATCGCTTTAAGTAACCGATACTCCGCTTCTAAAGTTATCCACAAGTATCGCTCTTTTCCGCTTGCATCGTATTCCGTACAGGCGATTATCCGAATTGAGGGTAGATAACAAGAGGATGAAAGGAAATTGAACATGACCACCACCGCCTGCTTTAGAGCCGACAACACCGAGGGCTACAGCGCTGCCGACCTGGCTGTTCTGAACGATCGATTCGTGGCGGCGTGCGCTGCTGAGGGAGTCGATCTGGACGATCCGGACTCCAATAGGGATTTTGAGGATCATCTCGCTGAGCGCGTGCTGGTCGAATTCGACAGTCAGCAGGAGGGCCATACGAACCCGAACGGACCTGTCGTGAGTGCCTATTTGGACGCCAATGCCGCGCACATCGACGATCGATCCGCCGCTGCGATTTCGCAGGTCACGGACGCGCAGTGGCCCGCCGTGCTGGCAGCCCTGGACCTCCACAGCGGCGGCGCGACTGACCCCGGCATTGACTGCCGAGTCGTGGTCACCACTGAAACACTGGCCGATTTTGACGCGGCTCGGGACAATCATTGGAGCGAGCGCGGCCGCCGTGCGCTGCTGAAGGTCGCCGGACTCGACTGCCTGATCTATGAGCGGTTTCAGATCGCGCGCGGGACGGAGCGCCGCGACATGACCGTGCTCGATCTCGGCACCGCGCGCGTCTCGCTCTATTAGGCCTGTAGTCTCTTTGATTTGGCCGCACAACGCGGCGCTCGCAACTCTGCAGGTCGAGTACACCGTGGCGCTCGAAGGCCTGCCGCCCGAGTATGACACGGTGAGGGCCGCCGCCCGGCGGAGCCTACTGGCGGAGTACAAGGCGGCGCTCACGGCTTTGCGGGCCAAGTACGGCCGGTTCGTGGCGATCTGCGCTGCTGAGGGAGTCGATCTGGACGATCCGGACTCCGATAGGGACTTTGAGGAGCACCTCGCTGAGCGCGTGTTGGTCGAATTCGACAGTCAACAGGAGGGCTGAGCGATCCGTAGCTGCGTCGGGCAGTTCTTTGTCCAGCGCGTTTAGATGAAAAATTCTGGTCCCGCCATCACCATTCTTGACACTTACGAAGTCGGCAGCAGCGGTCCCACGCCTACGCGTTCATCCACACCGACGATATCAAGCCTCGGATCGCCGAGCTGTTTGGGGCGACATGCATTTCGACGTGATCATTGGAAACCCGCCCTATCAACTTGACGACGGCGGGCACGGTACCAGCGCAGCGCCAATCTACCAGCTGTTCGTGGAACAGGCGAAAAAGCTCGAGCCACGATATCTAACGATGGTCATCCCTTCGCGTTGGTTCGCAGGAGGCAAAGGTCTTGATGATTTCCGCGCGTCGATGTTGTCCGATAACCGGATGCGTTCGATCAACGATTACTTAAGCGCTGCCGATGTGTTTCCCGGCGTCGGTCTGAAAGGCGGTGTCTGCTATTTCCTTTGGGACAAGGAAAATCGCGGACCTTGCCGCGTTGCAACCCATTTCAAGGATTGGCCGGTTTCTGAAGTCACAAGGCCGCTCCTGGAGAATGGCGCGGATATATTCATCCGCTTTAACGAAGGCGTGTCGATCCTCCACAAAGTCATCGCCCGTGAAACCGGGCAGAGCGGGATTTTGGCGTTGCCTGAAACCCAGCGCTTTGAGAGGCTCGTCAGTTCGCGAAAGCCATTCGGGCTCGAGACCAAGTTCAAGGGAAAGATTAAGAAGCATTCTGACGACGATCTGCTCGTTTATCAGAACGGTGGAACGGGTTATATTGCTCGGAATGCCATAACCGCAGGTGGCGGTCTGATTGATGCATGGAAGATATTCGTCGGTCGCGCCGCGCCAGGAACAGGAAACAGGGACACTTACCCGCACCGGATCATCAGCACGCCGTTCGTTGCTGGGCCAGGCTCGATCTCGTCGGAAACTTACCTGTGCATCGGCCCGTTCGCCACAAAGGACGAAGCCGAAAGCGCGATTTCTTACTTAACCTGCCGCCTGACACGTCTTTTGATCCTTCTACACAAGCCTTCTCAGGACACCACTCGCAAGGTCTATACTTTTGTCCCCGTCCAAGAGTGGACGAAGAAATGGACTGATGCCGACCTCTATGATCGGTATGGCCTTACCGACGACGAGATCGCTTTCATCGAAAAGATTGTCCGCCCGATGGACCTCACCAGCGACGCGTCCGACGACGCAGTTTCCGACGACGATGAGTAAAACCATAGAGGAAATCCTTGAGCCCAAGCCGGAAGCACGTCCGCGCATTTACGCCTACGCGATTGCCGACGAAGCGCACAAAGGTCTGCTCAAGGTAGGGCAAACCACGCGCAACGTGAAGCAGCGCGTCGCAGAACAGCTCAAGACCGCCGCCATCAAGAATTACACCATCGTGCTGTTCCGCCTCGAAAAGCCCCGTCAGGTCATCGTTGCTGTTCGCAGAACGCTATTACGATCTGCTTCGTGTCGGTGGACGGTGGGTCACAATTATAGACGACGGCATACTGAGATCAGATGCCTACAAGGAGTTTCGGGACAAAATCCGTAAATGGTTTTTGATCCGCGCAGTTATTTCTCTACCGGGGCAGAGACCGCGCGCCGGGGATGTTGACGCGCGGAAATTAGCAGATGAAGAGATCGCCACTGTTATGTCTGAATTTGAGAAATTTCAAAATGGCGAGAGCAAACGATACAGCATAGCGTCGAGCCGCATCGCTGATCGGCTTGATGTAAAAAACTGCATGATGACGGCGGGCCGCAGCGTAAAAACCTGGAAGAAGAACGGGTTTCGAGTCCTTCCACTTTCTGAGGTAGTCGAGGAGCGCATTTACACAGACGAAGAGATCATTACCAAGGACCATCCGGAAAATGTTCGAGTTCTGGTGGTGCGTTATGAGGGCATTGCCGAGGAGGGCGAGGAAGTTCTTCCTTCTGAAGGCACCTACTCGAAACTCTATCCAGTCCATGCAGGCGATATTGCAATATCGAATATCGCCGCAAGTTATGGAAGCATCGCCGTTGTTCCAGAGAGTCTCGATGGCTGCGTTGTTTCGAGTGAATACACGATCCTGAAAGTCAAAGAGGGGTTCGACCCCATTTCGATGCCATATCCGAAGCCGGAGATGGTCAAAAAGGTGAAGGCGCTAGCGGACGAGGCCGAGGATGCGAAACGGCGGGCTATCGCCGCTATTGAAGATGCCCGCGAAAAGGTCGAAACCAGCCTCCTGCTCCGATCAGACGACGCCTCGACCATCTTGGCCGCGTTCAAGCCTCCGAAATAGGCAGTTTGGGCCATAAGGGACTAAAGTATATAATTCCCAAAATTAATATTCCTTTCCGATCCACCCTAAATATTGGGGAGGATACGGATGCCTAGGTTGAAAGAACACGAAGGTGGTAAACACAAGCCCGCCAACTTCGCTCATCAGTACACGCCCGATCAGCTATCCGAACTGGTCAAGTGCGCGAATGACCCGATCTACTTCATCCGGAAGTATGTGAAGCTCCAGCACCCCGTTCAGGGATCGCTTCCGTTCAACCTATTCGATTATCAAGAAAAACTTATTCGCTTCTACGATGAAACGCATTACGCGATTGCCATGCTTTCGAGGCAGACGGGAAAAAGTTTGCACGTATCATGCAAAATTCCTACCCCTACTGGTTGGACAACTATGGGGGAATTGAAGGACGGTGACGAATTATTCGCGGAAGATGGTACCATTACCCGTGTTGTTAAGGCTCATCCCATCAGGACAGACCGGCCATGCTATCGTTTCATATTTGATAATGGTCAAGAGATCGTCGCGGACGCTGAACATTTGTGGAAGATATCAACACCGGTCTATCGTAATAACGAAGAAACGATTCTCACGACATTGGAAATTATTCCATTATTGGAAAAGTCTCAGAAACAGGACCAACCCGTACGTATTAGGAAGACGAAATCTCTCGAATTAGAAACTAAGACCTATGCAATTCATCCTTATGTGTTGGGTTTGTGGTTAGGAGACGGCGACAAGCAAACAGGGTTGATTTCATCGTCACGTCAGGACTACCCGTCATTATCTGAACGAGTGAAAGCCTGCGGCTATGATGTTGGAGAATGGAGACAAGACACCCGTACCGAAAATAATGGGCGTTGGACCATCTATAAACTTCATGCTGGTCTCCGTGCTACTGGTGTACGACAAAATAAGCACATTCCGAAGGAGTATTTGAGAGGATCAGTTTCACAGCGATTGGACCTTCTTCGTGGGTTAATGGACTCCGATGGTCACGCTACCCCACGAGGTGCATGTGAATTCTATCAAAAAAGCCGAGAGTTTATTGAATCGGTTCGTGAGTTGTTGTCCACACTGGGAATCAAGAATCGTATTCGAGAAAAAATCGTCAATGGAGAATTGTATCATACCCTGTCTTTTTCAACCATAGATCATGTTGTGTTCGGATTGGATCGAAAAAACATTCTTCAAGAAAAGTGCATGGGTCATCCGAAAAACGAGCACCATTATATTCACACTATTACCAAAGTAGATAATGTTCCGGTGAGATGCATTGAGGTAGAACATAAAAGCCATATGTTCTTGTGTAGTGAGAGTATGATTCCTACCCACAACACGCAGTGCGCTGCTGGTTATGTGTTGTGGTGGGCGTGTTTCAAACCAGATCAGAAGATTCTCATTCTCTCCAAGGATCACGTCGGAGCGAAGGATATTCTATCACGGTTTTGGTACTCCTATGAGGAGCTTCCGTGGTGGATCAAGCCGGGTATCATCACGAACGATGTTCAAACGAAAAAATTCGATAACGGAACCGAGATCAAGGCGCTCGCGACCACCGAAAGTTCCGGACGCGGTATGTCAATTTCCCTACTTTACCTCGATGAATTCTCGTTCGTCCGACCGGGAATCGCAGAGGCGTTCTGGACCTCAATCTTTCCGGTCCTCGCCGCCGGAGGTAAGTGTATTATCACGAGCACTCCCAACACGGACGAGGATAAATTCGCCAAGATTTGGTTGAATTGCAAAATGCATCCAACGAGTTGGGATTGGCAAGACGTATACTCGCCCCGGAAACACACGGCGAACGAAGTGGAAGAAGTATACGAGACTATGTTTGCGACGAGGGAAGTCGAGGAACAGTTTACCCTTGAACAGGATCGACTTTCCGGTGCGAACATGAATGATGATTCCACCGATGTCATTAAGGAAGAGATGACAGCGGTCGCGAATCTGTTCACGTACACGTGTAAGATACAGATTCCCAAGCTCAAGAGCAAAACAACCATCTCGGTGAACGGACGCCATCTACTTCCGTCCCTGTTCACAATCATTGACCACGAGACTTTCAAAATCGATCCCTCGGTGCCGTTCTCCCCGGGAGATACGCTTACCGTGGAAGTTTCTCTTTCGGTGAATTTCTCTGGATTTTTTGCACCGTGGACGGTGGCTCCCGAGGCGATTGACGCTCGGGGAAATATCGTTTCCTACCGGGGAGAAGCTTTCAAGAAGAAGATGTTCAAGGCGGGCTTCACAGATTCCCAATGGAATCGCGAATTCGCCTGCTCCTTCATCTCCTCCGATCCCACCCTGATTAGTCCCGCGAAGCTGGCGGTTCTGAAAGAGGGTGTCCGACCGCCCAAATATGTGGACCGTTGGGGGGTTCGTTGGTTTGAGGAAATCTATCCCAATACGGGCTATTTGGTTGTGTTGGACCCCTCCGAGGGCGTGGATGCGGACGATGCGGTGATTCAGGTCTGGGAACACCCCAGTATGATTCAGGTCGCGGAATGGAACAACAACAAGGCGGACCAGCCCACACAGGCGAAGATGCTCAAACGGGTCCTAGAAACGATTTATTCGACCCAGAACGATGATCCCGACCATGACTTGGGCCGATGTGACATTTATTACTCAATCGAACGTAACGGGCTCGGAATGGGCATTATCAGCGTGATTGATGTGATGGGTCCCGAAACCTTCCCGGGCAACTTCGTCGATGCCACCATGACCACCGTAAACGCCAAGGGAGACCCCGGTGGGTTCAATAAACCACACCGATGGAGGGGTCTTTGGACCTCAGTGGGATCGAAGCGTCGGTATGGGTTGGAATTGAAATCCCTGATCGAGAGAAACTTGTTCGTTCCGAGATCGGATCGATTGGTGAGTCAGTTGAAGACGTTCGTTCGAACCGGTCCCTCGTGGCGTGCGAAAGAGGGATCGAAGGACGACATCGTTATGTCCTGCGTATTAATGATGATGCTCATTGACGAGTTGAGAATTCAGGAACCAGAACTAGATGATATGATTCGGGTCGATGTGTTGGACGATTTTGATCCCGAGGATGATTATTCTGATGAAAACAACCCAGTGATGCCATTGATATGACCGATTGGAAACAAAGAATAGCAGATCGGCACGGTGAGAAATATTCATATTGTGAAACGCCTCTGCGAGCCCATCAGAAAATAAAAATAACATGTGAAATTCATGGTATTTTCAACCAGCTAGTTTGTGAACATGCAAACGGGGCGGGTTGTCCGAAGTGTTCTGTTGTTCGTAGAACTAAGATGCGATGGGGAGACGCCATCCGTACAAGGGACAAAATTACCCTTTCGTGTGAAATCCACGGCACGTATCAAAAAGTCGAATCTCAACGCCGAAGAGGGTTGGGTGGTTGTCCGAAATGTTCGTTCAAAAAACGAGGATTAAAACGGAGAGTAACATATTCCGAATTTATTCAGCGGGTCAATTTAGTTCAGCCTGTCGGAACTCAGTGGGAAACGAAAACCGATATGCTAGTTCATGACAAAATTCGGGTTGTATGCCCACTGGGTCATGTATGGAATCCATTGATTCATGATCATCTTCGTGGAATGGGATGTCCGATATGTGCCAAGCGCCAATCTCGCGGAGAACGCGAGATTGGTGAATATTTACGATCTATTGGGCTTCACGTGGAAGAACGAAATCGTTCTCTCTTGGGCAAAGAAATTGATCTCTATTTGCCGGAACAAAAAATAGGTATCGAATATAATGGGCTGTTTTGGCATTGTGAAAATCCAAGATTCTACACGGGTAAAACAAAAGATTATCACATCAATAAAACCAATCTCGCGGAGAAGCGGGCGATCCGATTAATTCATATTAACGAGGATGAGTGGAGAGACCGCCAAACGGCAGTGAAGACCGCGTTACAATTGATGACAGGAAAGACTATAAAAATTCACGCTCGTAAATTGAAAATCCGCGAAATATCCCTCATGGAGTCGAATACATTTTTGAACACCCATCATATTGGAGGTTCGGCGTCTGGAACCATACGATATGGGGCGTATCAAGATGATATCTTGGTGGGGGTTGCCGTATACGGAAAACCCACACGCCAAACCATTTCTTACCCGTGGGAATTGAAACGGTATTGCGTTCGAGTGGCCGTTCCCGGCTTGTTGTCCCGGTTTATGAAAAAATTCGGTACTGCGGAAGCCGGGGATGTCGTTACATATTTGGATCGGCGTTGGTTTTCTGGAACTGTTTATACGAAGAACGGATTTGTGTTGGATGGGAATGTGGCGGTCGATTATTCATATGTCGATCTGGATAGCAAAAAAAGATATCACAAATCGCGGTTTCGTCGAAAAGATGGGATATCCGAAAGGGAACGGACCAAGGATATGGGAAAAATATGGGATTGCGGAAAACTCAGATATGTATGGAAAAATCAATAGTCTAGAAAGTATTGCCTTTGTCGATTCCGGGGATACCTAGAATTGGCAAGGTGAAAAACATGACCAAGACCGTTGATATCGCGAAGCTCGCCGAAGAGAACCCCAAGAGTTTGATGGATGCATTCCTTCGAGGTGTGATCCCGAACGAACCCGAAGCCGCGATGGCTGATCCATTGGAGAATCTTACCGCGATTATGGATCAAGCACGTCGGACCTCACAGGTTGTGCCTGTATCAGAATCGATAACGATTGTTCCTCCGAAGTTCACGGACGCTGCGTTGGAGATGGGGGTTCGTTACCTCCCCAACTATACGAGCGTGAAATTCGAACCCGGTTTTGCGTTCGACATATATGCCTCCATGGATGAGGCGGCGGTCACCCTAAATAGTGCAGAGCGTCGAATCGCTGTCATCACGTGTGGCATTGAATTGACGATTCCGGTCGGCTTCGAGGCCCAGATCAGACCGCAGTCTGGTTTGTCATCGAAGGGAATTCTGGTTCTTCCGGGAACTGTGAGTTCCGACTATCGGGGCGAAGTATCGTGTGTCGTGTTCAACATCTCTACGAGAACGTACAGAATTGAACCCGGATCGAGAATCGCTCAAATGGTTATTTCTCCTGTCTTGAGAGTTCTTCCCGTGGAAGAGCAAATTATCGAGCAGGTAGATTTGGCCTAGGGCGAATTGGCTCTCTTATAGAACTGAACATAGAACTATCGTAGAGCCACCAAGTCCTTTTTGAAACTTAACAGAACTATCGAACACAGAGGTATCAGACTATGTCTATGAATTTGAAGGCTATGAAGGAGCGTTTGAACGCGCGCAAGAAGACGTTCGAAGTTGACAATTCCATCTTTCCGTTCTGGAACATGGATTTCAACGAAGTCACCTCCCTACGGCTACTTCCCTATGCGGACGAGATGACCGGCGGCTTTTGGGCCGAGAAGAAGGTCATCCCGATGAAGTTTGTCGATCCGGCGGATTCGAGCAAGATCGTCAATTTCAAGGCCCCGTGTCTGGAGATGTACACTCGGGACGAGAAGTGTCCGGTGTTGAAGCATGTTCGTGCACTTTACACGGAGCAGAAGGCCGCGCAGAACGCCGGAGATACTGCGGCATCGACTGCGCTCAAGAGCATCGCGAATGCTCACTGGTTGAGCAACACGTTTTACTATCAGGGCACCGTGCGTAAGTCCACCTTGAAGGAAGAGAACGTTCCGGTGAATCCGATTCGTGTGTTTCCGTTCACGAAGAAGATTCAGGGTTGGATCATGAACACGGTTGTGAACAACGAGGAAGACCCGTTCGAGCGTATTCCCACGGGTGAGTTCGACATCGACGACGTACACGCACTTGTGGGTGGGTCTCTCGATGCAGCCGCGAAGAAGGAACTTCTCACCCGTATGCAGGGCAAGCTTCTCCTCTTGAAGAAGGCCAAGCAGGGCGAGTTCGCGGATTGGGCTTCCGGCACGGCGTGGCACTCCCAGTGGGGTCCCGTCACGGACGAGGAACTTGCCGCAATCGAGGAACACGGTTTCCACGATTTGAGCAAGCGTCTCCCGGAGCGTCCCACCGCCGATCAGTATGCGGTGATGGAAGAGATGATCAGCATCAGCATCGGTCGCATGATGGGTGACGATGAGGGTCTGTGGAACCCGGAATGGGAAGAGGTCGGTTTGAAGCCGTTCCGTCCTCGTAACGAAGGTGGAAGCGATTCGTCCGGTGGTCCGTCGTACCGTCGTCCGAGTGCGAATACGAAGAACGAGAGTGATGATTCTTCGTCTGAGGAAACCCCGAAGACTTCGGTTTCCGCCGTCATGGACAAGATCAATCTTGCCCGTGGTGCGAAGAAGACTGAAACTGTGGAAGCCCCGGTGGAGACCCCGACGGAAACCGCTACTGCTGAACCGGAACCTACTCCGGATAAGGCCGAGGCTCCGGCTGTGGACTCGTCGAGTTCCGTGATCGCCCGAGTTCGTGCCCGTGCGGTGGAAGCGGCAAAGGCCAAGGCTGCAAAGGCAGCGGCCTAAGGGAACTGGGGAGGGACAAGTTCCCTCCCCACTCACTTTCGGAGTAATCAATCATGGCAAAAGCAAAATCACCAGTCGCGTCCTCGTTCGGAAAGAAATTCTCTGCGAACCTCGACAAGGCATTCAAGACGATCAAGTCCCCCACGTTTGCGGTTGGATTTTCCAACGTCAACATCTGGGCCGATTTGGGTAATTACGCGTTGAATCGAATCATGTCCGGTCGTTTCGACCGAGGACTTCTGTTCGGTCGGAAGTACATTTTTTACGGAGATTCCGGTAGCGGCAAGAGCTATCTCGCGGCTACGGTTGCGGGTCGGTGCCAGAAGGCTCACGGGGCTCACGTCGTCTGGGTAGACGTGGAAAAGGCGAACGATCAGGATGCGGGTAAGGAATGGCTTACTAACGCCGGGGTCGATATCAACGATGAGGGTTTTCATTACGTTCGTGCGGGTACAACGCAGGATGCGCGGTCGATCCTGTCCGACATCTGTCAGGAATACCGCTCGGCTCAGGAAGAGGGCCAAGAATATCCTCCGATGGTCCTCGTTGTGGACTCGTGGGCAATGATGAATACGCCGAATCAAATGGAAGCCGCCGAAAAGGGCGAGCAGAAGTTTGATCGTGGTCTGCGTATCCAGATGATCGGACAGATCATCATCGACTGCGTGCATATGACTTCTGGATTGCCAATTCTGACAATCGGCGTGCAGCATATCATGGACTCCCAAGAGGAATATGGTCCCAAGCATAAGACCACGGGTGGTCACAAGATGCTCTACGCGGCCTCGGGTTGCCTCTTGTTGACCAAGGCGAAGCTTGGGAACAACGATTCGGAAGATCAAGAAGTGGTCACCCACTACAAAAATCTCTCGGAGAAAATGACAGCGGACTTGAAGAAGAAGTACGCGAAGAATTCCAGCGGGGGTGGTGGTAAGGCCATCGGTATCACTTGTATCGCCGAAAACATCAAGTCCCGGGCGAGCAAGCCATACGAGAAGATCAATATCCAAATTCCGTATCTTACGGGTATTGATCCCTACTCGGGACTGTTCGACGTGATGATGTCCGAAGGCGCTCTCACCACGGAGAGTGCCGGATGGTACCAGTACACGAACTTGGACAAGAAGGTCGTGAAATTCCGCAAGGCTGAATATCGCGATCATGTGGACAGCATCATGAAGACGATGCAGCCCGATGTGTCCTTGAAGGATTCGTCCAAGCCCGCAGTAGTGGTTCCCGAACAAGAGGGTCCGGAAGATGGCGAGTGATGCCCTATCACGGTTGAAGGCAACCTATCAGAAAAAGGGGTCGGGGAGATCATCTCCGACCTCCACCACGGTATGGCCGGAATTGGTCAAATCTGCGGAGGCCGACAATAAACTGATGATCCACCGGTATTACGAAATCGTAACTCGGGGGACTAATTGGGACGCCACCCGATATCAAAAATTCGAAGAAGCCCTGAACTACTATCGTATCGTCGTGGAGAATGCACATCAACACGCGACCGCCGTGGGGAATCTGCTCTTACTCGCGCAGGAGACCCCGGGGTTGCAGACCTTATACGGTGGTGTTCACGTCGATGCCTCGCAGGTTAGAAAATATCTGGAAGAGGCGTTGAACATCCAAAAGGCCCGCAAGGTGAAATGGCTCATGAATGATCCAGAGGCGATTCGCCAACACGGGGCATTGAAAGTCACCGAGGCCGGAAAGTGGGCCGAGGCAGATGATGAGATTGCGGATTTGACTCTCTACGTACGGCGTTTCGCGAACGCGGAGAATCAACTCGGAAATATTATGAACGGATTCACTACCCGTTCCGTGATGATTGCCAAAATCACCACGATCCGGGAAGCCGGTCTCGAAGAGGTGTGGGTTGATCCCACGCGGGAGACCCTTAATGAGTAGAGAAGTCATCAAGGAGAAACTACAATTCTTGGCCGGTGGTCGTGATCCACGAACTGCGATTCTCACCACTCACGGAAAACTATTCTGGATCACCGATCCCCGACCTCAGGATGTTGACGTTCGGGACATCGCCCAAGGGATTGGATCGATCAACCGATTCATTGGTCATGGAGAATGGCCGATCACGGTCGCCACTCATTCTCTACTTTTGTCCAAACTGGTTCCCGAGGAATTTCGGGAGCAGGCGATATGGCACGATGCCACCGAGGCGTACATGTTGGACCTTCTTCATCCCTTGAAGGAACGCGTGTTCAAGGGATATTCCGAGATCGAGGATCGTCTGTTCGGGGTGATCTGTAACCGATTCAATTTCCCATTCGTGAAACTCTCTCCGGATTTCCATCAGTATGATCGTCGTATGGGTTGTGCGGAACTCATGTGCATGTTTCCCCAGCACGGGATCGAGTATTTGGAGATGATCGGAATCACGGATAAAGACATTGACGCGGCCCGGAATTGGATGCAGTGGGTTCATTACAATCATTATGTGAATTCCGGCGCGGAATGGTTGCTAGAAGCTCGATTGACGATCCAAAAGTATGCGAACCGCTAAGATCACAATCCTCGATGAAGTGAATATCCTTATCGGGGGTGTTAATCCAGATACGACAAAGAAAATCAGAGATCACCTCACCCACTATGTGCCGGGATACCGGTTCATGCCCAAATACAAAATGGGATGGTGGGATGGTACCATCTGTTTGATGACCGAATCGGGAAAAACCCGATTGGGACATTTGCCGGATATTCTTCCCATACTGGAGAAGGCCGGATACGGGGTCAACCTCGTGGACAAACGCAAGGATTGGTCTCATATCGCGGAACAGATCACCCTCGTGGATGAGAACGTCCATGAGGGGCTATTCTGGGCCAAAAACGGCAAGCCCGTTGTCCTCCGTGACTATCAGGTAGAGGCGGTGAATACCTCTCTACAGGCCGGGGGAGGCATAATGGAACTCGCGACCGCCGGTGGAAAATCGATTACGTGTGCAACCATCGCGAAGAAATATGCCCCTTTCGGTTACGTGGTTGTCATCGTCCCTACGATTCAACTCGCCTTGCAGACGCGTTCGACCTTTCGAGATGCCGGAATCGACGCAGGAATTTGGTACGGTGGGGAGCATGATAGAAAGCAAGTCACCCTATCGACATGGCAAAGTCTTGATCACTATGAAGAACTCATGGAGGGCGTCGTATGCGTGATTGTAGACGAATGCCAAGGAGTCTCTGGGAAGACATTAGACTCTATTCTGTCTGGATCGGGTAAAAACGTCCCGTTCCGGTACGGTTGTACGGGATCGCTGCCCGAGAGTGTTTTGTTCCAGAAACAAATTAAATCCGTTCTCGGCCCTGTGATGTTTGAGTTGCCCGCTTGGAAGTTGCAAAAACGCGGCGTTCTGGCTCAATCCATCATTCATCAAATCGAGATCGATGACAAATCCCAAAAGGAATGGAAGTACTATACGAGAACCAACGACGAACGCACGTGGGATGACGATCTCAAATGGATGATGGGGAATGAGGAACGGGTCCGTGTTATTGCGGATATGATTCAGATAATTTCCCAAACCGGTCCCAGTCTGGTCCTCGTTTCACGCAAAGAATTTGGAAAAACTCTTGAAAGGTCTATTCCCGGGTCTATCTATATGGATGGTGACGTGAATGCGAAAATCCGAGACGAGGTGTTCCGGGAATTCAATGGCTACGAACAGGGGACGTTGATATGTACCGATGGCATCGCGGCGGTCGGCATTGATATTCCCCTACTGGCGAATGTGATTCCTATCGAACTCGGGAAACAGTTCGTGAAGATCATGCAGGTCATTGGACGAGGATTGAGAAAAGAAGGGGAAAAGACCCACGTTGAGATTTGGGATTTCCACTCAAATGATGGATTCAGCGCGTCTCACGCGAAGGAACGTCAAAGACTATATCGGAAGGCGAAGCAGCAATACGACGAGACCAAGATAGGGTACTGATGTATATTTTGAGTGCGGACAATCGAATCCTCAACACGGACCAGATCAATCGAGAGACTCGGTATTGGGTACTCTCGTTCGAGGATTATCAGGAACCCGACTTCTTTCATCGTACGTTGACGGCGATTGAAGAATACACGTGTCCCGCGATTTCTTTGGATATTGGGGACTACACCTGTGTGGTTCCGTTGCACTGGAGAATCTTGTGTTCGGACTATGAGAACGTGCAGACGATTCCCTTGGAAGAGATCAATCGGAATGATCACATCGTGTTCGCGTTCAACCCGATCAGTAGTTTCATGCCGGATTACTTGACCATGAGAGTCTCGACTCGCCTTCCGGCGATTTATCCCAGTCTTAATTGGTCCTGTCCGGTGATGTCCGAGAAGGACATGATTGTGGTGCCGCTTCTCGCGAACAACTCATCCGCCGGGGATAAGCCGAGTTGTGTGATCTTTTCCACCAACAAGCACGACGTTCATTTACCCTCGTCGGACATCTGGTAACATGGCGAAGCCCCAGATAGACCTGTTCCTGATCCTGAAACATCTCGATCTTCGGGACTTCACCGTGTATGATCAATTGTCGGATGATCCCGAAATGCTCAAAGAGTTCGAAACCCAAGTCGGTTGGCTCATTCCCCAGTGGATGACCGGTGGGGTGACCGAGAGTGGTCATCGGGGGATGATCGAGAAGTTCGATGACACCGCCAACGAACTCTGGGGGAATCTCAAAACGAACCCCCGGATGAGAGCCAAGCTTCTCGCCGCGTGCGGGACGGGCCATCCCATGAAACACCGATTTACCCGGCCCAAGGGGATAAAGAAGGTCGATCCCCTGACCGCGATGGTGTTGGAAATCTACCCCGATGCGAAACCCGAGGAAACCAAGCTATTCCTAAAGGGGGCTAGTCCGGAGGAGATTCTTGATCTATGTAAGAGCCTTGGATATCAAAAAGAAGACCTCACCAAGATCGAGAAACTCCTATGATCGAAAAAAACTTCCGCTGCCCGTATTGTGAGAGATCGTTCACGCGCAAGCCGTGGTACGAAAAGCACGCGTGTGAGTCGAAGCGTCGGTTCTTGGCGAGGAACAACATCAACACGGTTTTGGCGAATCGGCTCTATAACTACTGGATGAAGAAGCTCGTGAAAAGGAAGCGGGACTCCTCGGTGGAGGAATTCCAGAAAGTCCGTGAGTATAAGCTGTTCATGCGGCTGGCCGAGTTTTGTCGTCTCAACTATCTCGTAAGCAATGTCCGATATGTGGATTGGTTGATCGAGACCAAGTGCCGTGCCTCGCGGTGGACCCACGGATACAATCTGAACAACTTCCGGGAATGGATGAGAAACCACGAAGACCCGGTCGCTCAAGTGGATATCACCCATAAGAATGTCACCCAATGGTGCCGCGATAACAATCTCCCGAAGAAGGACTTCTTCAAATACGTTCCCCCAGTGCTCGCGTTGGAGATGATACGGGAGAATCGGCTGCTGCCGTGGGTTCTGTTCGGACATAGGGGATCGGAGGATCAGCTTATTCCCCGGTTCACGCAGGATTTGATGTACGAGATGGACGATTTCCTCAACGCCTCTCATTGGATCGACAAGGTCACTCGGGAAACCAAGTCACTTGATTTGGTCCGCGTGGAATGCGAAAGACTGTTTAATGAGTCTGCCTGATGTCGATCTGGATGTGGGTGACCGAGACGCGGTCCTAAACCTGTTCCCTCGGGGAATCGGGGCCAGTCTGCTCGCCTCGGATAAAACCCGGTTGATCAAGCACGAAACCGGAATGTACTTGCAGAATATACCGAGTGATCCCGATACCCGGTTGGCCGTGTTCCCCTATAAGGACGCGGAGGAACGGGGATTCATGAAAATGGATATCCTGTACAACCGGGTCTATGCGGATTTGATCCCCGTCGAGTTAGATGCGCTCATGGAGATGGAAACCGATTGGGACTGGTACCTCGATCCCCGGTTCTACATCGAGGATGTGACCACGTCCAGTTTGGTCCACCTAGGCGGCTATTACAAGGTCGTGAAGAGGCATCCCCCAAAGTCCGTGGGTGATCTTGCCGTATTGATCGCGATGATCAGACCGGCCAAAAAACACCTCGTGGGGAAGCCGTGGGAAACCATCCTGTCCGAAATATGGACCAAGACGGACGAGGGGTTCGCGTTCAAGAAGTCGCATTCCTTGGCCTATGGATTGCTTGTGTCCCTCCATGCCAAGGTTATTGCGTTAGAATTGTCCTGATCCCATGCCGTAGTTCATGCCTCGCCCCCGACGAATCGACGCCACGTTTAGGGACCAACCAAACTCCTGATACGCCTTCGGAACTCTCCGAGGTCGGCCTCCAAACTCTGGATGAGAGCGGTTTTCTCATCATCGTTGAGACCATCTATTTGATCATTATGGACGAGTTCGAGCGAAGCCTTGATCTCGAAATACTTCACCGTGTACTCGACGGGTAACGAAGTTACAAATCGATAAGGCATGTGATTTCCTCCAAAATTAGGAAACCTTCATACTGGATAAAATCAACAATGTCAAGCGTGCGCGAAAATCTCGATACGACGCTTTTTGATCCTCTTCATGTACAGCGCGGACAAACTGAACGAGGGGCCGATCACCTGATCCACCGACTTCTTCGAAAGCCCCACGAGGGATTCTTGAAACTCATCAAACGGAATGCCGATGAAAAAATTGATGGGAATCGATTTACCCGACTCCCACCACCATTTGTCTCCGAATTCCATGAATTTTTTCTGTTGTCCGGTTTCCCGAATCTTGGACAGGTCATAGAAGTTGATATGTCGCTGGGTCTCGTTCTGGACGATCCCTACCCGGATTTCTCCGGTCGCCATCAGTAAATAAGTCAGAAAAGGAGACTTGGTTCTGGTCTCTTTCATCTGTTTCTCGATTTCCAAATCTATCTCCATTTTTATGCCGTAAGAACCATCTCGGCGGTGGGTATACCCTGATCGAGGATTACCGATCCAAACCGTGAACCATTAGAACTACACAACGCGGGGAATACCTCGTTGGAGGAATTGATCATGAAGAGTGACCAACATAAATTCGGCCCACCGCGTGAGCCGATCTGAGTTGTATCTGTTTGAGAAAGCATAACGAGGGTCTTGCCCTCATAGGGATCCAGCACTTCGGCTTCTTTCGCGAATACGATATCTGTGGTACCGCCGCCGATCACCCGTGCCTGACTCTCGGTGGAGATGTTCTTCCAGAACACCAGCTTGACCTTGAACGGGACGAGCGTGATTGGCATCCCATCATGGTTGCCGAACCAGAATTCCATGATCTCGGTCATTCCCGGGGTAATACGAAGAACCCCGTCGCTGGCACGATTCTGTCGTCCCGGAACCCCCACGCGAACGAGAGGAATCTCATATGAGACGTTGTAGATTATTCTGCCGCTCACTCAATTATTCTCCGTCATGTGATTTATTTACGTTGACGTGGATGAAATTCTAAGTGTTTGATTTTGCAGCAGAGTCGCCCCGGGGTTGACACGCCGGGAAGAATGGACAAGTCTGAATAGAACGGAGGTAAACTGATGATTCGCAAGGTAATACTCGCACTCGTCGTGCTGCTATGGAGCACCCACGCGTACGCCCAATACCCAGTCTTACACACGCCTAAGCCGAACTGTCATGCAATCAAGGCCAAGGGGGACCAACCCGGATGTCTTGCGTGTGCGGTGTTCTATGAATCCAAATCCGATCCCCTTGAGGGGAGGCTTGCCGTCGCACTTGTCACGATCAATCGCACACTCTCCAAAGAATTCCCCAATACGATCTGTTCAGCGGTGTGGCAGACGAAACCCTCACGCCAGTATGATTGGACCGCACGGGCCTCGTTGGTTCCGGATAATCGTGATCAATGGGAAGAGGCCCTG
>Ga0163148_10000753_pt1 | contig 43904 bp, 40 predicted proteins | sample OliLakLV19MP7P2_FD_148606 | JGI IMG/M metagenome (GOLD analysis project Ga0163148, IMG submission 148606) | Freshwater microbial mat bacterial communities from Lake Vanda, McMurdo Dry Valleys, Antarctica- Oligotrophic Lake LV.19.MP7.P2 | ecosystem: Environmental > Aquatic > Freshwater > Lake >... | reverse complement strand
TCCAGTGAGAAAATTCTTCAGCCCTGCCGGAAAAACTTCCGCCAGCCCAGAACCAGGAAACCCATGGAAATCCAGACCGGCCAGTTGCCAAATTTTGCGTAAACCGTGGTTTTCGCGGCGGGAATGGCCAGAGTCCCGCGCATGATACCCTGTTCAAAGATCGAGCCGGTCACAGGATCCCGCAACTCCTGGGTGATGATTCCTTTTTCGCTGATAACAGCCGTGACCCCGTTGTTGGCCACCCGCAACATTGGACGGCGGTATTCGACACAGCGGAAGAGTGCATTGTTGATATGCTGACGGGACTGGGCCGAGCGGTTGAACCAGCCATCGTTGGTTATATTGACAAAAAAATCCACTTCCTGATCCCGCATGAAACGCCGCACCACCGGCTCCACCGTGTCCTCAAAGCAGATCAAAGGTGCCAGCTTCAATCCCGTCTTTTCCAGCAGCAACGCGGTGCTGGCTTCCCCTCTCGAGTAATCCGTGCCAAGCGGCACGAATTTCCTCAAAAACGGCAGGATATTCCCCAGCGGGACATACTCCCCCATAATGACCAGATGTTGTTTCCGGTAAGTCTGCGGAATCCCACCGTTATTTTGATAAAGCATTGCGCTGTTGTAAACCTTCTCACCCTCGAACAGGTTGGACCCAAACAAAAAGGCATGCCCTCCCTGGCCGGTAATGAATTGAAGAAATTCACGGAACAGGGGATCCGCCACGATCTCGCGGCCCACGGGGGTTTCCGGCCAGACCACCAGATCCGCGTTTGTTCCGGAGCCGGACACTCCGGTCAACGTCAATTGTGCCATCCGGTTCACCGCCTCCTCCAGTGTCACCCCCTCTTTCCAGGGATCCTGGGGAAGATTCGGCTGCACTGCCAGGAAGTTCAATTTCTCCCGCGGCTCCTTCAGATCAAACACAACTCCGGCTCCATAACCAAACGCAAGAGCTAGCAGTAACATTGACAGGCTGAAATCGTAATGGGCACGCGCCTTCTGCTGCTGTTTGACCTCGCGCCAGATCCTGATCAGGGTCAGGGCCAGGATCAGATTGATGAACATGACCAGCCAGGAAACCAGAAGAACCCCGCCCAGGTCGGCGATCTGCAAAATGGCCACCATCTTGGCCTGGGTCACTCCGAGATTGTTCCAGGGGAATCCGGTGAAAAGCCAGCCCCTGACCCATTCCAAGATCACCCAGACACTTGCGCCCAGCGCCGCACAGATCAGGTTGTAGATGGAACTCCACTCCTCCGGAAGAGGCCTGAGAATCTTTGCCCAGATCAGTGCCCACAAAGCCGGATAAACCGAAAGAATTAATACCAACGCGATCCAGCCTGCATGGGTGACTTCAGTCAGCCAGAACAGGGTGAATCCGAAATGAGCCAGCCCGAAAACAAAACCCAGGGCCAGTGTCTGTTTCCATGAGAAAGTCCACAGACAGAAAACCAAAGCAAGTGGAACCAATCCGACGTATCCTGCCCAGGCTTGTTCAAAAGGTGCATAGCCCAAAGCCAGCAACAAGGCACTCAAAACACTGAGCAAAAAAGGAAGAAAAGCATTCACAATAAAAGGTGCCGGAAGATGGCGAAGAGTTGCTCAAGATAAGGAATTAAAACTTACACCTTAAATCCTTCGCGTCTTGGCGCATAAAAACTCAGCCTTACAACATATCCGGATGCAGGTCGAACTCCTCAATCTTGGCCTTCACCTCGTTGATGAAAGCACCCGCGCTCGAGCCGTTCATTACCCTGTGGTCAATGGTTAGGGAAAGATTAATGAATTCGCGGTACACAGCCTTGTCCCCTTCCAGCACCACCTTCTTCTGGGCGGAACTCAAAAGCAGGGTCGCCACGGCCGGAGGAACAATGACCGGAATCCCGTGGGGAACATCAAAGCTAGCCATGCTGGTTAGAATCAGCGAGGCCGGCTGCCGGGCCTGGTCCACCCCTTCACGGGCCAGTTCCACCTGGCGACGCAATTTTTTACAGAATTCCTTCAGCTTCATCGTATCCGCGCCCTCCAACACCGCCGTTGTCATATCATCATTGGGCAGGGAAACCGCCACCCCCAGATGGACATCACGGTAAACCCTCATGATGGAATTCTGCGGCAGGGAACTGCGGAAAACCGGATGGAGCTTGACCGCCTGGGCCACACACCAGGCAAAAATGGCGAAGGTTGTCACTTCCTTCATCTCCGGATCGGACTTGATGGATTGCCGGGCTTTCTTGATTGCCTCCCAGGATGCCTCTTGGAAAATGGTGGCCGGAACCGCCACGCGGGCCGCTCTGACCAGACGCGTGGCCAGAACCTGTTGCTGGGCCGAAAGCGTGATTTCTTCAAAATCCGCGCCTTCGACCTGCTTGGCCAGTTCAGCTGCGGTTTTGGCCAACATGGTGGATTGCAGAGGGGCAATCTGGCGGGAGATCAGTGGGGTTGAAACCGCAGGAGCTGCGTTCACTGGAGCTGGGACTGTCTTGGCCGGTTTTGCCGCACCCTGACGCGAGCCGGGACCGTTGCCCCCGGTTGACTGGATCTGGCCAATCACCGCACCAATCCGGACCATGCTCGACTCGGCCGCATCCCAGGAAGCCAAAATACCGTCCTGAGGCGACTCAATGTCAACCACCGCTTTGTCAGTTTCCAGTTGATAGATGAGTTCATCCCGCTTGACCCTGTCACCCGGCTGTTTGAAAAATTTGATGATGCGCGCCTCTTCCAGTCCCTCGCCGATGTGTGGAACGCGGATGGGCAGGCTGCTGCCGTTTCCATGAACTCCGTTTTCCGCATGAACGACACGGTCAGCCCCGCCCCCGTTGCCGCCCCGTTCCGGCTTGGCCTGACCACCTTCGGTGATTTCAAAAAGAGCCTGCACAATCCGGTATTTGTCCGGAAGCACCGTCTCCTCGTAAACCGGATGGAATCCGATATGAATGTCAGGACGCGAAAGCAGTCGCGGCGACGTTCTCAGGGCCGCCCAGACATCGCTGTCCTGCAACAGGTCACTAATAATCATTTGTCCGGCACTACATGTGACATTGTCTTCCTGCACCACCAGCAAACGCCCGGTTTTCAGGACGGAGTCCTTGACCGTTTCCTTGTCCCATGGAGAAATGCTGCGCAGATCCACCAGTTCAACCGAATTCAAGGTTCCAAGTTCCTGCACCGCTTCCGTGACCTTTTCCACGCAGTTGCCCCAGCAGACCACCGTGACATCCTCACCATATTGTCGGACGACCGCACGGGAAAAGGGAATGGCTTCCACTCGGCTGGGCCGCGGACGTCGAACCCTTAGCAGGTGTTTGGGCAATAAAACAATGGTTGGATCTTCCGCCTTGAGTGCCGTCTGCATCAGGCCCGCCGCATCTTCAGGAGTTGATGGAACAACCACCCGTAAACCCGGCACATGGGCAAAAGCCGCTTCGTTCGACTGGCTATGCCAGGGACCGCCCGCAGGAAGATAGGCTCCATAGGGGGCGTAGAGGACGACCGGGGCCGTCCACTCGCCGAAGGTTCTCCAGCGCAGGGTCGCCAGATTGTTGACCAACTGGTTCCAGGCAGGGCCGACGAAATCAATAAACTGTAGTTCAAAAACGGGACGATACCCATAAGCCGCCAGCCCGCAGGCCACGCCCACAATCGTCGCTTCTGCCAATGGCGAATTAAAAACACGGTCCGGATATTTGGTGGAGAGCCCGTTCGTCAGCTTGAACACCCCACCCATCGGATCGCAGATATCCTCCCCAAAAAAAACGTAACGCCGGTTGTTGTCCAGAGCCTGCCGGAATGTCTCATTTACCGCGTCAAGCATTCGCCAATCAGAACATCCTTCATTGACCGTGTCCCCCAGCCCCCCCTGGGCTTCACCCAGCAACTGGTCCAGAACCTCTTCAGGACGGGGATCAGACGATGCCTTCGCCTCCTGATACTCGGACTCGATCCGGGCCCCAAGTTCTTCCTGCATCTTCTGCCACTTGGCCTCTGTCAGATGTCCCTCGTTGATCAGCTCGACCGAAAGCAATTTGATTGGATCGCGGGACTGGATAAGTTCTAGGTCTTCCGCCGAACGGTAAATGCGGTGGTCATCGCTGCTGGAATGGCTGGCCAGGCGGTCCAGCTCACACCATAAAACAGTTGGCCCCTGGCCGGACCTGGCCTGTTGGATGGCCTTGCTCGAAGCCGCCTGCAGATCATCGATGCTGCGACCATCAATACGTATGACCCGTTTTTCATCAAACAGGTTGTTGCGCAAGGGATTCGATCCGGTCGTTCGGGTGCTGATGCCATACTCGTTGTCCTCCACTACAAAAAGCACCGGTAAATTACGTTCCACGGCAAAGGCATAAGCTTCGTAAAACTCACCCTGCCGCAGCCCGGCATCGCCCACACAGGCCATGACAATGTCGTCTTTACAATCCAGTTGCATGCCCCAGGCCGCCCCACAGGCAGGCAGGAGATTGGCCGCCGTCGGCGAGGCCAAACTACAAATATTATGTTTCCGGCTGCTGAAATGCCCTGGCAACTGGCGCCCCCCGCTGGAGGAATCGCGCTTGGCGTAGAACATACTGGCCAGTTCGCGGGAAGTCACACCCCGCCCCATAACCAGGCAGCGGTCGCGATAATGGGGGAAAAGATAATCCGAGCTGCGCAGATGCAGGCTCAGGGCGATCAAAGCCTCATGCCCCATGCTGGAAATCTGGAACCAGCCCTGTCCCTGACGGAAAAGAATCCCCTCACGTCGATCAGCCTCACGACTGAGAAACATGGTTTCGAGTAACTTCAGGCGAACAGCGGTTTTGAGTCTGGACATGCGTGTTTTAAGCCCGTTGCCTCCGGAGTATCCGGCCGCGACTGGGCTTAAAACGAATTTAGGGCATGAACCCGACCCGATTCAATGCTTTTTGCCAAGTCTTTCCACGGCATCAGCTCAACTCCGGGGAATACAATTGATATAATGACGCCTGCTCTTCCCGCGTCAGTCCTTGACAGAAACGGAAAAAAAGCCCGTTCTCTGGTATTAAGGCCTTTAGCTAAAACCATCTCCGCCGCTTGAGCCAGAACCACATCAACACCATTCCGCCTAGTGTCACTGTCATGGCGATCCAGTAGGCATAGGGATTCTGCAATTCGGGCATGTTGTCAAAGTTCATCCCATACCAGCTCCCCACCAGCACCGGAGGCAGGGTGATGGCCGTCATCGCCGTCAAAATCTTGATCCCTTCATTGGTCTGATTGGCCGTCTTGTTGATATATACATCAAACGACACCAGCAGTTGCTCGTTGTAGCTGGAGGACATCTGCTCGATCTGGTTGAAGTTGTCGTGTAAATCACGGAAATAAGGGATCATGACCTGCCGGATCAGCTTGTTTTCACCTCGTGAAAGACGGTGAACGGTTTCGCGCTGGGGCCTCACAATCTGCCGTAAATGGCTCAGATCCTTCCGATATTCCAGCATACGCTGCATGGTTTCCTTGCTCGAGAGCCCCCCCTGATCGTCGCCTAACAATAAATCTTCGATCTCGTCCAGTTCCTTGCCCAGCTCGGAAATCATCGGCTGATAATTATCCACCATCAGATCCAGCAGCGTATGGGCCAGACGATCGGGTCCCCGTGCGATCTGCGCCCCCTGCTTGTTGGAACAGCGGGCCATGGCCGACCGGATCGAACGCAAATCCTCCGTGTGGTAGGTCACCAGAAAATCTTTGCCTAAAAAGAGATCCAGCTCCGTCGTGGTGAATTTGTCCTGCTTGTTGAAATCCACCGCATGCATGACCATGAACGAATAATCATCGTAATCTTCCAGCTTGGGCAGACTGCTCACCGCCACGCAGTCCTCGATCGCCAGGGGATGGAACTGGAAAAGATCTCCCAGCACCTGCCTGGTTTCTTCGTCGGTCGGGTGATCCAGATCCACCCAGATGATCAACCCCTTGTCGTAACGGACCAGCTTTAAGGCATCAAGATCCAGATCCTGCGCTGCCAGTTTGCCTTCACTAAATACAAATGAATGAATCATGGTCGTCGCCCCTTTTCCAAAGAGGTCTCCTAGATCATTACCCTATCTGCATCATCCCGCTCAACAACTAATTCCGCCGAATCCTCTTGATTTACCCACTCCCAGTCCTTTTCATGGTTTTCACCAATCCCCCATGAAAAAAAAACCTGTCATCCTCATCATCCGCGACGGCTGGGGTATCAGCCCTAACGGCCGTCCCGCTGCCCAGAAAGAGGGCAACGCCACGCTTCTGGCCAAAACCCCTTTCCACGACCACCTCTACGCCACCTATCCCATGAGCAAACTCAGCGGCAGTGGCGAGGACGTCGGCCTGCCCGGCGGGCAGATGGGTAATTCCGAAGTCGGCCACCTCAATCTCGGGGCCGGACGCATTGTTTATCAGGACATCACACGCATCAACAAATCCATCCGCGACGGCGACTTCTTCAAGAACCCCGTCCTGCTCAACCTTTTTTCCAAACTCAGCAACCCAAAACCCGAAACTCCAAACCCTAAACTTCACCTGGTCGGTCTTCTTTCCGACGGTGGCGTCCACTCCCATCTCGACCACCTCTATGCCCTCGTCCGGATGGCCCGCGACAACGGAGTCCAAAACATCTACATCCACGCCGTGACCGACGGCCGCGATACCGCCCCCGACGCTGGCATCGCCTACATGAAAGCCCTCCAGGCCAAACTCAAAGAGTTGGGCGCAGGCACCATCGTCACCCTCATTGGCCGCTACTACGCCATGGATCGTGACGAACGTTGGGAACGCACCCAACTGGCATACGACCTCTTGACCAAAGGCATTGGAGAAAAGGGGTCAGACCCCGTTTCCGCCCTGGAAAAGTCCTATGCCGGAGGTGTGACAGACGAATTCATCAAACCATTCGTTTTTGTCGACACCCCAGGCCCCCTCATCGCGGAGGGCGACGGCATTCTATTCTATAACTTCCGCTCCGACCGTGGCCGCCAACTCAGCCGCGCCTGGCTCGAACCCGGCTTTGCCGGATTCGATGTCAGCACTCGACCCAAAGTCAATTACGTCACCATGACCCAATACGACGCCCGCTACGCGGCCTGGGGCGCGCAAATCGCCTTCGATCCGCAAAGCATGAATAATATTCTGGGCAAAGTAATCAGCGACAACGGAAAAACCCAGTGCCGCATGGCCGAGACAGAGAAGTATCCGCACGTCACCTTCTTCTTCAACGGTGGCGTCGAAGCTCCCTACCCCGGAGAAGACCGCGAAGTCATCCCCTCCCCCAAAGTCGCGACCTATGATCTGCAGCCTGAGATGAGTGCCCCCTCCCTGACGGAGGCAGTCCTGCGCCGTCTGGATTCCGGCACCTATGACATGATCATTCTGAACTACGCCAACACCGACATGGTGGGCCACACCGGCATCCTTTCCGCTGTGATCCAGTCCGTGGAAACGATCGACGACTGCGTTCGCCGCGTAGTGGAAAAAGTTCTGTCCATGGACGGTGTTGCCCTGGTGACTGCCGACCACGGAAACTGTGAACGCTGCCTGACCGACGTGGGCAAACCCCAAACCGCCCACACTACCAACCTGGTGCATTTTATCTACGTTGGAAACGACCATGCCCATGTCTCACTGGAAAACGGAATCCTGGCCGATGTGGCACCCACCCTGCTGGATCTGCTCCATGTTCCCAAGCCGACGGAGATGACCGGCCATTCGTTGATCAATCGCTTGCAGTAGCGGAAGCCCGGAAGTCTGATCTCTGATCTCTGACAGGTCGCAGCAAAGCGAAGATCCGCCTGTGGCGGGTCCTTCGCCCCTACCCCGGATAAGTCAATTTCAAGTCCTTGAAATAATCCCGGTAATAACCACGGTTCCGCGCCAAGAGGCAATCCGCATGGTAAAGGGCATGCGAAGCCACCAGAAAATCGGGCAAAACCCGTCTTTGATTCCCGCTTCTTTGCAGATACCTCTTGAAGACGCCTCCCGCATGGATGACGCTTTCCCGGGAGGAAGGAATGAAGACAATATTCCAGTCAGCTAAAAAGTCAGGCAGTGCTTCTTCTGAAAAGGCAGGTGCAATTTCCGCAAGCACACATTCCCCTATGACAAGCTGCCCTTGGCCAAGAGCCCTCTTGATGGCTTTCTCTGAAACGTCAGCATGAAGTGGGTCGTTGGTGACAACATCCAGGATAACACTGGTATCCAAGGCTGTCTTCATGCCCCCTCACGCAGTCGTCCAAGATAGCTGTCAACGCTGCCACCGCCCGGCAACCTGCCCTGACCCCGCCAGCGCGAGGTAGGATCGAACTCCAAAACCTTCCGGGCAACCAATTTGCCATTTTCCTCTGTAAAATCGAGAACAGTGCCAGGCGTCAGGCCCAGTCCATCCCGCAGTTGCTTGGGGATGGTAATCTGACCTTTTTCCGAAACAATCGAATTCGTACTTTAAAAGTAGGAGTTCCTACTTAAAAATTCGCACTCCTTATTCTTCAGAAGCGCAGGCGTCCCGTTGCCGGGCTGGGCATCTCATTGAGTCGCCTCTGAAAACCTGCCTTACCCTCCTTTCCGCTGTGTCGCCAACTCAACTGACTTTGGCATAACGAACCAGGTTCCGTGCCGAAGGTTTTAAGGGAGCACAGAAAGTGCTGCATGTGAAGCAGGCCCCCTCCGAAGGCTGATCATTTTTTAAAATGAAAAAAAGGGCAATAGGCTCCTGCTTAGTGTTAGCCTATGTATCGCTGTGCCCTTCCCCCAAATACCCCGAAATCCCCTCCTGCCACGATGTCAAACCATGACCGAGCAGTGCTTCCGTCTTGCCCAGATCCAACACGGTGTAATCAGGACGGCGGGCCCGCAGAGCCTGGTGTTCGCCCTCGGGCACAGGCACGATCTCGCGGTTTTTCAACGGCAACCCCTTTTCCAACATTTGCCTTTTGCATTCCTGCGCAAACTCCATCCAGGTCACTTCGCCCCTGTGCGTCAGATGAAACAGACCTCCCGCAGGCTCTTTCTCCAACAGATTGAAAATCATCCGGGCCCCGTAACCGGCATAAAGACAGCCCCCCGTCCGGCCCGTCGCCACGTGGAGGATTTCTTCCTTCTGCAAAAGCCCCGGTATCCGGCTCATAAAGGTCGACCCTCCCACCCCAAAAATCCAGGCCAGACGCAGAACCAGATGTTCCGGACAAGCTAGAACCGCCCGTTCCGCGTCGCGCTTATGGCTCGCATAAACCGACAAAGGCTCAGGTTCGTCTCTTTCTGTGTAGGGCTTGGAGCGTCCACCCCCAAACACATAATCCGTACTGAGATGCACGAACCGCACGCCATGTTCATGACAGGCCCGGGCCCAGAAATCCGGTGCCCTGCTGTTGATGGATTCCGAAAGATCCGGATCAGTTTCACATCCCTCCATCCGACAAAACGCCGCCGCATTGATCACCAGATCGGGCTTGAACTCCTTGAGAACGCGGGTTGATTTGTCAGTGTCGGTGATATCCAGTTCGCTGCGCGTCAACTTCTTGAGCTCCCCGCACAAGGCGGGACGGGCTGGTTTCTGGTCGCTGATTTCTATGGCAAGGTATCTCCCCATCAATCCCCCCGCACCCAGCAGCAAAACTTTTTTCATGAATCAGAGCCGTCACTTGCCACTTGTCACTTGCCCGGGTTTCGCTCCCTCACTGACCATAAACTTGGGCGCTATCTCGGCCGTGAACCCCTTCAACATTTTCAGCGTTTCCGCTTCATCCAGCCCCCCGGGCCTCAGGTTCTGCGTCACCATCGAATTCACAAGAACATAGGCCCAGCGATGGTTCAGATTGTGCATCACCCGGTCCCAACTGGTCAGGAACACACGCTTTTCATGTTTGGGGGTGGTAATTTCTTTACCAACAAACCAGTAGAGGAAGAGACTCTTGATCTTGATCCGTTCCGTCGCTGAGGCCTGGACTTCCCGCTCCAACACCAGCTTCATCGCCTCCAGTTTCGTGCCGTTTGACAGTGTGATGGGCACCACCTGGCTGCTGTTGATGGTCCAACCCTGGCCGGGAAGACAGACTTCCGGACGATGGATGCTGCGCTTCTCCCCACCCGCCAATACGATGGAACACAGAATCTGCTGCTGGCTCATGCCGGTGTAGACACGGCGGGCGAACTCGGTGTCCGGTGGTAAAATCGCTTTTTCCGCCGCCGAAATCTCCTGCTCCTCACTGAAATAACCTCCCATGTACTGAGGCAGTTCCATCACCACCCCTGACTGGGTAGGGCTGTTCACATCCGGCGAAAACAAACAGGTCGCCACCGTGGCCACGGCCAATACCAGCGGGATCAGGGCACGGAATGCCAGATCTTTCCAGTCGGCAGGGCTTGTCTCCGTAACATTCAGGGACGAATCAATATCCACTTTTAACCTCCGGTGCTTTTTTAAAATCCGACCATTTGACCGTGTGCAGACCCAGAACCACCCAAAGCACTTTCCAGCCTCCACCCAGGATCCAGGCAATCCCCAGGGCTCCACCCAAGGCCACCACGAACACCACAAAACCACTGATTATGTGGAAGGTGCTGGGGTGTTCGAGGCTGCCGATAGCGGTTTCCGACCCGAATAGGATGGTTCCAAAAGTCAGCATCAGGATGCGGACAAAATTACCAGCCACTGCCAAAGGAACGGCACAGGCAAAAAGAAACCACTGCTTCCAAAGTCTGTCCTGGCTGAAGTAAGCCAATAACGCCGTCACCATAGTCAGGGCAAAGAGGGAACGGATACCACTACAGGGATCGGCTACATCCAGAGAAAAGCGGGCTCCTTGCGGAATCCCGGCTCCGAAGTCCGGAGCCGAGACAATGGCGGTTCCCACGCGGATCGCTTCGATCCCGATCAGGTTGAGGAAGCCGTAGGAAACGGCCGACATCACCACCCGAAGCTTGAAGGCAATCATATCGAGGAAAGGCATGGGCCAGGCAAAAGCGAGAAACAGGTAGGGAAAGGCGATGATTCTGAAAAAACTCCAGCCGAAGAACCACAAAACCAAAGCTCCGATGGTGAAATGGAGGGAAAGAAAACTCATTTGTACAATATCGATTTTGTAGCCAATCCAGTAAAAGAGCATGGCCAGAACCAGTAAAACCACCGCCCGCTTGTCACCCTTCATGACAACACCATGAAAACGGCCACCAGCCAGAAACACCTGAATAGTTAAAACAAGCAGTGCGGGTACCGCGACATAACTTAGATTGTTGAAGCAGGCAACAACGAAAGCCAGGGCAGAGCCGACGATCACAATAAAATCTATACCCTGAAAATTGATTTCCCGCCGCATAGCCTCTTCACGCTGCCAATAGATCAGGCAGAGTGAAATAACAGGAACCAATTGGCAATGCTCCCACTCAGGGGTCATCATCCACATCCACCACAAATTATAGAAAACAGTGCCGGGAACACTTCCGTAACCTAGTCCATACGGAACGGTTCCATACATCAAGGCCACAATGGCTATCGCAGCCAAGCCAAGACAAAAGAGAGAGCTACTCGCTACACGCTTAAGATCCAAACCCATTGAAGACAACTAATCATAGGAAAGCCCGTTTGCCAAGGCCGATCAACAAAGCTGGAATTCGACCATGAACCTGCTTTAATTGTCTGATCTGCCGTTTTTTCGAGAAGAGTCCGAGTTTTTCATGAAAATACTTTTTGTAGTACCGCTACCGCCTCCCCATCACGGCCTGAGTATCATTAACCAGCACCTGAAAGAAAAGATCTCCGAAGAAGAATGGGCTCCTTTCCGAATCCATTTTGTGAACAGTGCCATCTCAGCACGGCTTTCCGAAATCAGTTCGTTCAGTCCCACCAAAATTGGACGATTGTTAATGCTGGCCGGAAACATCCTGAGAGCCCGGTGGAAGATGGGGCTCTGTGTTCTCTATTATATTCCCGCCACAGGCCGCAGCAGCCAGGTGATACGGGACTGGTTCCTCCTGGGTCTTTTCCGCCCCTTCTTCAGTCACCTCGTGCTGCATTGGCACGGGCTCGGCCTTCGCGAATTCATTGAAGGGAAAAATCCGTTTGTCAGGAAGTTAACAGAATTCATTTTGGGTGCAGCCGACCTGTCCATCGTGCTGCATAAAAGTTACGAGGTGGAGGCAACCTGGTTGAAACCAAAAAACATTGCTGTTGTTTTCAATGGCATCCCCGATCCCTGCCCTGACTTCAATTCACTACTGTCCTTTCGTGAAAGCCGTTTTCAGGAGCGGACACAGATTTCAAGTTCCGCCGGCCTTGCTCCTCCGGTTTACTCCCTTCTTTTCCTGGGCCATTGCACAAGGGAAAAAGGACTTTTTGATACCCTTGATGCCGTTGCCCTAGCCAACAATCAGCTCCACCAGGAAGGCTATCCCCTGCGATTTCAGTTGAAGGTGGCTGGAAATTTTTTCTCGGAAGAGGAGAAGTCCGAGTTTGATCAACGTCTGACACAGACCGATCTGAAACTGCCCGACTCTGCCGGTATTGCATCTGTGCAGTATCTGGGTTTTGTCGAAGGCTCGGAAAAAGACTATTTGTTCCGGCAAAGTGACTGCCTCTGCTTTCCCAGTTATTTCCCAACAGAAGCACAACCGGTCAGTGTGATCGAAGCTTTGGCTTACGGGCTTAACGTGGTAGTTTCAGAATGGAGGGCACTCCCTGACTGTCTACCGCCGGAAACACGCAGAAGTATTCCCATACGGAACCCGGCTCTTCTGGCCCAAAGCCTACTGGAAGCATCCAGAACCCTGGATGCCGGAAAAAATCGAAAGCATTTTCTGGAACAGCACACCGTTCAAGCCATGCTGCAGAATCTAAGTTCCGCTTTTTCAAGTCTTGATTGATTTCTATTTTTTCCCGGCAGGAAGGCCGAGAAAAACCCCTCTCCAACAAAACAAGGCCAGAGCGGCCACATTTTCAATACACGAAGGAAAAGTCCGGAGGTAGCGAAGACAATGCCCTGGTATGTATCTCCAAACCCCGCGGCAATGGGCAAGATGCGCCGCCATGTAGAACAAATTCTGGAGCATCGCACCAAATTTCATGCGATGACTTTTCTCGGTAGCTTCCAAATCAGAGACGAAGGGTGGACAATGCCGGACAACGGCGTTGAGATCAACAAAACAATCACCGGAATTGCTCAGACGGAGGGAGTATTCGATGTCCTCCCCCAACATCCAGAAATCATCACGCGGGTAACCGACCGTTTCAACGCTATGCGTCGACACCATGTAACACGGTCCTCTGAACCATCGAACTTTCACAAAAGGCTTTTTTGCCTTTCTGATCCACTCCAGCGGACGGTTCACCAATTTTCTCAACCTAATGTCTGCACCGGATACCGGTTGAGGGCCGGATTCCAATCGGCCCTGAGCATCGATGATCTGCGGAACCATGGCCATACAGCCGGAAATTTCTATGCCGTGCAGAAGCCGCTGAGTCGTCTCCGGATCGAGTATCACATCATCGTCAAGGTTCAGGAAATGCGTGACTCTGTTCTCCGTCAGTTCACCGGCCTTTTTCATTCCCGCCAGAAGCGCCGCTCCACAACCAGGATTTCCTAGCAAAGGAAGGTAGCTAACTTGCATGTGGCATGGAGCGTGGCGAACGCGTTCAGAAGTGGTTATTGGATACTCTGACTGACCTCTCCATGCGCCATGCTCCAAGCTCCTCTCAACCTCAATATCCGCAGCATTATCAACAACGACAACCAGATCAGGCCGCCGGGTCTGATTCTCCAGGGACAGCAAAAGCCTAAACAACTCGGGTAGTCGTTGGTAGCTTGGAATGACGGCGACAACACAACTCATTCACTTTTTCCTGAATTCGTGATTTTTCCCAAAAGCTCAAAAACAGACCTGGAGGAACGCCGAATCTGGCCTGTCAAGGAGTAACGTTCTTCTTGAGGAAAAATTTTTTTCGCTTCAAAAATATTCATGGAAAGCTCGTAACCCTTCCGGTAAACCTCGGGCTCCTTGACCGATTGAACTGCCATATCTTTGTCTTAACCCGACTCCTGTCATCTGTCACCTGATTCCTCTTCACAGAAAACTTTGAAAAAGTTTTTCATACTCATCCACCACTTTCTCCCAATCAAACTTCTCTTCCGCACGGCGAAGAGCTCCGGTGCGCAAACGCTGACGCAATTCCGGGTTACGGCCGATTTGCTGCATGGCCTCCGCCAAAGCCCGGACAGGATCCTCACCTGAAAAACAAAGACCTTCCTCTCCCAACACCTCACGGGTTGCCGCACAGTTCTTGTAAAGAATGGCCGAACCAAACGCCAGTTGATCCAAAAGCACCAGTCGCGTCGCCTCAATCGTCGCTGGCATAAGGAAGGCCAACGCATTACGGCTCAACTCCTCATACGCCTCCCCGAACCGGGATCCCGTGAAAATCACCCCCTCACCCTTCAACTTCTGCAGTTCCCTGTAATACGCTCTCTCGTATCCCGCAGCTCCGACCATGACCAATTTTGGTATTTTTGATTTTTGATCTTTAATTTCTTGTTCTTGCCTGAACTGCGCGTACGCTTTTAATGCCATGTCCGCCTCGTTCTCCGGTGTCAGACGCGACACGTAAAGAAAATACCCTTCCGGCTCCAACGACCACTGTTTCAATTCGGAATGCTCCCCCGGATCCCGTCCACCTTCCACCGTCTTTTCCCCTTTCAACCTTTTCCCGTGGGCGAATTCCCCGCCATGGCGCGATCCCGCTGTTTGCGGGACAGCATTTCCGCTTTCAGCTTTTTTGCTTCCCGCTCCATACGAAAGATATACCGGACTCCGTCCGTAACTTTCCTCGTAGTGTTTCACCACCTCCATATTGTCGGCGATCACCGCATCAGCCAGTTTCACCGCCTGCCGCTCACTTGTCCGCAGCCAGATCCGGGCAAATGGACCCCACTTCTTCCGGCGAAAATCCGCTCCGTCCACATTGATGATTACCTTGGAAGAGGAAAACCACTTCATGAACCGGATCAACGGCGCGTTCCCCACCCCGCAAAGATAAATGATGTCATAACGACAAAAGAGCGAGTGAATCATCGAAAGGCTCGTATGCACTATCGTGTCCAGACTCTTGGTTGGAATGGTCGGCAACCACACAATCCTCATCCCCCGCCATTGCTGCCGCATGGTCTTATAATAGATGTCGCGGTTGTAAACCGTCACAGGATGACCCCGCTCCGCCAGACGTGCCCCCAATTGCTCCACCACCGTCTCAAAGCCGGAATAACGGGCCGGAATACCCCGCGAACCGATAAACGCAATCGAAGACTTGGAGGTTCCCCTCTCCCGGGTCAGGCGGAAACGTTCCCGGAAGCCATCGGCCAGTAAGTAATAGAGAAAAAGTGAATTGAAACGGAGGTAACGCAACCAGAGCCTGCGGGGCTCTTGGGCCAGCCGGTAAAACCAGGTCAACCCAACCTTCTGCATCCAGGCGGGGGCAAAAGGACGCCGACCGGCCAGTAACTCAAAGGCATCCCCTATGGCCAGAAAAACCCCGTGCTGATAACGGTGCAGATTCCGGCTGATCCAGCGCTCCTGTCTTTCACCGCCCAAGGCCACCCAGATGAAGTCCGGCTTCTTTTCCTGGATGATCCGGGCAAAGGCCTGCTCATCCTCTTCTGTCCACTTGCGAAAAGGGGGCGAATAAGTTCCTACGATATCAAGGTCCGGCTGAAGTTTGAGAACCTCATCCGTCAGTTCCCCCAGACAGCTTTCGGAACCTCCAAAGAAAAAATGTTTCCAGGGCCGGGGCAACTGGCGCAGGGCTTCGCGCATGAAATAAGGCCCGTAAACGCGGTCTTTGAGTCCGGCCCCACCGAGATTCATGGACCAGATCAGGGGCATTCCGTCGGGAAGCAGCAGGTCGAAGCTCCGCATCACCTTGCCAAAGGATTCGTCATGCCGGGCCAGGGAAACAATGTGGGTATTTCCCGCGCAAACCGCAGCGGGCCGGGAATCCCCGGCCAGACGGCGGATGGTCTCAACTGCCGAATCATAGGTGGCACACGCCACAGAAGTCCGCAATACCTCCACATGTTTCAAAGTTTCGGCCACTCGAATTTATCCTGACGGATGATGGTTTAAGTTTAAAGTTTTAAGTTGGGAGCGGTGGGCTGGGAGTATTAAACCAGCCAGCCCTGATTTGCCATGGCGGAAACCGAATTTTGTATTTTATCTACTCCTTGCCTGCATTACGATGAAAACACCTTATTCATGAATATCTATCTGGATCTCACCGAAGATTTCAACAAGGGGGGATTACGAACTATTATTTGTTCAGGTCAGGCGGTAGTGCTCCATCGCCTTGCCATCATGAGCAAAGATGGGGGCTGGATCCTGCGGGAAGATGGGGAGGCTTTGAACCATGTTCTTTCCATTTTGCAGGAACGGGGGGCCACCTAGCGGTTCGGAGCTCCTTTGGATCTGCGTTGGCTGCGGGGAGCTTGGAGTTCCCACTTGGAATTCCAATACGGCGGTCTGCGGGTAAGAACCGATTTTTTTACCAGGCCTCCCAGGATCAGCCCTGCAGGTCTGGAGGAAGTGTGGAAATCCCAGGAAGGCAGGCATCCGCCCTTCTTGGGCCTGAAGGAACTGGCCGACCTCAAAAAAACCAACCGGGAAAAAGATTACACCGTGATTGGAGAATTGGCCCGTAAACTGACTTCTCCAAAGGATCAATTGCTCTATTCCCGTAGCGCGCGGGAAGCCCTGAAAGCAGCAGATTCGGGCTTGGAAGAGCTGGAGGACTCCCTGGACAAAGAGAGGCGCCGGATGATGAAGGAAAATGAAATCCGTTTGGATAAGTACGAGAAAGCGTCGAGAGCCTGGGCCTCTCTGTGGCCTGAGCTGAATCAAACAAACAGCCACTTGCCTCTGTATGAAGCCCATGCCAATATCATTGCGGCAGCAGGAGGGGTCTTGCCTTATGAACCATGAAGCCATTCCAATAACACCCAAATCAACAAGATCGGACGAATTTTTAAGTGAGGATGACCTCGATTTGAAAAACCTTTCCGAAGCTGAACTGGCTGGCTGGTGGAATGCATGGTTGGTAGCAGCCCAAGCGACCAACGACGAGGATCAATTTGATTATTCCCATGGCGTTTTTCGCCGCGAGCCCCCCAGTCTTTAGTGCCTCCCGTCTTCAGCCTCTCCTTTCCCGCGCACGACTCCTTCAACTTCGCGGGACAGTTCTTCGGCTGAAAGATCCTAATCGTTCGAAAGACGAAAAAACAGCCAGATAAAAATCACTGCCACCCCAACACAGAGAAAAATCCCCAGTAGCAAAGGCGCTGCGGCCAGGCCCATCAACATTTTCCGGGTTTTACTGAATTCCGTTTTGATCTGATCCGCTTTGCTGCGGGCCTCCGACTCCGTCGCATCAGCCCACTCGGAATTGGCAATTTGCAGGCTCTCAAAGCGGGGGCGCAACAATTCCGTCCTCAATTGGGTCGCCTGGGTTTTATCTTTCCTCTCACTGACCTGTTCAATCTGGCGCGCTGCTTCCTTGTATTGGTTCCAGGCCTCCCGTGCCCTGCTCCCCGCTCCCCTGCGGTCACCCTCCTGACCGGACTCCGGCATGGTTTCGATGAGCTTCTCCACTTCACGGATGGAAAGATTTAATCGTTCGTGGGCCCAGCTCCTGTCCTTTTCGGAATCGGACAGCATCAGATTCAAAACGGACCGGTGCACATTTCCGGAGGCACGTGTCAAAAACTGAATCCGGTTCAACCCGGAAACCTGATCCTCAACAATGCGCGAAACCTGATCCTCCGATCGTTGGAGCATCTGCACCATGCTCCAACCCAGGACCAGCTGAAAAATCCCAAACAGAAGACCCAGAGTTAAGCCCCAGTTAACCCATGTACGATTTACTTTCACTTGTGAATAATTGCTCGATAAACTAGTTGCCGTCGACAATAAAAATACTCTCGAGGCTCGCACTATGGGGTTACATCCTCCCCTTCTTAATGAGCACGAGCATCTTGCCAGAAAGTCTTCTCCCGTGTTTGTGTCTCCCTATGGCCCAAAGCCCATTAGAGATCGGAATGACAGAATCAGTGTTCGTTTCAGCCTTGTTGCCTTCAGCCGCGCACGACTCCTTCACCTTCGCGGGCATCCGCTACTTGCGGAAGAGCTTTTCCCTCATTTGCATCGTCCTCCTACCGCCCGCCGCCTTTCCGCAAATGGCACCATAAAAAAAGAGTCTGCAACATGGCTTGGAGTTTTCGGCGGTGCATCGTTTAGCTCTCCTCAAAGTTTTGAACTGTTGGAGGCTTGTGCAGAACCTCCGTATTCAGATCGACCAGACAAAGACCCTTGGCACTGAGTCTTTGCCCATACTCAAATCCTCTCCCAACATCCAAAAGTCTGTCCGTGGATAGCCATTTGTATTTACCGCTACACTGGTAACCATATAACAAACAACACATAACCAACGGATCGGAACATATTGTTCCAGAACCGCTTTCCTCCAAGACGTAGGCCCACTCGCGTGTTTGCGAATTTTTCTTTGACTGCGATATATAAGCTCGGGTCCGGACTCCAAATCGCCTTCTGGATTGACAATAAGGGGGTGATCACCAAACAGTTGTTTTTTATGATTCCGCTTAAAAGGTTTTCGATGACTGCGGGTTCCAGGACGGCATCGTCATCCAAGACCAAAAAGTGGGTGGCCTTAAGTGATGCCTCGTCTTGGGCATGAAGCATTCCCTCAATTGTGGCCGCACCACAACCGGGATTCCCCTCCAACGCCAAATACACCACCCCTTTGTTCTTCGCCAACTGAAAAGGTCTCATTGAGACCTGCATTATCCACGATGATTGTCGCATACGCCTTGACTGTCTGTTGAGTAAGGCAATCCAGCAGGCGACTTAATTCAGTCGTTCTTCGATAGGTAGGAATAATAACTGTAACAAGAGCGGAGTTGTTCATCATCTATTTCTTCTACGAAGGAAATTCCCCACTATAGCATAAAGAATTCTTCTAAGGAGGTACAGTCTGCCCCCCATCAGTTCCATCCACTTGGCGTGCCAGATTCCGAAACTACCCGCCCCATGCCTGTGAAGCACTTGTCCGGTTTCATGCCACATCTCGCTTATGTATTTCCCTGTCTTTCCATCAAAATGTAATCTCATACTGGCCAAAGGCGGATCACCAGCATAAATCCAATTGGCATTTAGAGCCCTCAGCCAATAATCATAATCCATGGAAAACCTAAGGTCTGGGTCAAACTCGCCCCAATCTCGGTACACTTTCTGGCTCCAGAAAACCGCAGGCTGACCCAGAAAGTTATTTTTCAAGAGCCGTTTACCATCAAAAAAGCCGGGTCTTTTGGCTCGCTTCCAACCTGAGCTACCCTCCACGAAATTATATCCCCCGTACACAAACTCTGCTTCCGGGCGCTCGGAAAAGAAACGCGCCACCCTTGCCAAGGCTCCCGACTCGTAAAAATCATCCGCACACAGATATGCCAACAGGTCTCCGGAAGCCTGACGAAACCCTTTGTTGATTGCATCCGTCTGCCCGGAATCCTTTTCAGAAACAAAACGGAAACTATAACCCGGCAGACTTATCCGTTGAATATTCTCCATCCACGTGTTCAGAATATCGCGACTTGCATCGGAACTCCCTCCGTCCATGACAATATGCTCAACGTAAAATCGTTCAACCTTTGCACCTTCAGATTGCCCTATTTGATTTTTTACCGATTCCAGGCATTCGGGCAAATAAGCACCCTGATCCAGATTGGGCGTGATAATGGAAAACTTCACGGGATTATTTACTCAAATTCGACGAATCAAACACAGACCGAAGACGCCTCTGGACGTTTTTCTGGATCTGAAGCGGAATCCTTCAAGATAAAGTTAGACCTGTTACTTTTTTTCTTCATAGAATTTAAAATAGTCTTCCCATTCCGCTTCCCAATTCCACTCTTCTCCATCGTTTAGCAATTTATCCGTATTCCAACGTTCCATGGGCTCTCCTAAATAATCCAGAGGCCTGGATGAAACCAAATAGGATTTACCGTTTCTCTTGCCCAGTTGACAGGCAAGTCTTCCGGCAAAATCTTTGACCGTTTCAGTGAAACAGCTTGGATTTCTTCTGTGAATGCCTGATCTGAGAACTGCCAAATGCTGACAGAACAAGGCATAGTCCCGGGACAGCAATCCAATTGGAGCAAAATCCCGCTTGAGTGCTGGTTTATGAATTTCCGGTATGCTACCAGACAACCACGCTTTGATCAGATAACTGTTTAATCCCTTTTTTTCATAGGAGCCAAAAGGGTTACAAAGGGTGTATTTGCCCAGGGCCATTCCTGTCCTTTGCGCTTCAAAACAGTATGTTTGCCAACTCAACGTCTTCGATAGGGCATACGGAGAAAACGCACGCAAATCCGGTCCTCCCGCGCCCTCATCCGCTTCGAAATAACTCCCTGTAACAACGACTGCAACCCCCTTGGCCGCCAGCAACTCAAACAAGTTTCGGCATCCCCTGGTGTTTTCAAGATACGCTTGTTGAAAATCAAAATCTGGCGAGACGTGATCGCCAACCTGGGCTCCATGCAGACACAAAAGATCCGGACTTTCTTTTGCCACCAAATCCAGCAAGGCTTTCCCGCCAAACCTTACTCCATGATAAAGACTCACCTTTGTAGTAAGCTGATCCAAACGCAAGCGAACTTCAGCTGGATATTCCGAAACACTAGAACGTGTGGTTGTAGCCAAAACCTCGTGCCCACTCTCACACAGCTTTTTCACAAAATGCATCCCTGTGAATGAACTTGCTCCTACAAAAAGAATTCTCATTAAAATGGGGAACTAAAGCCGCTAAATACCGGATGCCCCGAATCCCTTGGTGATACAATTGGACTCACACTGGGCCATTTGAATCCGAATGAGTCCCAGTGAATTCCACAGTCATGCTCAGGACTGTACTCTGTACTCACGGCGTAACTTATCAGACTGTCCTCCTCCAAACTTAGGAAACCATGGGCAACCCCTTTGGGAATGAACAGTCCGGTTGTCTCTTTTTCAGAAAGGATTACGGCATGTACAGCACCATACATACCCGACTCTTTCCTCAGATCCAAACACACGTCCAACACGCTTCCCCGAAGACAGAAAATCAACTTCTCATGGTCAACCGGCGGGAGTTGAAAATGCATGCCCCGAAGCGCATTCTTGACGGATTCCGAGTAGTATTCTTCTCCCGCACAAAAATCGATGCCATTCCTCGAGAAGCATTGTCTCTGGTAAGTTTTTACGAACGATCCCCTGCTGTCCATGTGACGATTGGCCATGACCAAACTCAGCCCGGGCAACTCTGTTGACTCAAAATTCATGGGTTAGACCTTCTTACAAAAATGTTTGATGGAATCCACCATATAACCCAGCATCACAGGGCTCAATCCCGGATAAACACCGATGAAGATGGCTTCATTCATGATCCTGTCGGCCCCCCTCAACTCACCCACCACACGTAAAGCGTCAGGCCTGTCCTTTTTCAACTGCACGAACGCAGGTTGCCTCAATAAATTTCCCCCAAACAACATCCGGTTGCCAATTTTTTTCTCGTCCAAATACCTGGCGAATTCTGTTCGGCTGAAGGGAGCTCCTGAGCGGACTAACATCATGAAACCGAACCAACTACACTCGGTCTGGCAACCGCTGGCATCCCATTGAAAGCCTTCTTCTGACCATCCGACGGCGTGGGTGGGCAGGGAGAACTCAAAAAACTCCTCCAATCCCACCAGCCCCTTTCGCAAGGTCTGCCAGTTCCGCTTCCGGGCTTCAATAAAAGCCGGCAATTTGGTCAACTGCACCCGTCCAATCGCCGCCTGAGGATCCAGCGGCTTCAAATTATAACCCAGGTGGCTGTAGATATATTTATGGTCATAACCCTCCGGTAATTCCCCCAACTTCCAACCAAAACGCTTATTGCAGGTATTGTCCACCCCGCTCGCGCACCAGCAATCCCGGCCCCAATCACGAAAACTTTCCACCAGAATTTTCAGCTTCATGTCCCGCACCACGTTGACCGCCCCCCCCTCGCCCATGGTCAAGTGGTGCGGAGGGTAAAAACTCTGTGTGCTCAGGTCACCAAAAGTCCCCGTAGCTTGGTGGCTTCCCCCCGGCATTTGATAACTGCAGCCCAGGGCATCACAATTATCCTCAACCAACCACAGCCCGTTTTTCTGACAGAACGCCGTCACCACGCTAAGATCAAAGGGGTTGCCTAAGGCATGCGCCATCATGACCGCTTTCGTTTTGCCCGGCACAAAGGCCTCCTCAAGTTGTGAAACCAAGGCATTACCCGTCACGGGGTTGTTATCAATGAAAACGGGCACCGCCCCGTTCTGTACAATCGGGGCCACCGTGGTGGGAAATCCTGCCGCACAGGTGATCACTTCATCCCCGGGTAGGATCCGTTTTCCCTCCGGAAGTTTGTGGCTGGTCAGGGCCGACATCGCCACCAGATTGGCCGAAGAACCGGAATTCACTGCAATGCTCCGTTTGACTCCGAGATAAACCGCCAATTCCTTTTCAAAGGCTTCCCCTTCCGGTCCCAAAGTCAGCCAAAAATCCAAAGTGGAGGAAACTGCCGCCGCCACCTCATTCTCATCAAAGACCCGCCCAGCATAGGGCACCACACTCTGACCGGGAACGAAAGCTTTGAGCAAGCTATCCTCGCCGGGCCGATTCGCCGTGTGCTGGAGCCTCGAATATTCGCGACTGAGCCGGAGGATCTCTTTTTTGATGTCGTCTGCACTTGTCATAGCATTTCTGTCTCCATGTAATTCCTGATCTGTTCCATCGACAAAACGTGAATCCCCTCACCCTGCCAGGCACGATGATACCAGTCCACTGTGTTGGCCACCGTGGCGGTAAAATCCCAACGCGGTTTCCAACCCAAAAGACGACAGGCCTTGTCTGTGGCCAAATTGAGCTTGCCCGCTTCATGAACGGCCTCAGAGCTGCTCCGATCCACCCATTCTCCGGGCCAATGTTTCAATATCTCACGCACCAACTCCATAACACTCCGGTTGGAATCCAATCCCGGCCCAAAGTTGAAGGCGGAATCCAACGAATCCTTTACCCTTCCATTTTCAACCTGGCTTGCGAGACGAGCCGCCAACAATAAATAGCCGGAAAGGGGCTCCAACACATGCTGCCAAGGCCGGGTCGAATTCTGGTTGCGCACCGGAACAGCCTCTCCCCGTTGCAGCGCGCGGATTGAGTCGGGCAAGATCCGATCCTCCGCCCAATCGCCTCCACCGATCACATTTCCCGCCCGGGCTGATGCAATGCGAACCGGATGGCGCTGGAAAAAAGAACGACGCCAGGAAGCAATGGCGACCTCACAGGCCGCCTTGCTGGAACTGTAAGGATCATGCCCGCCCAAAACATCCTCCTCATGGTAGCCCCGTTCCCATTCACGGTTCTCATAACACTTGTCGGTAGTTACCATGACAGCCGAACAGGCTCTCTTCAAAACGCGCATGGCTTCTAAGACATGAATCGTTCCCATGACATTGGTCGTAAAGGTTTCTACAGGCTCCCTATAAGACAGACGCACCAAAGGTTGGGCGGCCAAATGAAAAACAAAATCCGGGTCAGCCTGAAGAAGTGACTCCCTGACCGCTTCAGCATCACGCACATCTCCACGCACGTCTTTCATGCGGGACGCCAACCCAAGTTGCTCAAACAAGGAAGGGCTCGTCACGCAACCCGGCAAACTGAACCCGCTCACCTCCGCACCCAACAGCAGCAACCACTCGCAAAGCCATGACCCCTTGAAGCCGGTATGCCCGGTCAAAAACACCTTTTTGTTTTGGAAGATGTTTTTGAGTTGAACAGTTGAAAGGTTGAAGGGTTGGAGAGACATCGATTTGGAATCTAAAGATAAGTTTTACGATTTTTTCAATTGAGCATCCCGCAAGGCATTGATTGGGTTCGAAATTTCGGAAATCTCGGAATGCCGGCCTTCCACTTGGATGGTAGAAAGGTGCCCAGGTCCCCGGCAAGAAGGACAAAACAGGTCGTCTCTATTAGTGGAGAGAGGTTGAAGGCCTTGGATTTTGGAAACAATCCGCTGAATTCATAAACACGGCCCACCCATTCCCGGGCATGCTGCCAAACCAGTAATTTTTCAAAGGAGTATTGATATAGTCTCATTCTTTAATTCTTTTACCCCTTCCACGATTCAACCTTTCCACCGGAAAATCTGGTGATCCGCCACCAGCGGATCACCAGATTTTCCAAGGCGCCTTCCCGCTTTCCCACAGCTCCTCCAGCTTGATTTTATCCCGCAAAGTATCCATCGGCTGCCAAAAGCCTTGATGCCGGTAAGCCATCAAGTTCCCCTCTGACGCCAATTCTTTCAAAGGTTCCTGCTCCCAGATCGTAGAGTCTTCCCGTATGTGACTGAGAACAGAAGGATTCAAAACAAAAAAACCACCATTGATCCACGAACCATCCCCTTTGGGTTTCTCTTGAAATGACATTACAACGTTTTCTTCCATTTCCAAAGCCCCGAAACGCCCGCTCGGCTGCACCGCTGTTATTGTGGCCGGTTTTCCGTGATTATTGTGAAATTTAATCAGGGATGTGATATCCACATCCGAAACACCATCCCCATAGGTAAAGCAAAAGGGTTCATCACCCAGATACCGTTCCACCCTCTTTAAGCGACCTCCGGTCATGGAGTCTTCTCCCGTGTCAATAATAGTCACCCGCCAGGGTTCACTTCGCTTTTCATGAACTTCCTTCCGATTATCCTTCATATCGAAAGTGACATCAGACTGGTGCAAAAAATAGTTCGCGAAATATTCCTTGATTATATAACTGCGATAGCCCGCGCAGATGATGAACTCATTGATCCCATGTGCTGAATATCCCTTCATGATGTGCCAAAGAATGGGGAAGTTTCCAATTTGCACCATGGGTTTGGGTTTAAAAACCGTTTCCTCACTCAACCGCGTTCCCAAACCTCCCGCTAAAATCACAGCTTTCATTATAAGTGTTCCCCACGATACCTTCATCCGTCCCCAGTTCAATCCCGATTATTGTAGTCTATTCCATCGGAGACACGGCACTCTCTCCGGTTTTTTTTGGGAAAAAGAGTGTGGCTAACAATTTGTTACGCACTCCTGTAAGTTTGATGAACCTCAATTGGTAATCAGGCAGAGCGTTCTCTGCCCAAGAAACAGGTGCGGTTCCGGCAAAAATAAATGCATAGTCAATCGGGCTGCCGTTTGAAGGGAGTACCTCCAAAAAAATTTTGCCAATGGGATTGCCGGATCCCAGGATTCGCTGGGCCGCTCCATTTACCCACACCACCCGGCCGGAGAAATTGGAAAGAACGATGGCGAAGGGTAGTATTTCGAGCAACTCGGTGGTCTGACGCAACATCTCCCCGGTTTGCACCCTAAAAAAACTGGCCAATGTCGCGATCACACCCGCCACACTAAATGTGAGGACACGGATGACAAAACGCAGCACCTGTTCCTTGCTGGCCACATCAAAACTGGGAAGAGACGCAAGATTAATTACCACATAGATGAGCATGACGCAGAAACAAATAAAAACCGTGACGGGCCGAAAAAAAAGAGCTAGCACAAACAACAATAAGACGCCAAACAGCGGAGCAAAGGAGACCTCAAGAATCATTCTGTCAATCTGACTGAAGCAAAGAATCGCTAGAAAGGTTGTCAACAGGGATTTGAAAAGTTCGTTTTTGGGTGTGTACATAATATAGCTGCCTCGTAATTAGTGTTTTTCATCAAGAACAAAACTGAAGGCCTGTTTCATTCCCTCAAACTGCCTCTCAGTATTGCATTCCTCCAGAAGCTTTTTTCTTATGAATTCGCGGTCCTTACTCAAGCCGCAACCGGTCTCTAGCCAGGAGACGATCTTTCCGGACAATTCCGCCAGGGAATGCGCCATGAGTAAGTTTACCCCCTCGCTGAGGTAGGTAATCTCAGGACTGTGACGCTTGACTAGACCGTAATTGGCCAGGGTGGCCACGGGACAACCCATGACCAAACTATCCACCACATTTAATCCCAAATAGCCGGGACTTACCATCAAATCCGACGCGAAAAGGATCTCGGCTTTCTGGTGATCGTTGAAAATTGAACCATGAAAACGCACCCTTTCCGCAAATGGATGACAAGCTTCTCGAAGTTGCTGTTCCAACTCACCACTACCAATGATTTCCAAACGTACGGGGACAGCCTTTTCCAAGAATTCCAACAACAGGGGCAGACGCATGACTTCCTTCTCCTGATTCAACCTTCCCAAATAAACAAGAGTGGGTAAGTCCATTCCCAATCGCTGGCGTATCAGCGTTCTTCCTTCTTTGGCCAACTCCTGGTGGATTCTGTCGTAATGTCGGGTGTCCTGGGCATTGGGGGAAACGAAGTATTTGGCCTGCTTTCCGGTCAATACCTCCACATCCTTTTTTCGATCTTCGCTGTAAAAAAGCATGGCGTCTGACCAACGTATCCAGAGCAAACGAACCCTGTCCTTGATGTCCAGATGGTTCCCCCGCCATCCATAATGCTGGAGTCCGTGAGCCCAGAAAACAATTTTGAACCCCATCAGGGGCCTGAGGCAAAATAAAATCCAGGTGCTCCATAGTGAAATCGAGAATTCTGTGCAAACCAGTCGTGGACGGACGATCCAAAGTTGCATCACGCTACGGAGCCAGATGATATTTTTGGCCCACTCAAAGCAGTGGACAGGGACCGACTCCACCCCCTCCACACTGCGCAGATTCCCCAGCGTCTTGCCAGAGTATAGTAACCTGACACTTTTCCAGCCTGCCACTTTCTGAAAAATGGGTTCACGGTAAAAGGGGATGTAACGGTTAAGAAAAATAATTTCCCGACGGGAGGAATGGAACGCATCCATCTCCCCCCATTCCATGAAAGCTTCAAGCCTGTGACGGAAAAAGGAAGCACCCCATCTTAAAAATCCCATTCCTTTCGACGATTGCCTCGTTTTATTTTTTTCTTCCGTTTTGGGGTAGGCCTCCATGAGCTGGCGCAGCCACTTGGCGCTTCCCTCACTCACCGTCTGGAGATCATGCTTCCGGGCCAATTGACGGGACGCCTCAGAAAAGGATTGATAGTTGGCAGCATCCGCCACCTGAAGTAAGCACTCCGCAAATCCCTCAACATCCGTCGGATCCACTTGAAAACCATTGATACCGTTCTCGACCAGAGTGCAGGAGGCCCCGGCATATTTGCTGACCACAAGCGGTAAACCCGAAGCAGCCGCTTCATGTACCACCAGCCCGTAACTGTCGAACCGGGAGGCCAGCACAAATACATCACTGGCTTCATAAGCCCTGGCTAAAATAGCGGGCTGCATAAAATCACGTATGTTAACTGAATCCATCAACCCCATTTCCCTGATCAGTTGATTCACCCCCACATGATCTCCGGATCCAACCAATTCCAAACGAATATCCTTGCGACTCTTCCGTGCCAACTGAAAAGCTTTCAACAACAAATCAATTCCTTTACGGGGAATAAGGCTTCCCACCTGTATAAAATAGCGTCCGGGTCCCAGGCGCTTGCGCTGGGAGTAAAAGCGGGTATCGATGGCATGAGGTGCCAGCAGACCCATTTTTTGTAATATTCTACTCTGATCCATTGCGTCCTGGGTCTTGGCCAGCACTCCTTCAACCGATTGGTTCACGACCGAATGAACACAGCGCTGTATCCAACCCAACTGTCGGCGCTGCTCCGGTCCCACGTCTGAAGTCACCACACAGGGTCGCTCCTTGGATTTGGCCCAGAGCAAGCCGCTGAAAACCACATAGGGGGAATACTCGTGGATGATCACCATGTCAGGATTGATCCGGTCCAATTCTTTCCACATTTTTGGAGCAGGCCAGACCGTTCCCCACCACTCCCTGCCACCACTAGGGGGAATAAGCACATCCTCAGCTCCCTTCGAGGAACAACTATCTGTCTCGTCCCATGGATGCAAATCATCCGCGCCCCTGCCTCCAAAAAGAATTCCTACTCTGACCTCATTTCCCAAGGCTTGCCTGAGTTGAAAAATAGCCTCCTCCCAGTAAGGCGTCAGATGGCGGATAATCAAAACGATCACCCGGCCACTCTCTGGGGTGTTTGGCAGATATTCCTGATCCAGCTTCACAACGTTTTTCCCCCAGATTCCCGGATCCACTTTGCCCACATCTGAATATACCATTTTAAAATCCGCCAGCGCCAGGGGCACTCATAGCCTTTTCCCCTCAAGATCTCCCATAATGCCAACCGTTTAACCAAAACTCCCCCGTCTCCCGCTCGCTGGGCACGCAATGCTCCAGCTAGTAAATAACGCCAAAGAAACATACCCACACTTTTCCTTGCCGCCTTATCAGACAAACCCGCCTGCCCGGCATACGCGCCCAGCAGTCCCTCCAGCCTCTGAACATAGGCCTCCTCGAACATCGTGTTGGTTTCCGAACCCTCATGTCGCGTGAAAGCCACGGTCATTCTTGGCGAGAGAATCATGCCGTGCTTGGCTGCCATCAGCAGCCAAGCGGCCAGATCGAAAAGATTGCCCTGCCCAACATCAAATCCTCCCAGATCCAGAAATGCTTTCCTGGGAATCAATACAGCAGGAAAACGCACAAAGGAGGAATGCCGGATCAGCAATCCAACCGCCTCTTCCGCATTCAGTTGACACCATTTCCTGCTTCCCTCTACGCGGCTTTCCTTCCCTTCCAAATTCACCAACCTGACCCGATGCTTGATAAGGGCGGACGATCCCGCCGCCGCCGCCACCGAAGCCAGTAGTTCACTTCCGGCCCCTGGAAGTAAAAAATCATCATCATGAATAAATTGGGCATAGGTGCCCCGGGCCATTTTCAGGAGACGAAGATGATTCTCCTGCATGTTGGCCGTGACCGGAGCTCCCAGATAGAGCGTCGCTATGCCCGTCCGCAATGCGAACTCGTCCACCATACGGTGAACCTCATCTTGTGCACCATTATCACCTACAATAACCTCAAACTGGCTCTCCACACCGGAAAGAGACTTGGCACAACAATCAAGATTCCTCTCCAGAAGATGTTCTCTCTGGTAAGTCGGCACCAAAATGGAGATTTTGATCTGCTCCCCCATCTCCTCCTCTGCGTTGTTCTTGAACATACTGGTATTGTGGCGGACTCATCGTCCGAAACTAATCCTCAGAATTGGACTGAAAAATTTAAGGGGTGCTTTCCAACCATAATTTCTTCGACAATAAACCGCCCACTCCTTCCATGGCAGACCCTTGGGCTGCTGGAGAAGCTCCCAACGTTTCCCAAAAGGAAGGCTACGGTCTCGCCAACTGCCTGTCTCCGGGTTGACAGGGCATTCCGCCAAAAACTCTGCCGATTGCCATATTTCCACCCCTTTTTTTGCTGCCATAAAACCATAATCATAATCGCCCATCGCATGGGTATAGGCAGGATGAAACCCACCCAGATCCCTATAAACGGCCCTGGGAATCAAAACCCCGTTGGCATTGAACGTATCCGCCCGGATCGGTTCATCGCCCTTTCCAACCAGGCGTTTTCCATCCCTTCTCACCCCGCCGTAGCTGGGTTGTCCACTCATCGGATCCGCCACCGCCGCCACTGCAATCCTCCCCGCCTCCGGACCTCCAACCAATGCCAGTAAACTCCCCACTGCCTCTTTCCTGAAAACAGTGTCATCGTTGACCAGAAAATAATAATCAGGATCGTTTGCCCCTGCCGCCGCCCAGGCCTTTCTCATCCCACCACACCAAAACAGGGAACCTGCCCCCTTCAAAAGATGGGCTGAAGGCCATAAATCCAATACCGCCTCCCCCGTCCCGTCCCGGCTTCCATCATCCATCAAATAAAGTTGAAGCTGAAAAAAAGATCCTTTTACTGCTCCTGCCTGGTCTTCTTCCGGGCCGAGCCTTCCCTCCTGCTCCAATAGGGATCGCAAACAGCTTAGCGTCAGTTCGCGCCTGTTGAAACAGGTCATGATCACTGCTACGGTAGGCACTGTCTTCAAGCGATGAGCTTCCCTCCTCATCCTTGGACTTTCAAGTTTTTCTGCGCCTCCAAGATCCCCCTCCCTGGAAACAGCCAAGCCCTCTCGGCCTGCAAACCATCCCCAGCTCCACAGCCCGCCAAGCTTCAAACTTCCAACACCCTGCGATATTCCTGCTCATAGGAACGGACCATACGTTCCATGGAAAATTCAGAACCCGCCCGCTCCCATCCCTGTCGCCCGAGTTCCCGACCCAACTCCGTGGAATCAGCCAGTCTCTCCAAGGCCTTCGCCATCGACTCGACCGACCTCGCATCCACCAGCAGTCCTGCCTCTCCCACCACATAAGGCACCCCCCCGCTGTCACTTCCCCCGATGACCGGAACCCCCAGCGCCATCGCCTCCAGCGGAGCCATGCCAAATGATTCTTCAAGAGACGGGTGCAGCAACACATGGGCATGATGCAGCATGAAATGGGCAATCTCCTCCTGTGGTCGTCTCCCGGCGAATAAAACGCCTTCCGCCAACTGGTTTCTGATCGCCCAGGATCCGGCCTCTTCCGGTCCATGACCATTGCCATACATTGTGAGCCTGGCCTCCGGCCGTTTCAAACGAAGCATCTGGAAGGCACGCAAGGCATTCTTCGAGTTTTTGCGGCCTCCAAATCCATCCATCACTGTAACCACGGTAAAGGGGCTTGAAGGCACTCCCTCCCGCAATCGTTTCTCCCCCTGCTCAAGCCAAGTCTGATCTATCCCGTTTGGAATCACCCGGATTTCCCCCCGGAGGCGCAGGCTCCCCCGGATATGATCCCGCAGATAGGGGGAAACCGCCGTCACCACAGGGCTTCGATGCAGCGTTGCCGCACCCAATAAGGCACGGAAAAACCAGTTCGGTGCATATCGGGTCCGAATAAAATACCCAAGAATAGCCAGGGGGGAATCATGGGCCGTGACCAGGCTTGCTTTGCCACTGTCCAAGGCCGCCGCAGCGAATTCATAGTTCCAATGAGCATGAATGACCTCACAATCACTCGATCGCATGGCCTGGCTCAGATACCTTCTCTCAAGCTTGAAAAAATCGTAAGGCGCACGTCGGATCCGTCTCGGGCAGACCACGATTCTGATCCCCTCTCCCCTCCATTCCTTGGTTTCCGTCAGGACATCGCTCCCGGCAAAGACTGTCACCTCATGTCCCAAGCCCACCAACGACCGGGCCAGCTTGCCAATCAACGGGAAACTGTAGGTTTTGGGAAATCGCGTTCCTACAGGAAACAAATCCTGCAAAACCTCCAAAGAAACCGGTCCGGCAATCCCAATGCGCATAAAGAAGCCTAAGGGGAAAGGCCCGGCTTGAAAATGGAAACTTGACCCGCCCCAGCCCTTGTGACGTTCAACACCTTTAGACGGCCTCTCAAATAAACAGATTTAACGTGCTCTTTCATCCCCCTTACTGCATATCTTCTTCCCGACAGGGGCATGAAAAGGTTGATAGAAAGATTGGGGAATTTCCTGGCCATCCTTGGCCTTCCCCGCGGACTCGGCCTCAAGCTGGGTCAAAAAGCCTTCAACCTTCAGGATTTTCAACTCTGCCAGCGTCTTCACCGGGCAGGCCTGAAGCCGGCCACCATTATTGATGTAGGAGCCAACATCGGTCAATTCGCGCTCTCCGCCACCACCTTTTTCCCGGAGGCCATCATCCATTCTTATGAACCTGTCCCGGCTGCGTTTCAGGAACTGGAGAAACTTTCCCAACATCACCAGGCCATACATCCGATCCAATGTGCCCTAGGGGCCAGCCCCGGAACGGCCCAACTTCATATCACCAGCCAAACCCAGTCCAGTTCCCTGCTCCCACTCCACACCAATCATCGGAAAGCCTATCCCCAGGTCCGGGAGGAGAACCAAACCGGGGTGACGGTTCGACTTCTTTCGGAAGAGCTGGAACGTCTCAAACCACGGCCTCCCGTTCTGCTTAAACTGGATGTCCAAGGCTACGAATCCGAGGTCCTGCGCGGTGCGGGGGCCACCTTGCCGGGGGTCGAGTGGATCATTCTGGAAACCTGCACCCGGCCCATGTATGAAAACGAAGTTCTATTCGAGGAGCTTTGCCTCCTGCTGAAAGAAAAGGGATTCCATTTCCTAACCCCGATGGATATCCATTTTACCCCCGCAGGCCAACCCGCGCAATTTGACGCGTTGTTTGTAAAAACGCTGAAAGGCTGAAAGGCCGGAATGCAAAAAATCTAAAAAAAAGTAATCGCTCAAACCCATTTACTTGAAGCCCTTCACTCCCCTTTCAACCTTTCAGCATTCCCCCGCATGTCCCTTCGCCGCCAAACCCTCTGGTCCATGATGCCCATCCTGGTGACTTCGGTCGTCAGCATTGTCAGTGTGCCGCTCTACTTCCACGTCCTCGGCGACCAGATGTATGCCATGTGGTTCTATGTCGGGACACTCACCGGTGCCTTCGGCTTTATGGATCTTGGAATGGGCGTGGCCGTTGGCCGGTTCATTGGAGTGGCCATCGGAAAAGGTGACACAGGAGCCGTGCGCGAATATTGGGCGACAGGAAACGCGATCGCTCTTCCTTTTGTGGCATTTTTTGCTCTCGTCTTTGTGGGAATCGGAACGATCTTCGGTTCGGAGTGGTTCAAGGTGACCGGATCCGATGCCTCCACCCTCCGATGGGCAATGGTTTGGGGAGGGGTTGGTTTGTTTTTCGCCTATTACGGGCAAATGTGGTTCGTTCTCTCGGCCGCCCATCTAGACTTTCGGTTTCTCTCCATTCTTAGGAGCAGCCTGGCAATGATCACGACCCTAGGAACCGTTGGCGTGGCTTTAGTTTTTAAGGACGCTGCGTGGCTGATCGCGTATTCGGCATTCTTGGGGACAGTTCAGTTTGTTTTCCTCCTGCGGCGGGGAAACACGCAATACCGGCTGCCTGTCCGGTTTCGGGATTTTAAGAAAAGTCGGCTTTTAGAAATGCTGCCCTATACGCTAAAAACGTTCGCCCAGTTGATCAGTAGGTCGGTCATCGGCTCACTGGATCGTGTCATGCTTGGTCGCCTGTCGCCGGCATCAGATTTCGCGGCATACAATGTTTTGCTCAACATCGGAAGTCGTGTTCAGGGTCTCAGCCAGGCAGCCATGGGGCCGGTCTTTTGCTATACAACGCGCGGAGTCGGGGGAGATTTAGCAAGAAACCGGCCGAAATCTATCGAGAGTCTTTTCAGATGCTCTTCCCTTGGTATGGGTTGATGATTGTATGGGTGTCGGTCTGGTCCCAACCCCTACTGGTTTTATAGCTTCACAAGAATGCCCCGGTTGTCAGCCAATCATTTCCGTGGGTCGTTGCTGGTTGCTGCCTCGCTGCGGTATCAAAACTTGCGGGGTCGCAACTTGAGCCGTTAAACCGTGTCGGCACCAGACTATTCTTTTCTCTTCTTTCCTCGGGTTTGTCTGCCCTCCTGGTGGTTGTGGGATGGTATTTGGTCGGACTCCGGGGAGCTTCCATCGGTTTTTTCTCGCCCGACTCGTTTTTACTGCGCAAGATACCTTCGTGCGAAAAATATTGGGCTTTGGCTACTACTTTACGGATGTCCGTGCGCTTTTGGAGATGGTTTTATTCCTTGCCATTTGCTTCGCGACGCACTTGGCGGGTCAAGCCAATCTCGCTGGTAAGGTCGTTTGGTGGGCTGCTGATCAGGCAGCGGCTAACTATTACAGCGTCTACCCCAAAAACGTCCTAGATGAGGCGGCAACTTCGACGAATTCCTCATCACTGAATGTTGCATCGCCGAAAGCCGAAAACTTTCCAAGCGTCTTCTTTACTAACAGTCGAAACGCGGAGTGTCTCGCCTCTCTTCCAGCGCCGGGAATAGTCGTTCTCTCCAAAATCGGCATTTATGACAGTGACGGTGACCTCCGGCGTTGGCTTACGAAAAACGATTCTTGCCAACTCGAAGCCTTCCAGCTTTTACCATTTGGGAATCAAGGAAATCGGAAAAGTGAACCAAATCATCCCGCAGGCGTTTTGTTCCCTACCCCCCCCGCCAATGAATAGCTCAGCACCAAGCTCCAACACCTTAAGCTCAACTGAGAGAAATAAACTAATGGGGCTTTTTGCCGATATCCAAAAGATTCTTCAATCGAATCTCTGGCAAAGTGATCTACCAAGGCCCCAGTTTTCCTTTGTTTCCCCATGTTTTAACGAAGAAAACAACCTGATCGCTCTTTATGACCAGATCGTTAGTGCCTGTTCGGAGAGTAGAATTAGTGACTATGAAATTCTGTGGATTGAAAATGGCTCGCACGATGGGTCCCTCGAAATCATGCGGCAATTGCGGCAAGCGAACCCGCGCCTCCGGGTGATTTCTTTAGCGCGAAACTTTGGATATCAGGGTGCAATTTCCTGCGGGCTCGAAAATGCGCGGGGGGAGTGGGTTGGCATTATGGATGCCGATCTTCAGGATCACCCCCGCCACCTCCTCGCTATGTGGAAGATTGCACAAGAGCAAAACTTGGATGTTGTCTATGGCGTCCGGAGTAACCGCCAAGAAGGCTGGTTTTTGAAGCTTTGCTACAAATTGTTCTACCGTATATGGCGAGCGACCGCCGAAATACAAATTCCCGTGGACGCTGGCGATTTCTCGGTGTTGAGCCGGCAGGTAGTGGACACTCTCTGCTCGATGCGGGAACGCCAGCGATTTCTTCGCGGTCTCCGTGCATGGGTGGGTTTTCGTCAACAAGGCTACCCCTACGCACGGGCCGCGCGTCACGCTGGACGCAGCAAGTTCAATTACCGTGGAATGGTTCTCCTTGCGTTGGATGGACTGCTTTCTTACTCCGTGCTTCCTCTCCGTTTGGTTTCCTTACTGGGCCTCACTCTCGTCGGCATAACCGGCATCCTGATTTTTGCTCAGGGCATCCTTCGTCTCCTCCAAATGCTTGGCATCGAAATGCCCTCGCCCATTCTCCCTCCGGGACTCACCCAGATTAGTCTGCTGATCACCGGATTATCCGGACTCATTATTCTTATCCTCGGTATTATCGGCGAATACCTTGGAAGAATTTACGAGGAGGTTAAATCGAGGCCGACTTATGTTGTTAGTGCGATAATCTAATTTCTATATGCAGCTCAAACCATTCCTCATCGCCGCCACCTTTCTATGCTTTTTGCAGTTTGTGGGGACGGCTTCTTTACGTCCAGCCGGGCCGATGGATCGTCAAAGAATCACGATTGAGAATTGGGCTGAATACGGTTTTTTTGTGCTACAGGGAAAATACGTTGACCAACTGAAGCCGCTCACCAAGATACAGGTCAAAAACCCGCCGACGTTTACCGGCCATCAGCCGCTTGTATTCCTACCAACTTTTCTATTTTCTGTTCTCTCGGGTTCCATACCCTTAGGACATGTACTTGGATCAACGCTGTGGATTTTTACCTTGTTTGCAACTTTGAGTTTGGCGTTTGGACGTTTTGGTTGGCTTCCAAGCCTCGTTATTCTCTCATCGCCGGGGGTTATAGCCGGGATCGCGACATTGGATCCGGTTCCCTTATCTCTCTTTTTGATGTTGCCTTTTTTTGTCGCATTTTCGAGAAATCTTTTTGTTGTTCCAGAATCGTCTTTGCGATCTCGCTTGATCTTTCTTTCCCTTGTCTCTTTCGCTGCATGCCTCAGCTGGACATCGGCACTTGCCTTAGCGATATGGATGCCTTGGTGCGTGATGAAAGCAATAAGCGAAAAAAAGCTTCTCCGGTTGCTGCCACACATTGGGGTCTTGTGCTTAGTTTGTGTTGCATCTCTTTTTTTTGCGCTTTATTCAAAGCAAGGCCAACCGACGCACGATCTCGCTGATTATTTTTTTACTAATACCGGGTATGGCCTAAATATGACTTGGATTAAGTCCCTGACCAGCCAAGGGAAGTTTTCCTCGATGATGCTCTGGCCAGTCTGGTTTTTGATTTTGCTGATGATTTGCATTTATCACAAAAAGCTTTCTCGAAAGTCTCTTCTTCTCGCCTCTGTACCGATTGCTTCAATGCTTGTATTGTTTGGTGTGCTACGCAACTATACGGCCCACGCGCCGACCCTTGTTGCGGCTCCGATTGCGGTCCACGCGGTAACGGCTCTCTTGCTGGCCATCTGGACACATCTTCAAACAGAAAACGCCTTCGATCCGCTTTCGCGGTTGTTCAAATCCCACATCTGGATATCCATCGTGTTTGTAAATACTGCACTTCTCATTTTGTGGGGGATGGTCATACTCCCGGCTAACAGGCTCAAGGAGACGCTTGACCGACACACAACGCGCGCGGATCTCATTGTTATTGATCGCGAACTGTGGGGATCTCGCGATTTTTCATCAGAATTTATTTCGAGGCTTTTCGGGCGTGAGGTAATCCTTGGGGACGCTAACTCCTTGCAGAACGAACGCGCTTTCTATTTTCTTAGTGACACTCGTTTGGACGTCTCAACTGGCGCTACCCGTAAGGTGCAGTTGATTGAGGTTTCACCCTCCCCGATGACTATGTGGCTTGACGAACTGTGGAGAAATATCCCATTTCATCAGTCCACCCGGATGCGGGATTTCTTTCATGCGGGCAAGCCGTTGCAGCTCTTTGATGTAGCTCCAAACGATGCAAATCAACAACCCCGTGAGTAACATCGCCAAGATGTTCATTTCGCGTGAACAAAGCCCTTGGACGTTGCGCCCAAAGGTCTCTGTCGCATCGTTGCAATGCGAGAGGGAAAAAGATATTGCGCGTCTGTGGGCGGACACACCAAGCACATTATCTATAAGTGCCAATCGCACCTCTTATGGGGATTGCTGTATTCCTGTGGAGGGAGGAGTCTCCTTGGAAACAACGAAGTGGGCGCAGATTTTGGATGCAGACTGGGAGGCCGGGGTCGTTGAAGTTCGGCCTGGTGTAACGCTTCGCGACTTGGCGGAGGTGTGCTTGCCTAAGGGGTGGTTTTTTGGTGCTAGTCCGGGCACGATGAAGTCCACGATCGGCGGTTGTGTCGCCTGTGACGTGCATGGGAAGAATCACCATGGCGGCGGGAGTTTCGGGAATTGGGTGGATGAGATCGAACTCGTAGGGGCGGGTGGTGAGGCAAAGAAGTGCTCGCCGACGCAACTTCCAGAGTTGTTTTGGGCATCGGTGGGGGGTCTGGGGCATACCGGCATTATCTCCCGCGTCAGGCTCCGGCTCCAGAAGGTGCGGACAGGGTGGATCCGCTCGACGACTGTCGCCACGCGGAGTTTTGATGAGACGGCGGCTGCTATTGAGGCAGACTCGGCCTCGACCTATTCAGTGAGTTGGATCGACAGCCTGGCTTGCGGGCGCAATATGGGTCGCGGAGTGGTGATGCTGGGTGAGCACGCGGATGCGGGTGAGGTTGACGCCTTGAAATTGCCTCGGTATCTAGAGCGGCCGCGCCGGGAGATTTCCATCCCGTTTACACCGCCGAACTGGGCCAGTCCTCCCGTGCTCTGGCGCACATTTAACGAAGCCTACCACACGCTTGCCAGGGCTAAGGCCGGTACCAGCATGGTTCCCGTGTTCTCTTACTTTTGCCCACTCGATGGCGTCCGCAACTGGAATGTCGTCTATGGCCGCCGGGGCTTTCTCGAATACCAGTTTGCAGTTCCCCTTAAGGGGGGGCTGGAGGTCTGTCGCAAGGTTTGTGAGCGGCTGGCGAGTACAGACAATGGTTCGTTCCTTGCTGTCATTAAAAAATTCGGTCCGCCAAACTTTGGTCCCCTGTCTTTCCCGATTGAGGGCTATACCTTGGCGGTAGATATGCCTTATCGAGGCGTTGAGCAGGAGAAACTTTTACGCCAACTCGATGAGCTCGTCGCCGAGAGCGGAGGCAGAATTTATCTCGTAAAGGATACGCGATTGCCTTCCGACTGGATTCCCATAATGTATCCACGGCTTGGCGAGTGGAGGGAGATAGTCAACCGGAACGACCCGAGTTTTAGGTTCTCCAACCACCAGACGGCGCGTCTTGACCTGCGGGGAATGAAAAGATGAAGAGTGCCTGCATCATTGGCGCCACGTCCAGCTTGGGCCGTGCGTTGGGAGAACTCCTGAGCCGAGACAATGTCCCCCTCCTGCTCGCGTCGAGAGATAGAGATTACCAGAAAGACCTTGCTTGCGACCTTCGAATACGACACGGAATTCTTGTCAATGAAGCGGGCTTCGAATCGGAAAACCCCGCTGCATTTCATGAGCTTGCCACCTTGATCCACCAACTTCCCGCTCCCAAGGTCATTTTCTTTACGCCTGGCGATGCTGTAACCGGGCAAACGATGGAGTCCAACGAAGCGGTGAATCGTTGCATCCAAACAAACTTTACTTGTGCCGCCCAGTTTTTTGGGCATTTTATCCATTCGGCTGCTCCATTGGAGTTAAGGGATGTGTCCATTGTCATCGTCGGCTCGATTGCGGGCATTAGGGGGCGTGCAGCAAACCCTGTTTACGGTGCAGCCAAGGCAGCCTTGCATGTTTTTACGGAAGCGATAGGGCAGACCATGCATCAGGCCGGAGGCTCTGCGTGTTTGGTAGTTCTCGGGTATATGGATTCTCAAATGAGCCGCGGGCGGTGTCCTCCATGGGCTACAGCATCCCCACGCTACGTGGCAGAACAAATCTTGAAGGCACTCGATAAAGGCTCCTCCGTCGCTTACATCCCGAAACCTTGGCGATACGTCCTTCTCGTCCTCCGGCTAATTCCTGACTGGATCTGGAAGCGTATGACGACCCCTTAGTTGGGAAAGGGTTGCCCCACCAATTTATAAAATGTCTTCTCTCCGCCGCCAAACGCTCTGGTCGATGATGCCGATCTTGGTGACTTCGGTCGTCAGCATTGTCAGTGTGCCGCTCTACTTCCACGTCCTCGGCGACCAGATGTATGCCATGTGGTTCTATGTCGCGACACTCACCGGTGCCTTCGGCTTTATGGATCTTGGAATAGGCGTGGCCGTCGGACGGTTCATTGGAGTGGCCATCGGAAAAGGTGACACAGGAGCCGTGCGCGAATATTGGGCGACAGGAAACGCGATCGCTCTTCCTTTTGTGGCATTTTTTTCCGTGGTGTTCGTTGTGGTCGGGTGTATCTGGGGGCCTGCTTGGTTCAAAGTCGAAGGTTCCGATGCATCCATTCTGCGCTGGGGCGTCTTCTGGGGCGGTGTTGGCTTATTTTTTTCTTACTACGGGCAAATGTGGAACATTCTCGCGCAAGCTTATCTCGACTTTAAATATCTTTCCATTTTACGCACTTGGGTCGGCCTCGCCACTTCTTTGGGAACTGTTCTCGTTGCCTATCTTTCGCAAAATATTGCGACGATTCTTGCGTTCTCCGCTGCAATGGGCGTTTTCCCGTTCGTCTTGCTCCTTCTGCGTGGCAATCGGCACTACAAGCTGCCTTTGCGAATTAAAGATTTTCGAAAGGCTCGCTTGATCGAGATGCTACCCTACACGCTTAAGACGTTCGGACAATTGCTCAGTGGCTCTATCCTCGGCTCGCTGGATCGGGTTTTCCTTGGCAGGTTGGCACCTGCGGCGGATTTCGCCGCATTTGGGGTCTCGCAGAATATTGGTGGCCGCATCGCAGGCCTCAGTGTCGCGATCATGGGGCCGATTTTTAACAATACTAACCGCGGTGTGGGAGGAGATCAGAGCAAGAACCCTATAAGCGTTTACCGCGACAGTTTCGCCTTTATGTTTCCTTGGTATAGCCTCACGATTGTCGGAGTGATCATTTGGTGCCGCCCTATCACGGATGTTTGGCTGGGTTCAAAGTATGGCCCCGCAGTTGCAGATGCGTTTCCATGGATCGTTACTGGTCTATGCATCAATGCAATGGCTAATGTTTCAACGGCGCAGCTAGGCAGCCTCAACCGTGTAGGAACCTCGCTGATTACTCAGACTATCGTGTCGTTAAGCTCCGCTATCGGGGTTTTTCTCGGGTGGCATCTTGGCGGGCTAGCCGGTTCAGCCGTTGGTTTCGGAACCGCGCGACTCGTCTGGATTATCCAGGATTGGTTTGTTCGCTCGCTCATTGGAATTCCCTTTTCAGCCTACTACGATCTCTGTTTTACTTTTGCTCGCCAAATTGCATTTAACGGCGCAATCCACGTGCTGGCAAAGGCGCTATGGCCGACGAGTGTCTGGATGGCGGTAACTGCAATCGTTGCAGGGGCTTCCTCCGTCGCAATAGAACTCGTCATTGAAATTAAAAGGAAACGCCTCCATGGGTCATAAAACATCCATTCCCTCGAAACTAAAGGCTTTTGCCTGCGCCTCGCCTTCCGAGAAGCGAGAAAAGATTATGCGTCAAGTGGAGCGTCCGGGGAATGCCGTTAGGGCCGCATTCACGCAAAGCGCGCACCTTCCACCCCTTCGGCGCCTGAAATTCTTGATGAGCCTCTGCGCGCTCCATTTTACTGCGAAGACGCTTGCTCTACCGCCACGTGTTCAAGTGCCCATTGTTCTCCCGGAAGAGTTATTCAACATCTCGTACAGATTTTTCTGCGAGACAGATCAGGGACGCGGTGAGATCGGCTATTTCCTTTCGCTGATTGAGGCTCATGACGTGGTGTTGGACATCGGCGGGTTCTGCGGAGCCTATGCCTTCGCGGCAAAGGCTGTAGGCGGTAAGGATGTCGAGGTTTATTGCATCGAACCGCTAGATTGCAATTTTCGGCGTATTCGCACAGTTCAAGCTTTGAACGGACACCTTCAAATACACGCCATCCAATCTCTTGTCTCTGCCGGCGGCCTCGAAAATGTCAGGATCGTCGAGGCTGACTCCATGATACGGTTAGGCGATTCAAGCGGGACGATTTCAACGCTTCCCGTTCGGTCAGCTTCGCTCGATCACATCTGTGAGCAGCGGCGCATTCACCCGACAATCATCAAAATCGACGTTGACGGATTCGAATTCCACGTTTTGAGAAGTGCGAAACGAGTGTTAACGGAAGATCGACCGACACTCTTTATCGAATTGCACGCACAGTATTTATCGGATCAGGGCGTCTCTATCCCGGAAATCGTTGCATATCTTAGTTCGTTTGGATACGTAGAAGTGCCTTTTACGGATGTCGATTCCCCAATGTCCCACATCGCCTACCACTCGTTGTTCGTTCATCGCGAGAAGCAAATGTGATGACCGGCGCCCGGGTCGCAGTTTTACTGAACTCCCTAACCCTCGGCGGCACCGAGAAAGCTGCCTGCCTTTGGGCTGGGCATCTATTAAGGCGCATTCGCAAAGGCGATTTACCTCAGATATTCCCGCAAGCTGTCGAAGTAATTTCCCTGTCTGACGGCCCGAGGCGGGCGGACTTGGAGCGATATGGCATTCCAATCATCATCGTGCCCGGGGATCAATCTGATACCGTCTGTAGGATCGCTGAGGCTCTGGACGGAATCGCCATGATTCATGCGCACGCACCCGGATTTCCGCACCAAGGAGACGTTTTAGGCGAGGCGCTCCAACTTCTGGGACGGAAGATTCCCGTGGTTCAGACCAATATCTTTGGAAAGTTGCAAAACCCGAAGGAGGATACGTGGACAGACTTCCGTCTCTTTATCTCATGGACGAGCTGCGTTCAAGCGGCGCGAAGGGCCGGAAGGAAGCTGGATCTGGATTTCTTCCGACGCCAAAGCGTCGCTGTTTATCCGGTCGTTGATCCACTCCGTGGAAATTCGGAATACGCAATGCGTAATGCGGAATGGCCGGTTGCGGAAGGCAGAGAGGAGAAAGCTGAAATTGGAAATGTTAGAGATGAAGGAGGGAAACAAAAAGACGAAAGTGAAAAGTTAAAAGTGGAAAGCGCAAAACTCCGCAAGGCTATAGGTCTCGGGCCGGAACATGTTTTATTCGGGCGATTTTCCCGCCCAGAGCCGAACAAGTGGACCCCTCTCGTTCTTGACGCCTTCCTCGCGGCCCACCGCGTCAACCCCAGGCTCCGCCTCCTCCTTCGCGAGCCACCGGCAGAAGTTGCGGAATATCTCGTCCGCAAGAAGTTTGGAGCTTGGCTACAGGATTTTCAGCTTTCAGCTTCCAGCTTGCCAGTTTTCCTACTCTCTGCGACTTCTGATTCTGAGGACCTTGCTGTCAGCCAAATGGCTTGCGATGTGATTCTACACACCTCCAGCATCGGCGAAAGCTTCGGCTATGGGCTCGCCGAGCCCATGGCCTTGGGCAAGCCGGTCATTACAAATTCCGTTCCCTGGCACGATCAGGCCCAAATCGAACTCGTTCGACATGGCGAATGCGGCCTCATTGCAAGCACGGTCCCGAGCATGAAGTCCGCGATTCTCCGGATGGCGGAGAATGGTTATCAGTTTTCAGATCTCCGTTTTCAGGGAGCAGGATCCCGCGTTTCCCGCTCACTCATGGGAGAGCGGGCGCGGCACCACATCCTCTCGGTTGCGGATCCTGAGGAGTCAACGAACCGGGTAGAAATGGCAATGCGTTGCGCGATGGAGGATGCCAACAATCCGCGCGCGGAGGAGGATCTCGAAAAAGCGATCAAAACGGCTGAATACCTCGACAAGCATCAGTGGGGACACTCGTCCGGGGAATCGCTCTGGCTGCGCGGCACAGATGCCAAAATCCGCTTCCTCCGCTGGCAGAGAGGGGTTCGGAATCGCCTGAGTGGCTGATTTGGGTTGATGAATTTCTGGTTAACCGCAGATCGACAAAATTCGTGCGGAGTGGAGAGAACACAAACGTCTGTTTGATTGGGTTTGAATGTCCAGCTCTTCCATCCGTAGTATTTCCCAATGAAAAGCTGGTCCAGTTGTGGCGAAGTCGAGCAGAATCCAGAGGTAACCGTCTCCGGAATGGTCGCGGCAAGTTTTCGGAATTCTTTGATATTCCGCAGGGCGGTGCCAATTCCGAGTTCCAGTCCGTTTCAATTGACCTTACGGGCGACAGCCATTGCTCCGTGCACATGAAAGCCGACAGCACTCCGCGAGCGCAGCCTGTGCCGGAAAATCGTCGGGGCATGCCTTCTTGGCGAACCCGGCAGCGTTCACTGCCAGTTGCTTAAAAGATTGCGTTGTTAGGAAGGTTTATTCAGGAAACCCGTCAATTGGAGCGGGTGAAAAATCAATGGAAGCTGTCTGCGGTGTCCTAGAACAGCTCGTAAGGGATGGCACTCTCAAGCGATACGCCGTCGGCGGTGCCACTGCGGCAGGCTTCCCCGGTGAGCCATTGGCCACGCGGGATTTTGCTGTCTTCGTGTTTCTCGAGCCTCCGCCAGCTTCACTCCTCGTCACTCTGGAACCATTGTATTCCCGACTTTGCGAAATGGGCTTCACGGAATTTGAAGAGGAAGGGCTGCTGATCCATGGCCTCCCTGTTCAATTTCTCAGTGCGTCTCCCGGACTGGAGGCCGAGGCCGTGAAACAGGCGCTTGTTGTGGAATGGGATGGTCACCGCATGCGGGTCATGCGTCCGGACCACCTTGCGGCCATTGCTCGCACCGTGGGACGTCCCAAAGACCGTGCGGGGGTGGTTTACCTTGCGGAACTTCCCGACTTCGCCCGCAACACGTTCTCCAGAATCCTTTCCAGACCTGGCCTGAAAGAACGTTGGATTGACTGGGCAACTGCCCTGGGCCTCGGCGTTTGAATCTCACCTTTCACGCTTCAAGTTTCAGCCTCGCCGCCATTTCCGCTTTTTCCGTTGCCACTCTTCCTTCCCGGTAAGTAGTGCCCTCCGGGCTGCCTGCGGCAGGCCACCCGGCCACCTCCCAGTTGGCACGTGTTCTCATTTACCATTCCCCGATCCGCAATCCGCAATCCCCTTTCGCCCTAGGGGCTAACCTCCGGTCAGTCT
>Ga0163148_10000752_pt1 | contig 43923 bp, 24 predicted proteins | sample OliLakLV19MP7P2_FD_148606 | JGI IMG/M metagenome (GOLD analysis project Ga0163148, IMG submission 148606) | Freshwater microbial mat bacterial communities from Lake Vanda, McMurdo Dry Valleys, Antarctica- Oligotrophic Lake LV.19.MP7.P2 | ecosystem: Environmental > Aquatic > Freshwater > Lake >... | reverse complement strand
CCACCACGCTCCAGTAGCGATGGAGTTTGCCATTCTTGCGACGTCGATTGGATCGAAGAAACATCGACCAGCGTTATCTCAAAATCGCGATATGGAAAACAAGAGGGTAGGTCTCCACTACACCGCCTTTCGCCAACTTTCGCGCGAAAAACCCCGACCGCGCGATGCCACCGCCATCTTTCGCTCAAAGATTTTTGGGAAGTGCGAAGGTTGGGCTAAAGACATTTTATAGCCAGACGTCGCGCAGCGGAATCACCAGCCCGGGAAACGCCGAGGGCCTAACGACTGAATTTCTTTTCCCCTCGTAATCCAGGTCATATTTTCCATCCTCAAGCCGCAGGCACTCAAGCCTGTGCCACAGACCGTCGAGGACCCAATAATTGGGCACAAGGAACTCTTCGTACCACGCGCATTTAGTTTCACAGTCGTGGACTTCGTGACCGAGGCTCACCGATTCGATGACCAGCGTCGGCGGCGCACGAATGCGTCCCATCTTCAGCTTTGGCTGTGTGCCCGATTCCACGTGACGTTGGCGTTGTTTGCGTGCCTGCTCGGGGTCAAGATAGAGCGCATCGACAATTCCAAATCGCTGTTGGCCAAGAATCAGATCAACTTCAAACACCATGCAAGCGCGCGAGTCGGATTTGCGGAGATGGTCTTCTACAATCCGGGCAAGGCCGGAGAGGCCGGAATTGCCGTCGAAATTCGGAGGCGCCGTCTCGGTGAGAACCCCTTCCACAATTTAGTACCGCCCCAGAGCAAACTGATGCTCTAATCGTGGATCATCAAGGTCTGCGACAGTCCACCCGGTCGTGCCGATGCGGAACTGCTTCGCAGCCGTCTTCGCGCGTGAACGGCGCTTTGGCGAGCGGGCTGGAGCCATCAACGTCATGGCCGAAATATACCATTCCTTGCCACGTCACACCTTCATCTGATCCACAATAAGCTTCTTCGCCGCATCCGCCGGAAGGTTAAGCGCCCCGTGTGCCTCGGCGGCGGCGCTGCGGACTTCCAAGTTGGTTGCCTCGGCGACCACTTTCAGCAACTTCTCAGTTTTGGCGGGTTCGAGTTTGTTGCCGAAGAATTTGGCGCTGGTGCTCAGGCTGTTGAGCAGGCTGATCTTCACGTCGTCGGCAACGCCCTCGGCCAACGCCTTATCCAGCAGGCCCGATTGCGCGTCGCCGGCGTCGATGAGCGCGAGCGTCTGGCCGACGAGTTTCACGATTTCCGGTCGACTGTCTTCCAGGCTCAGCAGCAGCGACGACCGGGCGGCCGAGACATCCATCACCTGCCCGCGGCTGATTGCCAGGCGCTGCAGTAATTCGGCGGCGCGGGCGGCGTACTGTGACGACACATCTGCGTCGGTCGGCAGCGCGCCAGCCTTGCTGCGGGCGGCGGCCATGGCGGCTTTCACGCCCTCGGCATCGCGCGCTTGCGACGTGCTGAGCAGAGCGTCGGTTTGCTTGCGCGTTTCCCATGGCGACGCGCCGGTCTTGGTCAACACGAGCTTGGCGGCGCCCGAAAGTTTGGGGTTCTGCGCGGCGAGCGAGAACAGCTTGTCCACTTCGGCGGCGTTGAGTTCTTCGGCGACCACGATGACATCGACCGCACTGAGCGATTGACCCGCAGCGACGGCGGCTTCGGCGCTGGTGGCGCCGGTGGCGTTAACCCCGCCCGCGCCCTTCATGCCTTCAATCAGACTGTTTAGCTCGTCCTGCGTGGCCATCACCACCAGCGCCGATGGCACGCCGGTTTGCGACACCGCTTCGGCCAGCAACGGCACCACGCGGTCGCTGCCTTCAAAGCTTTGCTGCGGCAGCGCCTGCGCCAGCGCGAACGCCGCTTCGTAGCGAACCAATCGATCGGGATAAGTGAGCGCATCAACCAGCGGCGCGCCGGTTGCTGCAAACAGGTTGCTTTGCCCGCCGATGTCGTTGAGCGAACGAATCACCTTGAGCGCGACGGCCGAGTTGCGGTCTTTGAGCGCGCGAGCGAGTGCCGAGTTAAGATATTGCGCGCCCGCCGAAACGCCATAATAGTGCGCGTCGGGCTGGTTTTCGGCGCGCGTCATATCTTTGGCGTCGGCCGGCAGTTCCACTTCGCGCTTGTAATTGCTCGCCAGCCACAGCGACAGCGCGTCCCCCTGCCCGCCGCCGAGTTTGAGCGCGTATTCGCAGGCGCGCATCGCCATGATTTCGTTGAAGATCGCGTTGGGGACGTTGATCTTGGTCAGCCCGCGATCCTGCGCCCAGAACCACACGAATGCGTCGGGCGACCGGCCGTCGGCCTGAATGTCGGCGGCATCGTAGTACAGTTTTTCGCCGAGGCCGTAGAACAGATCGGCCGGGCTTCCCGTCACTTGGAGCTTCGCCAGCGCCTGCGTCGCAGCTTCTTTCACCGTTGGCGGCGCGCCTTTCGAAGTGGCCAAATGCGCCAGGTAGGGCGCCGCCGAGTCGTAGCCGAGATCGCCCAGCGCGCTCACGACAATGATGAGCGTGTCGTGATCCTGCATTTCCGTCGCCGCCACCAGCGGGTTGACGGCCAGACGACCCATATCACGCAGCGCCCGGCGGATCGACGTGTGATGCTTCGCCTCGGCGGGCGCACGCAGGTAGTCGATCATGAGCGGCACAGCCAGCTCGCCGCTCTGCCGCAGCTTGGCGATTCCCAGCGCGTAGCCGCGCTCGTTCACGCCGAGTTTTTCGATGTTTTCTTTGATAAACTTCGGATCGCTCCGCCGCGCGAGATATCCGGCATTAAGCTTATCCATGAGCTGCGACGTGATCGGCCGCATTGCCTCGACGCCCGACCAGCGCAGCAGCCATTGGTCGAGGTTGTCTTTGCGGGTCGCCGCCACATCTTCAAACGCCGCGAGAATGGCAGTGGGCTCGGCGGCGGAGTCGATGATCTTTTGGCCCTCGGCGGTGGCCAGTTCGTAACGGGCGATCTTGCCGTAGTGCCAGAAGTTATCGACGAGCGAACGAAGTTCCTTCGACACCATCGGCGCACCCGTAGAATCCGGGGCTGACGCCGCGGCGTTAGCCCCGGACTCTTGAGCGCGAGCTGGGTTGACATAAATCGATGTCACCGCAAGAGAAGCGGCCAAAGCAACAGTTTTCGACGCGGTGAGAGCAAACCGGGGGGCAAACATACGACGGCCTCCATACACAAGGTGCAAACCATAGGGGCGGCAGCCCGGCATTTCGGGCTGAATTCGGCCAAGCTCATCAGAATAAGAGCGGGTATATACCCCGTCAAGAAAGCCCCGGGCACAGGACAGTGGATCGGGCGTTGTTTTTCACCATCTCAAGGCTGTCAACGGCGCAAATCCGAACGTGTCGTCGCTATATTCGCAAATTACTTGCATTTGCATTATGAACGCATATACAATGCTGATGCATGAGCAACCCAGATGCTTATTTGCTTCCTCCCCGTCCGTCCGGCGCGCCGGCGTTTACGCTCGTTGAGCTGCTGGTCGTGATCGGAATTATCGCCGTCCTGATGGCGGTGCTGCTGCCCGTCCTGGGAAAGGCCCGCAGAGAGGCCAACCGCACTTTCTGCTTGAACAACATTCGCAATATGCAATTAGCGCAGGTGCAATATTCCAACGACAACCGCGGCTACCTCGTTCAGGCGGGCTTGGCGCACGGCCAGACCACGATGGACGACGGCGTGTCGTGGATCAACACGCTGCAACGCTATTATCGAGGCAGCAATGTTGAATCGAATACGGCAACTAATCCGTCCATCACGGTGCGATGCCCGAGCGACGTAAGCCCGCACTGGCCCGGTGGCGCGACCGTGCCACAGAACAACCCGCCCGGCTACCGGCGGACGAGTTACGGCATCAACATTTTCCTCGACCGCGAGCTTTGCCCGTGGGGGCCGGGCCAGGAGATCGAATCGCCGCCGGGTGGCTGGTACGCAAAAATCACCCGCGTACGGCGACCGTCGAGCACCATTCAGTTTCTTGAAATGGCTTACACCGGCCCGTTCGCCGGCGCCGATCATCCGCACGTAGAAAATTGGGCCGGTTCAAATCCCGCCGCCGACGCCGCCACGATGATGGAGATCCACGCCCACGGCGGCCGGCCGCGCAACAACGATGCGATGAGCAATTACGGTTTCCTCGACGGTCATGCCGAAAGCCTGCGTTTCAGCGAAGTGTTCCGGGACTTACGAAAGTTCAACCGGTTCGATCCGGCACTGGCTCGGTAGTTTTTTGCCGCAGATGAACGCAGATAGACGCAGATGAGGAGAGCGTTTGGTTTTGTAAGTGACGTGCTGCTTTTTCTATGATCGGACCGGGAACTAATGACTTGGCAAGCAACCGGGCCGATCTGCTCTTATCTGCGTGGATCGGCGCTCATCCGCGGCCAACGTTAGATGTCTTACGGAGTTGAATGATGTTTCGAAACGTTTTCATTGCCACACTGTTCTTGATGAATGCAAGCTGGTTGCATGCGGTCAATCTATTTGGTCTGGGCACCGACCCACGGCCGCGTGTGGTCGCCGGCAAGATTGTCACCGATGCGCACAACGATCTGACCATGCAGGACGACCCCAACGTCCGCACCTTCGGCTGGCAATTCCAATCGATTCCCGGCGACCCGTATTTTTTACAAGATCCTGGCTTTAATGCTCTGACCGGTTCAGGGTTGCCGGGTGGGAGTTTCCTGGGATTCACCGTGACGCGTGGGCTCTCCTATTTCAGCGGAATGGGGAATGTCGGTTTTAACGCTACGCCGGCAGCGGAATCGCTTTCATTTTATTTTGGCGCGGGAACCGTCGGTATCTCGTCAACGACAGCTGCGCAGCCGGGGTTTAATTTCACCACGGTCGCCGGCAACGGCAGTTTGCATCGTCACATCAATGCCAACCTCAACGCCGGCACCTTGGCCGTGCCGAGTAACGGCATTTACTTGACCTCGATTCGCCTCACAAATACCGGCGGACCAGCGCCGAGTGATGCGCTGTTTCTCCTTTTTAACAATGGCGCTTCAGCCGCAAATTTCAATCGGGCGCTTAACTACGTCGCCAATCCATTTGCCGGCGATGCCGATTTTTCCGGTGAGGTAACCCTGGACGATTTCACCGCCCTGGCGGCCAACTTCGGCGCGGCTGCGCCTCGATTCTGGTACGACGGCGACTTCAACAATGACTATCAAGTGAACTTAGATGATTTCACCGCGCTTGCAGCCAACTTTGGTTTGCCCGCGCCTTCGGACTTGCCGCGCGGCGCGGCGATTCCTGAACCGGTTGCCATTTCGCTTTATCTGCTTGCGACCCTGCCGATGCTTGGTCGGCGGATAAAGTAGTTTCATTTCCCTCTGGAGGTTAGAAAATGCGTGGACGATCGATCCTTTTTGTAGCGGTTGCTTCTGCTGGATTCGCTTCATTATCCTTTGCCGATTATGACGTATCGCCCAAAGTGCAAGCCGGCGTCATCAAAACGAATGCCTACTTCGATGCCGAAGAATTTGAAGTGAACAACGTCGCCGTCTTCGGATACAGCTTCGGCGAAGACGTGCTGTTGCCCCCTAACCAATTGCAGGACCCGGGCTTTCACCCGCTGCCCGGCAGCGGCTTTGCCGAGGCTTCGCAAATCGGATTGGACGCGCAAAGCGTGCTCCAATTCTGGAACGGGGCGGGCGCGATATCATTCGCGCCGGCGGCGGCGGGAACCAGCCTGGGCTATGCGTTCGGATCGAGCAATGCCTCGGTGAACGGCACCACCATTCCCGCGACCGACGTGCTGATCGGCCCGGTAGATGCGTTCGGGGAGTTGGACGACCACTTGGAAACCGAAATCACCCTGTCCGCCGCCGCCGGGGTTTATCTGTTTTCGGCGAAGGTGAACTCGACAACGTCGGGCATTGTGCCTTCCGACGATATCTATGTGCTGTTCAACTACGGCGTTGATGAATCGGTGCTGGATCAGGCGGTCGAATTCGCACGCGACACGTTCGCGCCGGACACCGTTGTTCCAGTCGTGCCCGAACCGGCGACGCTTGGTCTGCTCACGATAGCGCTGTCTGTGACGGGGCGGCGAAAGACGCGTGTAACTTCATAACTGTAATCCCGATTCGTATTTGCGAGGGACCTACCTGTCGGTTGCCGTTGTTCGCCAAGCGGTGTTGTAAACGAGCGCTAAACGACCGGTAGGACCCTCGCAAGTGCGTTCGGGTGATAACACTATTGTGCAGATCGCTTTTGTAGATCACTGTAGCTGCGCCTTGACGCGCGTGCCGCGCAGTTGCACGTCACCCCGCCGTGCGGACAATCCGCTTCATGCCAACCCCGCTGATTCTTTCCACCTGGTCATTCGGCCAGCGTGCCAACCGAGCCGCCTGGCCGATCCTTAGCCGCGGCGGCGCGGCACTCGACGCGGTTGAAGCCGCCGCCAAAGACGCCGAAGCCGATGCGGAAAACCACACCGTCGGGCTGGGCGGCTACCCGGATGCGTCGGGCCGGGTGAGTGTGGATGCGCAGATCATGCTCTCGCCCGCGCGGCGCGGGGCGGTGGCGGGCGTGCGGACGCATCTGCACCCGATCAGCATCGCGCGCAAAGTGATGGAGACAACGAGCCACGCATTGATCGTGGGCGTCGACGCCGATGATTTTGGTAGCCAACACAACCTGCCGACGCAAGACCTGCTCACGCCGGCGGCGCGCGAAGCGTGGACGCGCTGGAAACTTTCGAAGGATAAGACCGCCGCGCCGATCGCCAATATTGAAGAGCGCAAGCAATGGCCCGACGAACAGACCACGCACGACACGATCGGCATTCTCGCCATCGACGCCGCCGGAACCGTCGCCGGCGCGTGTACGACCAGCGGGCTGGCGTTCAAGCTGCCGGGACGGGTGGGCGATTCGCCGATCGTCGGGCAGGGCTTGTATGTCGATCCCGCCGCCGGCGCCGCCGTCTGCACGGGGCACGGTGAACTGGTCATGGGCGTCTGCGGCAGCTTTCTCGCGGTCGAGCAGATGCGCCGAGGCGCGTCGCCGGCACAGGCGGCGGCGGAGGTGATCACGCGCATTCGCGCCAGCTATGTACTGAGCGACGACGACCAGGTGGGCGTCATCACGCTTGGCAAAGACGGCATGTGGGGCAGCGCGGCGCTCAAGCCCGGCTTCCGCGTGGCGGTGCGAACCGGCGAGCGGGATGAATTGATTGAAGCGGAGGTCGTCCGTTGACTTTCGCAGCGTTGCCGCCGGTTTACTGATCGCCGCGCGGTGGTTGCAGCACGCCGGTTAACGTCTGAAGCCACAGCACCGCGCGACCCAGCATTTCGCCGGAAGGCACTGGCATCTTCAGATACGTCTGACCGGTCCGATCATCGCGTTCGACGAACGTCCCGCCTGCACTTGCTCCGCCGGCTGATTTATCACCTTGCCCGGCCATCGATCGAGCCAAGGCACCGGTTTTCCCGCGGGGGAGGCATGCTTCATCGTTTCACCCGGGCGCGTTCGTGCTTAATGCGTGTCGCCGGGTAATATTGTTGGTCGAACGTCAAACGCATGTCGTCGGTCATCCCTTATCAATCCTCCCTGCCCCCCGCCGCGCCCAGCGAGTTTGATTTTCATTTCGAGCGAGAGATGGCGCGCCGCTTGCGCCGGCGCGTGTTGTGGTATTGCGCGATCACGATCGGCATTTCGTTATTGATGACAGTGCCCATTCTGACCGGCCGGGGCCCGCCGATTCAGATCGCCGGCGCTGCACCTGCCCCGCCGATGACGCACACGCTGCAATACGCCACATCGGCGCTCAGTGCGTCCCTGTACATTGCCACTTTCCTGATCGTGTGGTTCAAACCGCTCCGCCGCGAGCAAATACTTCGGCTGACGCTGTGGCTTTACGTCCTGGCAAGCATACCGGGGCTGATTGGCGCGCGGCTCATCTTTCAGATGGCCATACCCCCCGGCATGGCCGATGATGTCATTACCGAACGCAACCGCGAGCGTGATCGCAAACAGGTCATCGACGCCGCCGGGCTTGCGCCGATTGAAATCCAGCTTCGACCGGACGGCCAGCGACCGCCCGCCACGCTCCCGGCCACGCAGCGTGCCGCCAAAGATGCCCAGATTCGGTCGGTGCTGAACATTCTCTTTCATCCGGCGATGTTCTTCGCATTTTCCGTACCGTTCATTTTCATCATTCATCACACGTTCGTGTGCCTGTTCATTCCGTGGACGTTGCGCCAGTCACTCGCGCCGGCGATCATTCTCATGTCGATCGTTGCGGTAATTCTGCTGATGGATCTGGCGGGCGGCCTGCACTGGTTTGCCCCTCTCATTGGTTTGCCGCTGGCGGCGTGCATGCTCGTGCCCGGCTCGGCGTTCTGCTGGTGGCGCTACCGCGGGATGCGACGCGACATTCGCCTGACCTTCGACAGCGAACGACTGCGTTCCATTCAGGCCGAACTTAACGGCGCAAAAAAGATTCTCGAAAGCGCCCTGCCGCCGTTGCGCACCACCGGGCCGGTGCAGGTGAGTTACGTCTACGAACCGATGCGCCAGATCGGCGGCGATTTGCTGTTCGTTCATCCGCCGCCGGGGAAGGACGACGCGCCCGTCAGCGTGGTGCTGCTCGATGTCACCGGCCACGGCATCGCCGCCGCGCTGAGTGTGAATCGACTCATCGGCGAGTTGGAACGTCTGTTCGCCGAATCGCCCGACGCCCGCCCCGGCGACGTGCTCAACGCGCTCAATCGATATGTGCATTTCACCATGGCCCGGCATGATATGTATTTGAGTGCGGTGGCGTTTTATATCGATCCGGCCAGCGGTACGCTCAGCTATGCGTCGGCCGGTCACCCCACGGCCTATCTGCGCCGCGTCGACGGCACGATCCTGGAACTCGAATCCACCACCATGCTGCTGGGCATTGTCGACAATCAATTGTTTTCACCCGATCCGCTCGATATCCCCCTGCAGGGCGGCAATTGCATCATCGCTTACACCGATGGCGCCAGCGAAGCGCGATCGGAGCAAACGCTGGAAATGCTGGGCATGAACGGCGTTCGCAACAGCTTCGAATCCGTCGCGAAAACCGGCTGCGCCTGCCACGATTGGCCCGCCGAGATCATGCGCCGCGTCGCCGCCTTCCGAAATTCCCCGCCGCTGGATGACACGCTGCTGGTGGCGATTTACAGGATATAGCGGCGTGAATTCAAGTCTGCTGCCTGACGCGCACATCACGATGTGATCGAATCGCCGATTTGCCGCACTGTAATCTTATCGACGCGCGTTCCTGCGCAGGACAACAACCTTTTGATGGGCTCATCCACCGGTTCATAACTAAGCTTGAACGTGCTGTGATGCATCGGCAACAAGTGGCGTGCGTTCATTCGCTGGAACATCCCCCACGCCTGTTCGGGCGTGGCGTGGGCGGCGATGTAGGGGTCGTAGGCGCTGATGCCCAGAATGGCCAGGTCAATCCCGCGCGAGCGAAGACCGTCGAAGTGAGCGCCGTCGGCGGTGTCGGCGCCGAAGAGGACCTTGTGCTGGTTCGACTCGATAAGAAACCCCGCGTAGCCGCGCTGGCGGTCGATGAAAACGCGCGGGCCCCAGTGTTTGACCGGCACCGCGGTGATCGTGAGCGTTTGGAATTGGATCGATTGATTCAGATCCATCGCCCGCACTTTGCGGAAACCGAGATCGCGAATGAGATCATCGTTCATCGATGACGTAATCACCGGCGTGCGGCGGTCGAGTTGGCGCAGCGACGGACGGTCGAGATGATCAAAATGGGCGTGGCTGACGATGATCAGGTCAATCGCGGGGAGTTGGCGAATCGACAGCGCCGGCCGAACCAGCCGTTGCGGGCCGATGGTGGCAAAGCCCGTACACAGGCCGATGCGGTCGGAAAACACCGGGTCGGTCAGAATGGTCATCCCGCCGATGCGCAGCAACACCGTCGCGTGGCCGATCCACACCGCTGAAAGCGGGCGGTCATGCCAATCATGCAAATCCGGCTTCACCCGCGCTTCGGGCGGCGGCGGGAACAGGCGGTCGAACGGACGCAGCCTGCCATAACCGCGCGAAAGCGGCTCGGCCAGCTTGATCAACGCCGGCCAGCGCTTCGCCCAATCCGCATAGGCGCGCCAGGTCATTCGATTTCGCATCCGACGGGAAAGTGGTCGCTGGCAAACTTCGCCAGCCGGTCGTGTTCGATCCACGCATCACGAATCCGACTCGCCTCAATGCCCCAAGTGAAAATGTAATCGACCCGCTGCCCGGGATGCTGCGTCGTAAACGATCCCAGCGTCTTCGCCGCTTGCGGCTTAGCTGCGTTTAGCGTGTCGACATAGCCATGATCCAAAAGCAGTTGAATCGCACGACGAGGGAGTAAGCTCCCATTACGCTCCCACGATTGCCGAGTCGATGGCTTGCACTGCGACGGGTCAATGATCTGCACCGGCGCGTTGGCGTTAAAATCGCCCATGAGCACGTGCGCGCGGTTGTGCGCGCGATAATCTGCAAACGCATTCAGCACTATATAAAGCTGCGCAACGCGCACGTCTTCGTCTGCTTCATCGGCGCGCGGGTGCAAATGCAGCGCGCCGACAATGAGCGGTTGATCGCGTGGTTGACTGGGTCGCTCAATCTCGGCAACAAGAAACGCCCTCGGCCCGGCGGGCTTCAGCACGCCGTAATTCACCGTGCTGCCAATTGCCCATCGAGAAAACAGCGCTACAGAATGCCCGACACCCGGCGCCACCACGTAATCCATGCCGAGCCGTTGCGCGAGCCGCTGCAGCACGGCGGGGTTATCGGCCTCGATGATCGCGATGACATCGGCACGCTGTGCAAGCAGCACCTCGGCCAGCGGATCGGCCCGTCCCTCGCCGCCGTCAAGGATGTTGTAGCTTGCCAGCCGCATCGATCGATCCACTTTCGCCGGAAAAAAAACGTGCTGTCGCCTGGCGACACCGTCATTTGAATCGTAGTTATAACAGTCGGCCGTGTCATCCGTCGTCCGACCAGACGATGCGGTGCCGGCCGACAACAGGAAAAGCTGGCCGTGTGCGTACCATTCAACCAACGAAGAAGCCGGTGAGAACGTCTCACCGGCTTCGTTCGCTTCAAGCTGCATACATCGTTATTTCACCGTGACCAGCCGCCCCGGCCGCGAGATGCGGATGTTTCGGTATCCGGCGTTGTTATTCCATTCATAAAAGTCCCAACTCGCCAGGTAGAGCCGCGTGGCGCCTTTGGGAACCACGAAGTTCTGCTTCAAACCTTTCGAGTTTATCCCGTCGCCGATGAAGAAGGTCTGCTTGAGCGCGGGCTTGAATTCTTCGAAGTCGCGGCTGGTGGCGGTCGAGAAATCGAGCGACTTCGGGGCGGCGGTCAAGTTCGGGGCGTTGTCGTCGATGAAAATACCGACCAGTGCGTTGATCGGTCCTTTGATATCCGAGATGCCGTGTTCGGCGCGGTTGGTGTTGTAACCGATGCTGTTGAGCTGCCCGTCGGGTTCATAGAACGCTAAGTTCGGGTCATGACGCATCACGCCGTCGATGCCATCGAACTGCAGCACGCTGTCTGGGATCATCTTCATCTTAATCAGTTCCGGCGATTGACGCGGCATTGCGGTGGTGCCGGCGTAGTCCGGGTTGTTGTGCGGGTTGTTGGGGCTGGCGAGGGTGCCGGCGGGCATGCCGGATAAGAACGGGTTTGCGGTCGCCTGTACATTCTGATTCACCGCGATCGCATCCACCTTCATTACGACGCATTCGGCCGTAACGTCGAAACCGGCCTTCTTCGTAAATTTGCCCCACATAGTCGGCACCGCGTTCCCGCGGGTTGCAGATCGCTCCGCGACCACACGAATGGCGTTGGCATCCAGCCGGTCTATGCCCGTAACGGCCTCGAAGGTTCGTTTTGCACTATCCCAGTTTCCAATTTCGATATCGCTGTCGAGCAGAATCAGCTCTGTCCCGTCGACTTTATGATCTTTGGCGAAGTCTTTGGCAATTCGCACGGCGCGATCGGGATCCTGCTGCAACGCCGAAGCCCCCGCCCGTGCGGCGGCATCGGCGGCGCGACGCATTTCCTGTTTGGCCAGATGCGCCCGACCGTAATCGACAGCCATCGACGAGACCGCGATGAGCAAGGCCATGATGAAGAACACGTAAATGAGGGCTACGCCTCGACGATAATGCAGCTTGATGTTCATGGGCGTAGCATGAACCCAATCACCTTTCTTCAAACCGATTTGACAAATTCATTTTTCAAAGGCCGGGGTATAACTGTTTCCGTTTATGACGATTTTTCCAATCGCCCGCCCACCGCGGATGGACGCACGGAATAGATGTCATATTGAGGTTTTTCGACATCGGCGTAGCCACAAACATCGCTGATTCACCCGGAATTGTATTGAACCGAACTTATTGAATTCGATACATGCGGCGTCGGCTACGCGTGAGGGTGGCGCGCGCTGGTTCGGCTACAATCCCGTCTATGCGCCGCCGATTACTCATCGCTGTCTCGCTCGTTTTGACTGTCGCCCTGTCTGTGGGACTGTTCAACCGTGCCGCGGCGCCGGTGGTGGATCAGGGGGGTGTGGCCGTCTGGTTCAGCCCCGACGGCGGATGCGCCGATGCCGTCATTGACGCCGTTCGCTCGTCCAACAAGACGCTCGAGATCGCCGCCTACCACATCACGCACGCCGGAATCGCCAAGGCGATTGTTGATGCCAACCGCCGGCGCGTTTCGGTGCGCGTGGTGATGGATGCGTCGCAGGCGCAATCCAAATACAGTTCGGCCACGTTTCTCCACAACGCAGGCGTGCATGTCATGATCTGGCAAGGCGCGCTCATGCATCACAAGTTTGTGATCGTCGACGGGAAGCAGCTCATCACCGGCTCGTTCAACTTCACCAAAGCCGCCGACGAAAGCAACGCCGAGAATCTGCTGATCATCCGCGACAAGCCGCGCGTCATCGCCGCGTATCGTCAGCAGTTCAGCCGGCTCGTGCAGAAGAGCCGGCGCTATACGCCGCCAAAAACCGATGGACCCGAATGACAGGCCCCGTCGCAAGCGACCTACGACAAGAGTGTTTCAACACGCGAATCGCTCAGCAACTCGACGACGCTATGATCATCCTGCATTTCTATAATCTGACGATTACCGAAAACCCCGATTCTCATCGCGGGCGCAGTTTCACTCGTATCGGATGATCGTGGAAGATCCGCGATGACGCTCCGTCCAAAATTGGCCGCCAACGCCGTGAAATCATTCAGGTCGACCGACGAGCTATAATCAAAGTCGCCACGGACCCAAATGGCGGCGGCACCGAACGACGATGCCAGCGCGGTGAAGTCATCGAGGTTGACCTGTTGATTGAGGTTGGCGTCGCCGTTGAGCGTGTGGCGGATAAGCGTGTCGCCGGCGGCGATGGCGAACGGGCCGATCGTCGTCACGCCTACTTGCGATCCGAGTCCATACCCCACGCCGTCGCTGACCAGGCTTGCCGCGGCGAGCGAACTGTTGATCGCGCCGGCGGCGTTGGTGCCGTTCCAGGCCCCACCGTTGCGTCCGGCGATGAGTGCCGCGCGGAGTTGCGCCAGCGTCGGCCCGGTCGCTGCGGCGCGTTTGAGCAGGCTCCCGCCGGCCACGTCGATCACGCCGCTGAACGTGAGATCGCCGCTTACATCCATCGCCACCCCGGTCGGAATCTGCAGCGTGCCGCGCGGTTGAACGGCCACGTTCGCTATACGGTCGCTGACAAGAAGCCGCGCCGTCGCCGGAAGGTCGCCGGCGGTGAAGAAATCCGAATTGACGTTGACGTTATCGCCGACATTGGGGTTTGAGCCGGTTTCCGTGCCGGTGTCGACGGCCACAATGCCGCGCGCCACATTAATGTTGTCATTGCCGCCGTTGGCGAAAATCCTCAGGTTCTGCACGATCGTATTGCAGACGATCGTGTTGTTGCCGTTGTTGGCCAGGAGCGTTTGTGTGGCGTTGTTGAACACGGCGCCGCCGGAGATGAGCGGGGTCGCCACGGCAGTGATGCCGTCGGTTTTGTAGAACGTCAGGTCTGGATTGAAAAAATAACTGTCGTTGCCGGCATCGAGGCGGTCGTCGAACGTGATGACGGTGTTGGCGGCGAAGCCAAGGTTCAGATTCAAGGTCGCCCGAATGTTCGCCTGGATGTTTCCGTCGCCGATGTTGACGGCGGTGTTTGAACCGTTGGCGGACATTTCAGTGGGGACCGACAGCGACTTAACGTTCACGGTCGCCGCGCCCGTGCCGAAGTTCGCGGTGAGGCGTTCGGTTTCGTAGTAGCTCTGGAACGGACTGCTGTTGACGGCCACGCCGGTGTCCGTGACCGTGCCGGTGTGTGGGGTCGGGCTGCTGGTCGCCGAGATCATATGGTCGATCCCGGGTCCACCGATGAAGATCGCGGTGCCCGCAAGCGCGCCCCAGGTATTATCGATCCAGAACACGTCGTCGCCGCCGTTGCCGTAGACGATCATGCCCGTCCCGGGCGCGGAACCGTAGGGGTAGAAGTAGTCGTAATTGGTGCCGGCCCGGAGATTGAACTCTTCGATGCCGGTGTGATTGACGACGAACTCCGGGCTTTGTCCGAGCTTTCGCACCAACTGACTGGTCTTCAACTCGTAGACGTTCGTGAACGTCGAGTTTTGGTTGTAGAGGTTCACCGTGTCGCTACCGCCGGCAAGAGTTACATTGAAAACCGGGCCGACGAGCGTGTCGATGTTGCCCGATCCGGCGATGCCGATGCTGCCGATGTTGACGGTGTTGAACGCGTTGCTCCCCCCGTTGACGGTGACGGCGGTGATGAGCGAGCTGAACGAACGAAGGTTGATGATACTTGCCGCGCCGAGCGTGCCGTTGGCGACATCGAGCGTCAAGGATTCGACCGTGGTGTAGTTCACGCCGAATGTGCCCTTGCCGAGCTTGTTGACCGAGGCCAGCGCCGTGAGCAGATAGCTCTCAGTTTCATTGCCTGGATCGGTGTCGAGCCGATCGTCGAACGTCATCGAGTCTCCTTCGCCCACTCCACCGCTGAGGGTGGTGTTGCTCAGGCTGAAGCCGTTGCTGTCGATATCCCCGCCGCCGACGGTGAACGAATCGTTTCCGCCGCGACCGTTGACGGTCAGCTGCATGTTCGGCGGTTTGCGGTCAATGCGGATCGCACTGCCGTGGTCGTTGGCTTCGAGGCTCATGACTTCCATGGACCCGTCGAAGGTGATGTCGCTGGCAGAGTTCATCCGGTAGCCGGCGTCGAAGTGATAGCTGCGGCTTTGGGAACCGCTGGCGACGTCGTCGATGGCCAGCGTGTCGGTGCCGGCGCCGCCGACGATGGTGGCGTCGTGGTAGCTCCAGCTTAGGTCGCCGCCGTTGGCGAAGGTGTAGTTGGTGATGTAATCGTTGCCGCCGCCGGCGTCGATTTCGTAGCTGATCCGGTCGCCGAAGCGCGGCGGGCCGCTGAAATAGATCGTGTTATCTTCGTTACCGGTGACGAGGCGGACGACTTCCACGTCGTCGTCGAACCCGCCGGCGCTGCCCCACTGAATCATTTCCCCGGCGCCTTTGTCCAACGCGTCTCCGCGCAGCCGATAGATTTCGTCGCCGTCACCGATCTCGTCGGCGCTGTCGTCGAGGTCAAAGAAATCCTGCCCGTCGCCCCCGTGGAATCGGAACAGGAAACCGAGGAAAATGTCATCGAGGTCGTTGTCCTGAAAGTTAGCGTTGCCGGTGTAAACCGAGTCGTCGCCGCCGCCGCCGTAAACATAAATCGAAGAGCCGGGCGCGCAGCGGCTGACGGAGAACTGGTCGTTGGTCGGCCCGCCGTGGAGACTCACGTCGGCGTCGGCGCTATCTCGCAAGAGCAGCGTCGAGAAACTACGGCCGAGCACCTGCCCTGCAGAGGTCGTGAAGATGTCCCAAGGGCTTGAGAGGATGGCGTCTTTCGTATCGTAGATTGTGACGAAACCGAGATTGATTTTTGCATCCAGCGACACGCTCATTTCGCTGAAATCGACAGGGGCCGCCTCGGTGCCGATTGCGATGTGGGCGTGGTTTCCCGACAGTGTGATGTCGTTCAGCAGCCCGTCGGTGCTGCCCCGGCCGGACATTCGCACGGTGTTTGCCTGGCTCCCGTTGATGCGCACGATAATCTCGGCGTCTTCCACGCCGGTCATCGTCTGGTTTTCGATCGCCGTCGGCGTGATGAAATAATCGCGCAACTCGAGCGCCGGTCCGCCCGCGTCGTCGAACAACACGCTATCTACTCCACTCCCGCCGTTAAGCGTGGCGGGCTTCATGAAATCGGGTAGGTCATGCGCGGTGAGGCTGCCGTAGCGTACCGTATCATTCCCGCCGCCGAGGTTGATCGTCATGCCCAGCGGCGGTGATTCGACATACACCGTGTCGGCGGCGTTGCTGCACAAGAGGCTCTTTAGCTCGACATTGTCGTCGTAATGCACGCCCTTTGACGGAATACTACCTGTGAGCAGGTTATCGCGAACGCGAATAATGTGGTCGGGCTGCGCTGTATCCAACTGGTCGTAAGCGAAGAAGCTGTCAGTTCCTTCGCCGGCAAGTTCTTCGATGTAAACCTGCCCGAGCAGTTGGTCGTAGAGCATGCCGGTGCCCACTTCAACGTTGTCGTTGCCCGCGCCGCCGCGCACGGTGATGGAGCCATAGGGCACGCTATTAAGTACAAAAACATCGTTGCCACCGAGGCCGGTGAGGACGACGTTGACATCACCTGCGGTAATCACCTGCACGCCGTTGAGCGTGATGGTGTACCCGCTTCCGGGCTGGACCTGAAAAACATCGTTGCCGGGGGTGCCCACGACGGTATAGGTGAGTAACTGTCGGGTTTCCAAGGCTTCACAGGGGTTTACATGGCTTCGTTTCTTCACGGTCTGCCTTCCTTTCATCAAGTGCGATGGACCATGTGGCCGCTGCTAACGGTAGGTAGCGATCAAATTGCCGCGACCTCTCATGGCCATCGTTACTGATGTATTCAAAGATGCATAGGCGTGAACCGCTGGGAACCTAACCTGAATTAACCATCGGCACCTAATTTAAATCCACAATTTCGATCATTCGCCCGCTGAATAATGACGCGAACGGAAAAACCGGGCCATCGCCGGGTTGTGGCGATGGCCTGCGAACCGCTAATGGAAGAACGGAGCCAACGCTCGATCCGAAGTTGGCCGCCAACGCTGTGAAATCGTTTAAGTTGACCGCTGCGTCGTAGTTGCTGTCGCCTCGAACCCAACTGTTGCCAGTGCCGAAGCTTGCCGCCAGCGCGGTAAAGTCGTCGAGGTTGACCTGTTGATTGAGGTCGGCGTCGCCGTCGAGCGTGTAACGCAGCAGCGTGTCACCCGGCGCGATGGTGAACCCGGCGATGCTTGTCGGTGCGATTTCTGAACCCAAGCCGTAGCCGATGCCGTCGCTTTGCGATGACCCGCCGGCGAGCGAGGAGTTGATCGCGCCGCCGGCGGCGCCGGCGACGCCGTTCCAGGCACCACCGTTGTGACCGCGGGTTAGAAGTGTGCGAAAGTCGGGCGTGTTCCCGCCGCCGCGCCACAGCAGTGCCCCGCCGCCTAAGTCGATCGTACCGGACACGCCCGATCCGAAATCCAAGAAGGAGGGAGTAACCCGGGTGAGCACGGCGTTGTTGGCGAGGCGCAGGATGCTGGCCGCGACCACCGAAAGGGTCAACACGGTGTCGCTTTGCGCAACGACAACCGAAGCCGGGAAGGTGGAAACGAAGCCGATGTTGAGCAAGTCGCCTGCGCGGAAACCGAAGGGGACGTCCTGCTCCGGGCCGGTGTCGACCGTCACCGGCACGGTGCTGGCCGACACTGTTACGGCGTCATTGCCCGTGCCACTAAGGATGCTCAGGGGGATTGAAGCGGTGCTAACATCAATCGTGTCCGGGCCGAGGCCGCTGCGCAAAGTCGCCTGTTCCAGCCCGCTGAACGTGATGAACTTGCCGGTGCTCGTATCGCCGAATCGAAACTGGTTGAATGCGGGGAACGCGTAAGTGTTGACGCCGCCGTCGTTCTGGCCGAGCAGGTTCATACTGTCATTCCCGCCGCCGCCGTTGACGGCGATGTTTGCGCCCAGCGCCAAGGCGAGGCTGCCGTTGCCGATGGTGAACGCATCGTTGCCCGCGCCGCCGGTGAGCTCTGCTGCGACGGCCAAAGAGTTGACCGCCAGAGCCGACCCTCCCGGGCCGGCAGAGAACCGGACCAAGTCCATCCCGGTGTATGTGTGGGTCACTACGTCGGTAAAGGTGGTGGACGTGAGCGTGTGCGCGGACGGGGAAGCGTCCAGCGAGTTGATGAAGTTTACATCGTCGGTGCCAGTGGCGCCGTTGAGGGTCACTGGCCCGAGCAGGAAGTCGCTGAAGTTCCCACCGCCAAGGAAAAAGTGATCGTTGCCGGAGTTCGCGTTGACGATAAGTGATAACCCCGCAGGAACGCCGCGAACGTTGATTGAATCGGGCACGCTCGCCGAGTCCCGAGTATTGAGCACGATCTGCGTCACGCCGCTGTAGTTGATCGTCTGACCGGTGCTGGTCTTTCGGACTTGGGAATTGTTCACCTCATAGCTGCTGGTGGCTCCGGATGAAAGTTGGTCGCTGACGGTGAAGCGGTCCAGGAACCCGCCGTTGAGGTTCACGTTGATGATGCCGCTGAGGTTGATCAGGTCGCCGTTGCCCACGTTGACGATGCAACTGCGCGACGGACCGCCGACGATGGTTGTGCTGTTCAGGAATCCGCTGATCGAGTTAAGGTTCACTGACGGGACGGTGTTGAGCTGTCCAACAATTATCCCGTCGGCGGCGAGCAGCGTCTGGTTTTCGAAAGTGCTGTAAACCAGGATCAGTGCGCCCTTGGCCAGGCTCAGGTTGCCGAAGGTATAGTTTTCGGTTTCGCCGGCGGCGTCGCGGTCGAGGCGGTCGTCGAAGACAATGCTGTCGTTCCCCGTGCCGCCCGACAGGGTGATGCCGGATTGGAAGAATCCATTGCTGTCGAGGTCTCCGCCGCCGATGGTAAATGTGTCGTCCCCGCCGTTGCCGGTGATGGAAAGTTGCATGCCAGCGGGCCTGCCCAGCACGAACGTAGTGCCATTGGCGGCGTTCTCGTCGACCGCGAAACTCTCCATTGTGTTGTAGGTGATGGTCCCGCGGGGCCCGGCGGCGTCGGCATACGCGAAGCTGGTGGAGTTGAAGCTGTATTGTCGGAGGGATTGGAAAGCGGGATTGTCGTCGGCCACGCTGAACGAATCGGTACCGCTCCCGCCGATGAGGTTGGTGATGCCTCGGCAATCCTGAAGCTCGGTGCCGGCGACAATGCCGAACGTGTCGCTGCCGAGTCCGCCGTTGAGCGTCACCAGTTGCGTGTTCGCGGTCTGAAACGTGATCGCGTTGTTGTCGGCGTCGGCGACGACGCTGACGCGTTCGGTCGTGGCGCCGTCGAGCAGGATGATCGACCCGCTGCCGGGACCTTTGCTGACCGAATTGGATCGCACGAAATAATTCTCGTCGTTGTCCCCCACCTGATCGGCCGAGTCGTTCAGGTTCACCAGATCAAGACCGGCCTCCCCGCTGAAGCGCAGCGTTCCGGCGACGTGGATTTCGTCCCAGTCGTTCAGGTGCCCGTTGTCGTTCGTGCTGTAAAGGGAGTCGTCGCCGGCGCCGGCGAAGATCTCGATGTTTGCAGCGGAGAAATTCTGTTCGTCCCAGCTAATACCTCCGATGCCGAAGCTGTCGTTTGTCGATCCTGCATGCAGAGTCAGGTCTCCCTGTAACAGATCGTCGGCAAACGCGATGTGAAAGTTTCCCTTGGCCAGATGCTGCTGCAACCGGTTGCTTGTCGTGTAGAAGCGGAACGGATTTGCCGACACGTCGGCGTCCTGATCGTAAACGTGGACGCCGCTCCACCCATGGTGGTCGAACTTGACATCCAGATCATAGTTGTCCAGGTCGATTGGCTCGCTCTCGGTTCCGAAATACGTGCTCCTGCCGAACAAAACCACCCCTGCGAGCGAGACGCTCTGTGAAACGGGAAAACCGGTGAATTCGGTCTTGCTCGGCAGGTTGGAGTTGCGCGGCTGTACGATGAGGTCCTCGAAATCGAAGAGCACCTGGTTCATCGCGGCGACGTCGGTAAACAGGAAGTCACGCCGGATGTCGCTGGGCCCGCCGCTGTCATCGAAGTTGACGGTGTCGGTGCCGGCGTCGCCTATCAGCAGAGTTTGCGGAAGGTCGCCGAAGATGTCGCGGCTCGGGCCGCCGTAGGTCACGCGGTCGTTCCCCGCACCGCAATTGATGACGATCCCGGGGTGGACGTAATCCATGAGGACGAAATCATTCCCCCCCAGCGCGCTGATGTTGATCGCCGAATCGGTCGTCGCGAAGTCGTTGTTGTTGATATTGACATGTGTGAAACTGCCCACGCGGGTGATGCGGATGGTGTCCGAGTTTTCAGTCCCCGCAAAGACGGCGAGCAGCCGCCGGGGTTCCAAGGCATCGATCATCGACGGGAGCGAGACGCGCGTGGGTGTACTGCGTTGTTGTGGCGAGTTCAGTTTCATTGCAGTTGCCCTTCCAGTTGGAATTCGTGAGTCATCGTTAGTTCAACGAATCATCGAGGCTGAGAATCAAGCGGCTGCCAAACGGCGATCGAGTCGCTTGCCCCTGGTTCGCCCCCGGCAACGCGGCCGGCAGCACCTGTCCGAAGCTCCCCGCGAGGGCCGTGAAGTCGTCGAGGTTGGTGAACCCGTTGTAGTTAAAATCGCCGCGCGTCCACGCGTTGGTGGCGGTTCCGAAGCCGACGGCCAGACGGGTGAAATCGTCGAGGTTGACCTGCTGATTGAGGTCGGCGTCGCCGTCGAGCGTGTAACGCAGCAGCGTGTCGCCGGCGGTGATTGTGAACGGGCCGATGGTGGTGAGGGCGATCTCGGAGCCCAGCCCGTAGCCGACGCCGTCGCTCAGTGCCGATCCGGCGGCGAGGGAGGAATTGATCGCGCCGTTGCTGGTTCCGTTCCACGCGCCGTTGTTGCGGCCGACGATGATCTTGTCGCGCGCTACCTGTGGGGTGATCGGACCACCGGCGCGGCTCAGGAACGCGCCGCCGGCCAGATCCAGCACGCCGGTAAGGGTCAGGAATCCTGTCAACGGTTCGTTGCGCGTCTTGACCAGAACCGCCCCGGCGCCCACGCGGAGGGTGTTGCCACCGCCGATGGTCAGATTCTCCACGTCGTCGCTCTGTTCGATCACCACCGTGCCGGCGTTGGCGCTCATTCGCAAATGATCCGCGTCACCCAGACCGGTGTTCACGATGACCGGCGATGCGGCATGAACGACCCCAACGTCATCGCTGCCCCCGTTGCCGTTGATGCGCAGCGGCGTGATCACATCAGTTACGGTGATGCTGCTGGGTGTAAGGAACGCGGCCGGTTCGTTGCTTGCATCCAGCGTTGCGCGGTTGATGCCGAACCAGGCGATGACGTGGTCAATGCCTCCAGCACGTTTGATGAGCAGATCGGCGCCGAAGAGACGCTGGAATTCGTAACTGTCGATTCCCGTGTCGTTAAGATCGTTGAACCGGATCGAATCATCGCCACCCAATCCTTCGATGATCACAGAAGCAGCTCCGCCGGTGGTCGCGGGAATGTTGGTATCGAGGTCACCTCCACCGATGTCGAAGCTCTCATTGCCGGCGCCGCCGGTGAAGTAGGTTGTGGTGACCACCGAATTGACAGTCATGTTCGTGCCGCCAGTGCCCAGGGTGACGCGCAATTCTTCGGCTCCGGTGAACGAATAGGTTCGTGGACCGTCGGTGAGGCTCAAGCCGTTGAGCGTGAGCGCTTCCAGGGATGTGTCGCTGCCATTGGAGAACCCGGCGAAGTCAAAGCCTGCACCGGCATTGATTGTCACGGGTCCGAGCAGGTTGGCATCGATATTACCACCGCCCATGGACACGTTGTCGTTGCCGGCGTTTGCATTCACGATCACGGTTGTTCCTGCCGGAGTGGACCGGACGTCGATGAAATCGGCAATCGTTGACGAGTTACGCGTGTTGAGTGTGATTTGGCCGACATTGGTGTAATTAATTGTCTGGGCTGTGCTGGTCTTTCTCACTTGGGAGTTGTTGATCTCAAAGCTGCTGGTGGCACCAAAGGTTTGGCCGGAATCATTGACCGTCAGCGACGTTAGCGTGTTGACGTTGACGACGCCCGAGATGTTGTTCAGGTCGTTCACGCCGACGTTGACGATGCAACCGCGGTTCACTCCGCCGTTGATCGTGGTTGTGTTGAGGAATCCGCTGATCGAGTTGAGGTTGACGACCGGCGTGATGGACAACTGCCCGGCGGTGACCCCGTCGGCCACGAGCAGCGTCTGGTTTTCAAACGTGCTGTACAGCAGCGTGAGCGCGCCCTTGGCAATGCTCAGATTACCGAAGGTGTAGCTTTCGGTTTCCCCGCCGCCGTCGCGGTCGAGGTGGTCGTCGAAAATGATGCTGTCGTTGCCGGCTCCGGCAGACAGCAGCGCGCCCGCGCTGAAAAATCCATTGCTGTCGAGGTCGCCGCCGCCGATCGAGAATGTGTCGTCACCAATCCCGGATACAACATTGAGCTCAGTCACCGCCGGTCGTCGGTTTATCAGAATGGAGTCAGCATTGTCGCCGGTGGTCAAATCCAGCGTTGAGATGCTGTCGAATGCAACCGTTCGAATGGTCGTACTCACCCGCCATTGAAAAGCCGCAACGTCGAGCGTGTAGTCTGGCGTCGAGCTGAACAGTGTGGCATCGGAATCGCTGAGTGTGAGGGTATCGCTCCCGGTTCCGCCGAGGAAAGTAGTGTTGTCCGCCAAATTTGAAACGAGCTGATTGGGCTTCGAAGACCCCGTGTTGCGCACCCTGAACTCATCCGCGCCGCCGTTGCCGAAGATGTTCACGGTGTCAAAATCGCTCAAGTCCAGATCGGCAAAGTTTGGATCGTTGTTGAATCGAAGCGAAAGGTTCTCGGCGTCGAAGTATTCGACAAAGGATTCTGTGAAACCGCTGGTGCCGTCCGTTGACACGATCAGCGTCTCGGCCACCAGATAGTCGTCAAAATCGCCGGTTTGGTCGCCGGAGTCATCTAGATCCACCGTGTCGGTGCCTGCTCCACCGTTGAACGACAATCGGCTCTGGTCGAACACGTTGTCCAGGTCCTTGGTCGTGCCCATGACGATCCGGTCGTTGCCATTCCCGCCGTTGAGCGTTACGTTCCAAATGGGCATATCCTGTATGGTGAAGACATCGTTGCCGTTGGTGCTGCTCAGTGTGAGGTTCAGGATTCCGGCGGATGCGACGTCCAGTACCCCAGTTACCGAGTTGAAGTGCAGCCCCGTGTCGTCGAACAGCCAGGGACGCGAAGCCGTCGTCGGCTGATCAAACATCTGCACATCGTTGTTCGGCCCGACGCCCAGGTCGAAGAAGAACCTTTCTGCGTAAAGCGGCAGAAATGCTTCGAAGCCCGGCTCGCCGATCTGAACAACATCCGGCCCTGCGGCACCGACGACGGTCACGAAGGGTGCGACGCACGTATTGCCCCTGAACGTGACCATCTCCGCTTCGCCGTTCGCCAGTTGATGTGTCTTGACCGTCAGCGCAAAGAAGTTGTCCAAGGCTGGCCCGCCCACCAATCCTGTGTCATCAAACGTGATCGAACTGCGACTGCTCAGCACATTGGAATCGTCGGCAATAAGCGTATCCTGTCCCGAAAGTCCGCCGTCGATGCTGCAGCTTGTCGGCAACGTCGTCGAGATTCGGTTGCTTTCTCCCCCGAGCCGCACAATGTCGTTGCCCGCGCCCATGTCCACATGCGTGTTCGGAGACAGTTGTTCGACGAACAACTCGTTGTCTCCGTTGCCGCCGTTTAACGTGATCTGATCGCCGGGGGAACCGTTGCCGAGTTGGATGCTGACGGGCACAACATTGCGATACGTAAACAAAACACCATCGAACTGATAGTCGGTGCCGACACCGCTTGTGTCGTTGATCAAAAACGTGTTACTACCGGCAGTGGCTCCACTGTCCTGGATGTTCACGAACCGACGAATGTCAGCGGCAAGATTACCGCGCCCGATCGTATAGCTGTCGTTTCCGCTGTTACCCGACACCTCCCAACTCAAGGTGCCGGTGTTCTGCAGCAGGATCGAATCGTTGCCTCCCAGCCCGTTCACTTCGGCAATGCCGTCTCCAGGCGCAGCGATCGATTGCGGCACGCCGTTGAACAGCAGCGAAACGGAATTATTGCTTTCCACGGTGATGATAAACGTATCATCGGAGTTAGTGCCGTTGATGACTGCCGCAAGCAGCCTGCGCGGTTCGAGCGAGTCGATCAGCCCGGAAGGACGGGGGGACGGATGTAAGCGACGTTGACGTTTCTTGATATGCATGACAATCACCTCTCGGTTTGAAGCTAGTGGACGGACGGCGGTCATCGGTTCGCGCAGGTCGGTCTTTGAACGCATGGAACCAGCGTCGCGATGAGAATCGCGATGATCGCGATCACAACGAGGCCCGGTGGGCGGTTGGCTGCGTCGGCAAAGCGGCCGGTGCTCTGCGCGACCTCGCCGTCGCTGAAGCTCACCGAATCGCGCCAGGAAAAGCTCAGGTCACTGTGGCGCATGTCACCGCCGGCGTCAACCTCCCAATGAACCAATCCGACGAGCCTGTCCCCGTTTGCCGCGCGGAACGCGACGACTCCCGTGCCAAGCATCGCGCCGTCGTTGCCATCAGGCTCGAAGAACACTTCACCGTCGGCGGAGAACAGCCCCAGATGACTTGCTGTGCCATCCATTGTGAATGTGGCAAAGTCGGCATCCTCGAAATCGATGGTGCCGCCCCAACGCTGGAGCTGGATCGCGGGTGCGGCCATCGCAGGGTTGGTGCTCGCGAGCAGTGCGATCGACAGCAGGACAGCCAGGAATCGGCGCATGAGATTCGTGCTAAACATGAGGTTCTCCTAAATAAAACCGGTTTCCACTGATGAATGCCCGAAGCGCGGCCGCGAGCGATCATTTTTTATGGAATGCAAGATTTGGAGGCCGCTGGGGCAGTTACGAAGGGCTGGTGGCTGGGACCGTGGCAGGTTTCGTAGCCGGCTGACTTGACGGCGGGGGAATTTTGAACTCGCGCCGAACCGCGGCGGCTTCGTCGATTCGTCCCAACGCATCAAGGCACTTGGAGTGCTGTTCCGCCAGTTGCTTGGTTTGCTGATGCGTCGGCCCCAGCGAGGCGCTGGCCGTCGCCTTGGCCAGTGCCTGCCTCGCCAGCGATTCAGCCTCCATCACCCGGCCCAGCGCCAGCAAGGCCATGGCGTGGTTCCCCTGCGAGCTGAGTGTGCTCGGGTGATTTGCGCCCAGGACACGGACGGATCGTTCACACAATTGCCGAAGTGCCGGTTCCGCCTCGGCGGCGCGCCCGAGTATGATAAGCATGATGGCGTGGTCATTCTGTGCCATCTGCGTGTTGGGATGATCATCACCAAATAGCCGACGATTCTGCTCCAGAGCCTTTCGGGCCATCGGCTCGGCTTCGGCCGTTCGACCAAATTCATGCAGCGCGCCGGCGTATTGCTGCAGGGCGTAGATCGTCTCAAGGTGATCCTCGCCCAAAACTCGCCGGCGCTGCTCGAGCACCTGCTGATAAAGTGGCTCGGCTTCGGCGACGCGGCCGAGTTTTCGCAGTGCAAACGCATAGTTGGCCAGCGCCATGATCGCGGCAGGATGATCAACGCCGAGCACCCGACGGTAGCCTTCCAGCGCCTGCTTGAGCAGTCGCTCGGCTTCGGCGGGACGATCCAGGCGGGTTTGCACATCGGCATAGTTGTTCAGCGCCAGAAGCGTGAGTGGATGATCTTCGCCGTTGATGCGCCGGCGTCGCTTGAGCGCTTCGTCGTACAGCGGCTCAGATTCCGCAACGCGCCCGAGCGATAAAATAATGTGCGCGTAATTGTTCAGCGACATGATCGTGCTTGGGTTGTCGTCGCCTAGAGTTCGGCGACGCCGCTCCAGCGCTTCCTTAAACAGCGGCTCGGCGTCGCTTAGCCGGCCGAGTCGCTCCAGAATTCCCGCGTAATTGTTCAGCGACGAGATCGCGTCGGGGTGATCGGCCCCGAGCACGCGCTGTCGAAGCTTGAGCGCCTCGCCGTAGACCGGTTCGGCTTCGGAAAACCGCCCGAGTGCCCGCAAAACGCGACCATAATCGTTCATCGACTGCATCGTGTCCCCGTGGTCGTTGCCCAGCAACCGGCGGCGAATCGATAGCGCCGCCTCGATGTGCGGCAATGCCAGATCTGCCCGCCCTATCTCGCGGAGCACGGTCTGGATGGCATCACGGACGCTTGCCTCGGCAAGCGGGCGATCTTTGAACGATTCACCAACACGCAGGGCCGCGGGTGTTATCATCGCTTTGACGATTTGATCGCGCACCTTCGCATCTGGAATGTTTTCCGGTGTGGCGCCAGATAGCACATCGTCGGTTAAAAAATCAAGCGTTGCTTTGGCATTGTCGCGCTCCTCAACTGCCCTGGCCTCGGCGCGCCGGGCGCGAATCGTCTGAAGCGAAGTCGCGACGATCCCCGCGATCAAGAGTAGGGCAATGATCACGACCGTGGCCACGCCGGCCCGGTGGCGATGCAGAAACTTGCGCAGCACGTAACGGGCGGATTCGGGTCCGGCGATCAGCGGTCGCCCTTCGAGGTAGTTGTGAATGTCGTCGGCGAGTTCGGCGGCGCTGCGGTAGCGCTCTTCACGATCCTTGCGCATCGCCTTGAGCGGGATCCATTCCAGTTCGTCGTGCAACTGACGAACCAGAGCCGCCATGCGCACGCCGCGCTGCTCGGCGACGGCGGCGGCGTCCTGGCCGCCGAGCGTGCTCAAACGGGTGCTCGGCTTGTCGGGCTCGGTTTCGCAGATGATGCGCCGAACCTGTTCGTAGCTGCCGCTGCTAAGAATGTCGGATGGGATCGGTTGCACCCCCGCCAGCAACTCGTACAGCAGCACGCCGAGCGAGTAAACATCTGAGCGCGTATCGATATCGATTGCGCCGCGCTCGGCCTGCTCCGGGCTCATGTACTCCGGTGTGCCGATGATCTGGCCGTGCTCGGTGAACAGCGTGCGCTCGGCCCGATTCGTGATGAGGACTTTCGCGACACCAAAGTCAATCACCTTGGGCATCGCGCGGCCGTCCACTTCTGTCACCAGCACATTGGAACTCTTCAAATCGCGATGGATGATCCCCTTGCGGTGGGCATGCTCAACGGCTTCGCAGACGGGGATGAACAGTTCCAGCCGCTCTCGAACCGTCAGTTTTCGCGCATCACACCATTCCAGAATCCGCTCGCCCGCGACGTACTCCATCACGAAATACGGCCGCCCGGTATCGGTCGAGCCGGCGTCGTACACCTGCGCCACGTTGGGATGATCCATCATCGCCAGCGCCTGACGCTCCGACTCGAACCGCGCCACGAACTGCCGCGTGTCCATCCCCAGCTTGATCAGTTTCACCGCAACGATTCGCTTGACCGGCTGATGCTGCTGGGCCTTGTAGACGACGGCCATGCCGCCTTCGCCGATAGGCCCGAGAAGTTCATACGGGCCGATACGATCCGGGTCGGGCTGGATAATCTGCTGGGAAGCGTCGTCGAACGCGGCGGAGGCACGCTCGGCGCAGGAGAGCAATTCCTGCACCTCGCGGCGGAGGTCGGATTGACCCGCGCAGGTGGAATCCAAAAACGCTTCTCGACTGGAGGGCGCAACCTCCATCGCTTCGGCGAGGATGCTCATGACACGGTCGTGATCGAGTCGGCCCATGACCTACCTTCCCCTGACTCATTGCCGCAACTGCGGCGACAACCGATCATTTTTTCTGCTTCATCGTCCGGTAAAGCCAGATTCGCGCCGTCGCCCAGTCGCGCCGAACGGTTATTTCGCTGATTTCGAGCATCTCGGCGATCTCGGCTTCCGTTCGTCCGGTGAAAAACCGCAGCATCACCACCTGGTGCTGACGCGGCGAGGCCTGCTCCAACTGCTTCAGCGCTTCGTCAAGCTCCTGCCAGTCCATTGGAGGCGGCGAATCATCGACAGGGTCGAGGTCGTCGAGATTGACGCGTTCGTGCCCGCCGCCGCGTTTTAGGGTGCCTCGGCGGACGGCGTGGTCGACCAGAATCCGCCTCATTGCCAGCGCTGCGGCGTTGAAGAAGTGAACTCGACTTTGAAAACTCAACTCCCCGCCGGAGAGTTTGAGGTAGGCCTCGTGAACCAACGCCGTCCGCTGGAGTGTATGGTTCCGCCGCTCACTGCCGAGCAACTTCCCCGCGCGCGACCGCAATTCTTCATAAACAAGCGGCAAAAGTGCCTCGGCAGCGCCGCCTTCGCCGCGGTCGATCGCGTTAAGCAACTTCGTTACCCGATTGGTTACGTCGGCCATCATAGAAGCCGTTGTTACGGCCTCACTTTTGTCGGCGCGGGCGGGCCAGTTGTCAAGCGGCGGCGGCCGTCGGATCTTCAATCGAGTCGATCATTCGATGGCGGTCGTCGTGCGCGCTTGTCACCTGGCCAATTCTTCGACTGCCGAAAATCGATGACCCATTCGCGTTATTAACGCCGGCCCGCGGCAGGTCGATCGGCAGGTTTGCACCGAAGTTGGCCGCCAATGCGGTAAAATCGTTCAAATTAACCGTAGAACTGTAATCAAAATCACCCTTTACCCAGCTACTGCCGATGCCGAACGACGATGCCAACGCGGTGAAGTCATCAAGGTTGACCTGTTGATTCAGGTTCGTGTCGCCGTTGAGCGTGTACCGCACCAGCACGGCCGTCGAATCGACGGCGCGACCGGCGAACGTCGCGGGGAAGGCGGAGAAGACCGCGGCCGACTCCGCGTAGCCCAACGCGCGGCCCGGGGTGGCGGCGACAACAGAACTGCTGATGCCGTTGCCGTTCCACGCGCCGCCGTTGTAGCCACTGCTCAGCAGCGCCTTGATGCTGTTCAGCGGAGAGGCGCCGACGTAATCGAGGATCAGGGCGTTGTCGTTCAACTCCAGCTTTCCGGTGGGGGCGACGGTCAATACGTCCGTCTCCATCACTTTTGCGCCCCCTTGCGAAAAATAGGAGGCCGTTCCACCGTTGAAGATGTTCAGTTCGCTGAGTGTCGTTGAGAACTCGAAGCGGACGCTGGCGGCGCCGGTGCCGTCGGTGTTCACGTTCACGCGTTCGAAGCCGAAGAAATCGCTTTGACCGTTCACGAGCACCGGGCTGCCCGGCGCGTTGTCCAGCACGTCAACGGTGTCGGAGCCAGTGAAGCCGGAGAGGGAGAGCGGTGCGGCCGCCGAAGTCGAGAGCACCGTAACGCCGTCGTTGCCGCTTCCGCCAAAGAACGAGACGGCCTCGACGGTCCCGTAGGCGACATTGGCCATCGACCCGCCGCTGGTCACGAGGTTGCTGCTGAACGAGTAAGTGCGCGCGATCGACTCTTGCTGGTCGTCGAGGTGCAGGGTGTCGGTGCCGGCGTCGCCGTTGATCGTCACGGGTCCGTCGATGCCGTCCAGTTTGTAGCCGAAGAAGTGGGCCAGCACGAAGCCGTCATTGCCGCCGCCGCCGCTGAACGAATAGTTCACACCCAAGGCGGTGCTTTGGATCCAGTAGGTGTGCGGACTGGGCGTGCCCAGGACGTTGACGTTCTCGTAGCCGCCGTAGTTCCAGATCGGACCGCTGGCATCGACGTCAAAGTGAGTGAGGTACGTCGAGGTGCCGGCGGTAGGCGTGACGTTCATCGTGTCGGTGTCATTGCCACCGAGGAAGATCATGGAGTTGTGGTTGACGTTGGGGTCGTAGTTGACCGAGTCGAGCGAGAGCGTGTCGTTGCCGGCGTTGGTGAAGACCGTCATCGGAATCGATCCGGTGCCGGTGGCCATGATGACGCCATCAGCCCCGCTGCCGCCGTTGAGGGTGAACGACTCCATCGTGATGTAGGTGGTAGAGCCGGCGCCGGTGCGAAGGACCTGCGTGTTGCTTACCGTGTAAGTCGTCGTCAGCGGGTTGGTCTGGTCGTTGTAACTCAGCGCGTCGGTGCCCTCCTCGCCGAAAAGCTCAAGCACCCCGTCGATCAGGTCGGCGTTGCCGCCGGCCAGGCCGACGTTAAACGTGTCGTTGCCGAGGTGGCCGGCGAGTTTCCAGGTTGTGCCGGCGTTGACGCTGGCGACATTGAAGGCGTTGGCGCCGTCCGCGCCGTAAAGCTCGCGGCGCTCGGTGTTCGAGATCGTCCACGCGCCGGCACCCGGACGAGTCAGGCCGCCGGCACTGACGGCGTAGGCGTGGGAGTTGGGGGAGTTGAAGTCGCGGAAGATGACCGTGTCGGCGCCGGCGCCGCCGTCAACGCTCATCGGCGCGGCAATGGTGTCGAGGTTGGACGCCACCTGTGAAAACTGGATGACGTCGTTGCCCAGCCCGCCGCGGATCGTAGCGTCGGCAAAGAACGGCAGCGATTCGATGTTGATGATGTCGTTGCCGTCGCCGGCGTCCAGAACGATTTCCGTTACGCCGATGGCGAGAAAATCAGTGACGAACGGCGGCAGGTTTCCCGCGCCCGCCAGCGCGCCGGTTCCGGGGGTGTCGTTGCCGATGTCCACGCTGACGCGGATGGTGTTTCCGTTGACGAACGCGACGGCGATGTTGTCGTTGCTGACCGTCGAGCCGGTGGCCCCGCGGATGGTCAACCGACCGCTGGTTTCGTCGATGATCGCGTACATCGTGCCGAACTCCATCGGCTCACGGATCGTGTATCCGTACGCGTCGGCGAGAATGTGCGTGGTGGCAAAGCTTGGGAGATACCGTTGCGGGCCGTACAGCGCATTGCCCGGATCGACGCTCCCGCGGTACTGAAGCCCGTTGAATGTAGTGTCCGCCGTCGGCCCGGCGGTGTGGATGACGTTCCCCCAGCTATTCACGCCCCCGCTGCCGCTGTTGAAGCTGGTCATCAGGTGGTTGATCGTCGCCCCGTTGAAGACACGATACGTGCCGTTCCCGCCTCCCTGAGCAATGTCAGGGACTGCGGTGTTGGTGACGAAATCTTCCAGCCGGTAGTTTTCGAACCCGCCGCCGGCGTTGTTTGCATCGCTGATGATGCCCAGGACGTGCGCCAACTCGATCGTCACGAGCGAGAAGAAGTCCATCCCCCCGGTGGTGGTCACGCCCGTGTACGCATTGATGATCTCTCCCATGAACTCTGCGTTGTCGTAGGGGTCGGGGTCGACAAACCAGCCATTGCCGTCGTTCGGGTCGGCGGAGTTATTCCCGCCGCCGAGCGAGACGCTGCCGGTGCGTGGTTTTCCGTCGGCGGGTGCGTTGCCGGGACTGGCGGAGCCCCCGAAATTCGTGCCCGGCGCCTGCACGGTTATGGTGACTTGAAGCGAGACCGAGCCGTCCGAACGGTTCCAGTTGGTGATCACGCGCTGCCACGCGAAAAGGGCCGCGTCGACGATGTTCCGCATCGTCTCTGCGCTGGTGCCGAAGGTGGTCGCGAAGTTGTCGTTCGCCAGGCCGCGGTTCGTCCAGTCGATGATCGTCGCCTCGGGCCCGCTGCGCTGCGCAACTTCGGCTTTGCCAGCGGCTTCGATCGCGTCGCTCCACTTCGGCGCGGGCGCGAGTTGGTCCAGCATGTGCGAATCGCACATGAGCGCGCGCTGCTCGAGCGGTTCAATGGCGGAGCGGACGGCACGAGAAAGCGACGGTTTGGCGAGTCTGCGCATGGGGTATCTCCTTGGGTTTCTATTTGAGATAGGGAAGATGCTCCGGTTAAGTAACCTGGAATCTCAAAATTTCGTTTTCGACAGCGAAAAAGCCGGCGGCATCAATCGTCGAGCCGGAGTTTAACACTACAGCGCGGGGTTGATCGTAAGTCCTTGTGAGCCATTGGTCCAACCCCGTTTTCTGAGCTAAAAACGCGGACACTGCGCTGTAGTGTCCATACGGCGGTGGGTCGCCGGGTTGATCGCGCCTGCATTGGTGTTCCCGCGGCGCTCTGATTGATATTCGCCGCAATATAAGCGAAATCGGCGATGTTGGCCGTGTCATTGTAGTTGAAGCCTTTCAAAACCCATTCGACCTACGCCACGATTTGCTCTTCAATGGATTCGATTATTCGATGGCGGTCGTCGTGCCCGTCGATCCCTTCGCCAATTCTCCGACTTCCGAAAACCGGCGTTGTCGTCGCATGGCTAACGCCTGTCCGCGGCAGATCGATTGGGACGCTCGATCCGAAGTTGGCCGCCAACGCGGTAAAATCGTTCAAATTAACCGTGGAACTGTAATCAAAATCACCCTTCACCCAGCTATTGCCGATGCCGAACGACGATGCCAACGCGGTGAAGTCGTCAAGGTTCACCGTCTGGTTGAGGTCGGCGTCGCCGTCGAGCGTGTAGCGCAGCAGCGTCTGGTTGCCGAAAGGATGGAACGCGAATCCGCCGATCGAGGTAATGCCAAGCTGCGACGGCTGGCCGATGCCCGGCGTCTGTCCATAGCCGATGCTGTCGCTTAACGCCGACGAATTGGAGCGGAGCGAGTGGATGGCTCCGTTGGGGTTGGTTCCGTTCCACAGGCCATTGTTCCGGCCGTTGCGGACCCACGCGGTCACCGTTGCCGAAGACGCCGCACCCGGGTTGATCAGCATGTTCCCACCGAGATCGACGGTCCCCTGGTTAACGAAGAGGTCTTGTACGTGGGCTGTAATCTCACCTTCGATAATCAACTTTCCGCCGGCGCGGATCGTCAGCTCGCCAACTATGTCGTTGGCGACGAGCCGCACCGTCGCGGGAAGATCGCCGGCACCGAAGTCAGAATTCACCACCACCGTGTCATAGCGAGGCGTAATCGCCGAGAGAAGTTCTGAACCTGTATCGACATTTACCACGCTCGAAGGATCGGCCACCGTCACCGCATCGTTGCCGGCGTTCATATAGAGACTTAGCGGTGCACTGAATTCTTCGACATGGGCGGTATTGCTGGCATCGCTGGCTTGCAGAACGATGCTGTTGGGAAGAACGCCCGGCGCAGTGATCAGCGGTGAGAGCGCTCCTCCGAAGAGGGTTTTCTGAAACGAGTTGGTCGGCCCGCCGAAGAAGCGGTAGTGATCGCCGTTGATGCTGTTATCGAGTCGATCGTCGATGGTCACTGAATCGGGCACGTCCGCGCCGTTGACGCTGATTTGTCCCAGCACATTGGTATCGAGATTGCCGTTGCCGATCAGGACGGTATCGGTCCCAATGGCGTTAAACACTTCGTGCAGCGCCGCCGGCACCTGGTTCAGCCGCAGCGTGCCGCCGCCCGGTCCTGCAAGATATCGCACAATTTCGGCCGAGTAAGTGTGCGTGCGGACGTCGGTAAAGGTGGAGTTGGCGAAGGTTGCCGATCCGGCCACGCCGTCTTGCGCGTTGTCGTAAACGACGCGATCAAAGCCCCCGTCGCCGTTGGCGGCGACGGAGCTGGCGAGATTTGTGCCGAGATTTCCACCGCCGAGGGTGAAGATGTCGTCGCCGTTGTTGCCATTGAGCACCACGCCACCGGAGGTACTGCCGACGAATATCGAGTTCGTCCGCGTGTTCGCCTGAAGCGTGAACACGCCGACGTTGGAGTAATTCAGTGTGACATTTTGACCCGGCTTGGTGAGTTGCGTTGCGGTCAGCGAGTAGCTGTCGGAGCCGACGGAGATGTTGTCGTTCACGATCAAACTGACCGGCCGGGCGGCTGCGCCAGTGATGGTGATGGCGGGCATGCTCGGGAGCGTAGTGATCAGATCAATGATTCCCGGCAACGCCGGCCCCCCACCGCCGCCGGATGCGAAGATTTGCTGGGCTTCGAACTGGGTGAAATCAACGCGGGCGTTACCCTTGGTCACCTCAGCCGGCCGAACGGAGAGGGTTTCGGTTTCGCTGAAGCTGTAAGAGTCGTTGCGGTCGTCGATGACGATCGTGTCGGTTCCCGCGCCGCCGGCGAGGGTGGTCAGCGCCCAGTTGTTGGAGTCGAAATCTCCGCCGCCGACGTTGATGACGTCATTGCCGCCGGCCGCCTCGATCACCACCCCCATCGTCGACGGTTTGCTCACGAGATTCGTGGTGCTATTTTCGAAGCTTTGATAGAGATAGAACGTCTCGAAGCCGTCATAGACCGCCTCGCCCGTAAAAAAGTTGACGTATGAAAAGGTGTTCGAGGTCAGTGTGTAAAGGTCTGCACCGGGAACAGCCGCATACTCATCGCGGAACGCAAGCACATCCGCTCCCGCTCCACCGGAAAGTGTGGCGAGCCCGGCAAGATCGGAGTTCAAACCACTCAAGAAGTCCTCGCCATTGCCGATTGTGTCGTTTCCGCCGCTGCCGTTGATGGTCATTCGCTGAGCTTCATCGACGCGAAAATCGATGTTGGTGCTGTCGTTATTGGCAAACACTGCGATCTGCTCGACGTCCTGGGAGTAATTTAACCTAAAGGCGGATGAGTTGTTTTGCGGCTGATTCACTAAGCCGCCGATGAAGAAATTCGGCGATGGGTTCGCCGGGCTGGCCGAGTCGTCCAATTCAATGTAGTCGTTGCCGGGCCCGCCGTAGAAGTAAAAGCCGTTGGTGAAGATTGCGCCCAGATCGGTCGCCATATTCGGGCCGCCGGGAATGACTTGATCGTCGCCGCCGTTTCCTCGAAACGCGATTATCTGGTTGAACTGCTTCTGAACGTACAACACGTCATTGGTGGATCCGCATTGGATCTCTACCTTATCGACGTCGTCGATGATGTCGATCAAGAAAGTGCCCTTGCTCAGTCGCTGCACACCGGCCGACGCTTCAAAGAGATTCCAGCTGGAAGCGCTGTTGTTCGCGTCCTGATCGAAGAGCGAAACATCTCCCCTGATATCGACTTCCAGCCGAAGAGCAAACTGGTCAAGATCGAGTCGCGAGGCGGCCGTTCCGAAGGTGAAGTCGATCGCATCATCAGAGTAGATGCCGATGAACGAGGACACCGTGGCGTTGCCGGTAAAGACGATCGAACTGCGAACATCGCCGTTGCGGTTTCGGCAGTACAATTCCGCCGTCTCAATGCCAGTAAGCGTTTGATTGAGGATGCTGGTCGCGTTGGCATCGTAATCGCGCGGTACGTTCGCATCACCGCCGCGATCATCAAACGTGATGCGATCGGTCCCGCCGCCGCCGATCACGGTCATCGGCAGCACAAACCCGTTGAGCTGGCTGCTCGGCCCGCCGTATTGAATCAAGTCATTCCCGTTGCCGAGATTGATGGTCACGCCCTCAACCGGCGCGTCGATGAATGTGGTTTCCGCCAGCGCCGACTGCAGGATCACTTTTGCTTCGACGTTAGTATTGAAGTTCACGCGCGCATCGAACGTGGCGAATTCGTCGGCGTATATGTAACCCGTGCCCACGTGCCATGCATTAGGGTTCGGCGCGGCAGCGTCTTCGATCGTCAAATCGTCCTGCCCGGCGTTGGCGTTCTCCTCGAAAACGACCGTGCCGTCGATTCGGCCGGAGAAATCGCCGCCTGCCACGAACAGATCATCATCTCCCAATCCCCCGCGGAATCGTACGGTTTCTGCTCCGCCGGTGCTTACGACGCGGCAGAAATCGTTGCCGCCAAGCGCTTCGATGATAATTTCCGAATCGTTAACGCCGCTGGTGGTAAGCACACCGTTCACCGTAATGTTGTAAGACACCCCATTATGGCTCACGGCGATGACGTCGTTGCCGGAAGTGCCGTTAACCGTCAGCGTGCTCAGCAATCGCCGCGGCTCAAGCGCTTCGATCATTGAGGGGCGTTGCGGCGTTTCAAACAACCCTCGGATTCGTCTCTTTGACGCGCCGGGCTGCACCTGGAAGACGTCATGGCCGGGTGTTCCGAAGACGGTATAGGTGAGTAACTGTCGGGTTTCCAAGGCTTCACAGGGGTTTACATGGCTTCGTTTCTTCACGGTCTGCCTTCCTTTCATCAAGTGCGATGGATCATGTGGCCGCTGCTAACGGTAGGTAGCGATCAAATTACCGCGACCTCTTATGGCCATCGTTACTGATGTATTCAAAGATGCATAGGCGTGAACCGCTGGGAACCTAACCTGAATTAACCATCGGCACCTAAATTAAATCCACGAAATCGATCATTCGCCCGCTGAATAATGACGCGAACTGGGAAACCGGGCCGTCGCCGGGTTGTGGCGATGGCCTGCGAACCGCTAATGGAAGAACGGAGCCAACGCTCGATCCGAAGTTGGCCGCCAACGCTGTGAAATCGTTTAAGCTGATGGCCGAATCGTAGTCGCTGTCGCCTCGAACCCAACTGTTGCCAGTGCCGAAACTTGCTGCCAGTGCGGTAAAGTCGTCGAGGTTGACCTGTTGATTGAGGTTGGCATCGCCGTTGAGCGTGTGGCGGATGAGCGTGTCGCCGGCGGCGATGGCGAACCCGCCGATCGTCGTCACCGCAATCTGCGAACCCAGGCCATACCCCACGCCGTCGCTGAGCAGACTTGTGGCGGCGAGCGAACTATTGATCGCCCCGGCGGCGTTGGTGCCGTTCCAAGCCCCTCCGTTGCGCCCGGCGGTGAGCGCCGCGCGGAATTGCGGCAGCGTCGGCCCAGTTGCCGCGGCACGTTTGAGCAGGCTTCCGCCGGCAAGGTCGATCGTGCCGTTGAGCACTAGTGCGCCGGTAATATCGCCGGTAGCCCCGGTGGGCACGCGGAACGTTCCGCCGGCGTTGACGATCAATATGTGGATCGTGTCGGACGCCAGAAGCTGTGCGGCGGCGCCGATAGAGTCGCCGTTTGTATTCACGGAAACCACGTCGCCGAACAGCGGTCCCACGCTGGTTTGTTCCGCACCGGTGTCGACGCTTACGGTCTGCACGGTAAAAATGAATTGCGAGTCATGAACTTGAATCTCATCGTTCCCGCCATTGCCGAATATCTTCACCCGGCTGTCTCCCTGATTCACGGAAATCAGGTTATGGCCATCGTTTGCCTGGAGGATGGCGGAAACGATGTTTCCGCCGAACTCGACCTCACGGGCGCCGGCGGTGGTCTTGCGCCAACCTGCGGCTTCAACGATGTATCCGTCGTTGCCGGTATCCAGCCTGTCGTCCAGCGTCACCTGCCCGCCGGAGTAGATCTGTACATCGGCCAGCAGGTTCGCATCAAGGTTGCCGTTTCCGATGTTGACAAAGCCGTCGGTCCTTGCCGAGACGAGGGTCAGCGCGGTCACGCGTTGAAGGTCCAGCACCGTTCCCGCCCCGCCGCCGGCCGTGATGATGACCGTCTCCGCGCCGCTCATCGTGTGGGCAAAACCGTCGGTAAACGTTGCGCCATTCAGTGTCAGCAGCTCCACCGTCGTGTCGAGCGAGTTATCGAACACAATTTCGTCCGTCCCAAACCCGCCGTTGAGGAACATCGGCGCCAGGATGCTAGCGTCGATGTTGCCGGAATCGACGCGAATGCTGTCGTTGCCCGGTCCGGCGTTGATCGTCAGCGTCGTGTTGGCCGTCACACCGCGGATAAAGATGTTGTTTCCATCATGATTTGCATCGAGCCGGAACTGACTCACGCCGCTAAAATCGATGATCTGGCTGGCAACGAACGGGTTCTTCTCCAGCCGTCCGGCCGTGAAAAGGTAGTTGTCGTTGCCGCTGTCGTTCCCGTCGTAGACGTTGACGGAGCTGCTGGCACCGCTCAATGAAAAGTCGAACGTGCCGTATAGCTGACCTAAGTCACCGGTGCCAAGACTGACGGCACAGTTCTGACCGGTCACCTTCGAATTCGTAATAGAGGACATCGTGTTGAAGAACACCTCGCTGGAGGGGGCGGCGTTGATCGTTACATCTTCAATGGTGAAATAGCTGAAACCGAAGGCGCCCCCCTTCGTGAGCGCGAACGTTTCGTGAACGTATTGCCCGCCACCCGCGTAGCGATCTTCGAACGCGATCGTGTCATCGCCCGCCCCGCCGGTGAGCCGGGCACTGCCGAGAACCCAGCCGTTCTGCGAAAAGTTGACGGCGATCTCAGGAGTGCCCCAACCGGACGGCTGGTAGTACCCGCCGGAGAAGTAATCGTTTCCGCCTTGGCCATTGACCGTCACATGCAGCCCCGGGAGCTTGCCTTCGAGGTAAAAACTATCGCCGGCGGCGGAGCCGTCGATGGTGAGGTTCTCCATCGTCGTGCCGTACTTGAACTCGGGCTTGGGAATCAGGAAATGGGACGTGGGGCCAAGTGTAATGATCGAGTCGAGCGAGTTGCTCTTAAAGTCGTAGATCGAGTATCGCCCGCCGTCGGTGTTGTCCAGCGAAAGCGTATCGGTTCCGTCGCCACCGATGACGTAGACGCCCACCTCGATGTCGTTGAACGAGGCGAGCCCGCTCAAGACGTTGTAATTCGTCGCGTAATCGTTGCCGGCGCCCATATCGACCGTTATATTTTTCGGAGTCGTGTTCTGGTTCTGCTTCAGACCCGGAAAGTACACGGTGTCATTCCCGCCCAGCGCGTTGACCAGCACGTTGAGGTCGCTGGTGGTCTGCGGCGAGGCGCCGTTGATTGAGACGAAGACGGTGCCGGTCGTAGCGGTGGTGATGCGGATCACGTCGTCCCCTTCCGTACCGTTAAAAACGGCCATCATGCGGCGGGATTCCAGCCGATCGATGCAGGACGAGCGGAACATTTTTGAGTGACGACGCGTCATGGCGGTCTCCTTGGGCGCGAACGAACATCCCCCATGAGCAGTAGCGGCTGATAACGTCGGCGCAAACCTCCGGCAGGAAGATTATTTCGCCGTTAACCTGGGTCGTTAGTTGTTTGCGCCCCGTCAATATTGGATGAAACGATGAAGGATGCCCTTTGTAATTTTAAGCACGCGCTCTCCTTCAATTAGCCCGTTTGAACACCCGGCCTAACGTCAAATGTTAGGAATTCACACATTTCTTCAGGTTGGAAACGATGCCATCGACGCTTCGAATGATCGGGGCTTGCGGCCGCTCAATTCGGTTGCGATGCGGCGGGCACGTTCACACGAAGCGTGGCGAGATAGGCTTTCCACCGGTCGGCTACGTCTGGGCGGTTGGATCGCTCAAGTATTGTGATGACGTCGCGAATGACTTCCCTGGTCGCCTCGCTGGCGCTTGTTCCTAATTTCGCCAATCGTGGCAAGGCCTCTGCAAGCACGGTTTCGGCGCGTTGAATCTCGCCCACATGGAGCAGACAGCGGCCGTATCGCAGCATCACCAACGCCGCAACATCGTCGGTCAACAACGCCAGGCGATCGGGCTGACACACAATCTCAAATAGCTGCCTGGCCTCGGCGAAGCGCTGTTGCATTTCGTAGACGTTGGCCAGCCCGGCGGTCGACCCGATGGTAAACGCGTGGTTTTCGCCCAGAACGATGCGGCGCTTCTCGACCGCTTTTTTTAATAGCTGTTCGGCTTCATCATACTTGCCCATCAGCACAAGCGTTCGGCCCAGGTTGTGGAGCGATTGCAGCGTGTCGCGGTCGTCTTCGCCCAACACGCGCGTCCGCCGCGCCAGCGCCTCGCGATTCAGGCCTTCGGCCTGCTCGAATTTTTTCTGATCCGCATAGATGAACGCCAGATCATTCATGCTCAGCAACGTCGACGGATGATCCTCTTTCAACACGCGCCGCCGGCTGTTTAATACTTCAAGCATCAGCGATTCGGCTTCGGCCAATCGACCGCGGCGCTGCGCCAGTTTGCTGAGATTGGAAAGCGTGGTGAGAACGTAGGTAGAATCGGCGCCGTGCCGGCGGCGAATCTCCAGGGCTTCGCGATAGAGCGGCTCGGCTTCGTCATCGCGACCGGCGTCGGCGAGCAGAACCGCCAGGCTGTTCAGCGAATTGGCAACTTCATCCGTTCCCGGACCATAGCGCCCTCGGTCGATCGCCAGCGACCGGCGATACAACGGCTCGGCCTCGGCGAAGCGGCGTTGTCGACGCAGCACGGTCCCCAATTCTGCGACCGATGAAGAGGTGACTTCGCTGTCTGCGGGAAGGAATCGATCACACTTTGCAACGGTATCCCGCAACAGCGACTCGGCCTCAACCAGGCGATTCAAACGAGTCAATTCCCTGCCGGTGACGCGCATAGCGTTTAGCGTCAGTGCGTCGTTGGGTCCGCGTTCGCGCGATTGAATGGTGCCCGCCGATTGAGCATGCCCCAACGCCCGGTCGTACAACCCCAGCGAATCGTAGGTGTCGGCCAGAATGCCGTGAACGGCGGCCTCGGTAAGCGGGCGATCCTTGAACCGCTGCGCGACCGTTTCGGCGGCCACATCGACGGCTTGCCGCACCGTCATCTCGCGGCCGCGCGTCACCTCCGGCGCCGCAGACGCCAGCAAGTCTTCGGTTAGAAAGTTATTCACCTCTTTGACACTGTCGGCGGCCACTTCGGCGTTTCGCCGCTGCGCGTCAGCCTCGACCTTTTCCGCCCGCGCGATTCGTTCGGCGCGGGTCGCGCGGATAGCCTGAGAAGTGGTCGCGACGATTCCGACGATCAGCAACGCCAGCATGCTCGCCGAAGCCAGCACGCCGCGCTTGTTGCGCCGCATGAACTTCCTCGCCCGATACGCCTTGGACTCCGGCGCGGCGGTCAGCGGACGATCGGCAAGGTAATTGCTAATGTCGTGCGATAGCTCCGAGGCGGTCGAGTACCGATGCGCTCGCTCTTTTCGCATCGCTTTAAGCGGGATCAATTCCAGTTCACTCTTCAACTGGCTCTCCAGCGTACGAAGCGGCAACTGCCGGCACCGCGCCACCTCTTCCCCGCCGCGCCCCAGCGATGACAATCGCGTGCTCGGCCTCGGGGGATCGACCTCGCGAATGATCCGCTGAATCTCGTCGTAGCCCGCGCTGCGCAGGCTCTTGCCGTCAAACGGCAGCACCCCGCTCAGCAATTCGTAAAGCACCACGCCGAGTGAATACACGTCCGACCGCGTATCCACATCGCGTCCCGACGCTTGCGCCTGTTCCGGCGACATGTACTCCGGCGTGCCCACGAAACGGCCCAGTTCCGTGAAGAGCGATTTTTCCGTCAGCCGCTGATCGATCGCTTTGGCCACGCCGAAATCGATCACTTTCACGCGCGGGCCTAAGTCGTCCTGCATCACCAGAATGTTGGAAGGCTTCAAGTCGCGATGGATGATCGCCTTCTGGTGCGCGTGCTGCACCGCGTCGCACGCCTGCATGAACAGTTCCAGCCGCTGACGGACGGTGAGCTGGCGCCGGTCGGCGAAGGTGGTGATCGGTTCGCCGTCGACGTACTCCATCACAAAATAAGGCCGGCCGGTGTCGGTCGCGCCGGCATCCAGCACGCGAGCCACGTTGGGATGATTCATCATCGCCAGCGCCTGCCGCTCCGATTCAAACCGCGCGATTACATCCCGGGTATCCATCCCCAGCTTGATGACCTTCAGCGCCACCGTCCGCTTGATCGGCTGCTGCTGATCGGCCTTGTAGACCGTGCCCATGCCCCCTTCGCCGATCACGCTCAGGATCGCGTACGGACCGATTTCCGTCGGATGATCGAGCGCGCGCACGGCGGCCACCACGTTGGCGAACGCCCCGCTCGGATAGGGGTCGCGCCGGGGGGAAGGATCGTTCGGATCAAAGGTTTGCATTAGTCAATAACCATCGCATCCATCGTGCAGAAGGTAACCGTAACGCCCGCCGCCCGGGCAGGCAAAGACATTTCAGACGCTTTCACGTTTGTTGATCAACGCTTCTTCGCTATCTATCCATAGCCGCCGACTCATCCGTTACAATCGTCGGCCAATGAAGAAGGAGCAACTCATGACCGGCGTCGCGTTCGATACGACCACCAACCCCACGATCTTCCTGCGCCTGCGCCAGTCTGATTCGGCCCCGCGCGAAATGGCGTGGGACCAGTTCTCCATCCGTTACGCCCCGGTCATTCAGGCCTTCGCCCGGCGGTTCGGCGCGCGCCCGCAGGATGTGGATGATGTGGTGCAGGACGTGATGCTCGGTTTCTTCCTCAAATCGCCAACATTCCTCTACGACCCGGCCAAGGGCAAATTCCGCGGATATTTGAAGGTTTGCGCCTATCGCGCCTTAAGCAAACGCCTGGGCCGCGAGGCAAAACTGCAAGGCAAACCGCTCGACGAAGTAGACCCGCAGGAGATGAGCGTCGAGCAGTTATGGAACGACGTGTGGGAGCAAGACCAGCTCCGCCGATCGCTCGAACTCGTTCGGCAGACCATGGGCGAAACTAAGACATTCCGCGCATTCGAGCTATACGTGGTGTTCGACCAGCCCGCCGACACCGTCGCCGAAAAACTTGATATGCATATCAACAGCGTCTATCGCGCCAAAGAACAAGTCACCCGGCTGCTGCAGGAAAAGGTAGCTTCGTTGAAGGACGAGGATTGATTTTTCGTCCCGTCCGCGACAACGGGAATGCATTGTCCCACTGCGGAAGTATAGAATCGCGGCCCTGAAAGGGCCAAGCGATGAAGAAGCGATTTACCGAAGAGCAGATTGTCGGGATTTTGCGTGAGGGTCAGGCCGGCGGAAAGTCGGTGGAGCAGTTGTGCCGGGATCATGGCATCAGTCCGGCGACGTATTATCTCTGGAAGCGGAAGTACGGCCGTGACGTAAAGCGGGACAGCGGCTGTGTTAGTTGTCAAGCGTTTTTTGCCAGGCACGGCGGGCTCCAGGGTTGATTGTTTTTGAGCATGACGTTGAGGATGGTCAGCAGTTTGCGGATGCACGCGATGGCGATGACTTTGAAGGGTTTGCCGGCGGCTTTCAGCCGGTCGGCGAAGACCTTGATGGTGGGATTGAACCGCATCGCGCTGAGCGTGGCCATGTAGAGCGTGGCGCGGACGTGTGGTCTTCCGCCGAAGATGCTGCGTTTGCCGCGCAGGGTTCCTGAGTCGCGGTTGATGGGCGCGACTCCGACGAGCGCGGCGATCTGTTCGCGGTTGAGTTTGCCCAGTTCCGGCAGATCGGTGACGAGGATCGACGCGGTGTTGTCGCCGATGCCCGGGACGGTGACCAGCGTGTCGCGGCGGTTGCGCCAGTTGTCGTCGGCGTCGATGAGTTTGGCGATTTCGCGGTCGAGGTCTTCGCGTTGCTGTTCGAGCAGATGGATGACCTTTTTGATGTGATCGAGGGTGAGTTGGTCGGTGACGCCCTCGGTGCGGTTGCGTTCCATCACCAGCATCTGCACGACTTGACGCCGGCGGGTAATGCGGTCGTCGAGAATCGCCTGATTTTCCGGCTGTTTTTCGCTCAATCGCAGTCCGGCGACGCGCGCGAACTCGGCGAGTGAGCGGGCGTCGATGGTGTCGGTCTTGGCCAGCCGGCCCAGCGATTTAGCGAAGTCGCGAGCCTGGCGCGGATTGACGACGCACACCGGCAGATTGGCCGCGCAAAGCTCGGCGGCGACGAGCCGGCTGTAGCGCCCGGTCGATTCGATGACGATGCGCGTCACCGCCAGCGGCCGCAAACGCGACACCAATTCCGCAACACCGGTGGCGGCATTGTCGACGGAAAACAAAGTCGGCGTCTCCGACATGATGCACACGTCCAGGCGTGCCTTGGAGACATCGATTCCGACGAAGACCAATTCGGATGAAACTTGATTCATGGAGGTATCCCTTCCTCGCAAATGCGAGCTGGCGTGCGTCATTGACGCGCCGCCGCTCAAGCGGCTGTTCGGGTTTGATCCACAAGACCGGCGACGATCAAGCTGTCCCACGGCGTCAACAGCGCCCGGGTCCGAACGATCTGCCGTCGGCCGCGTCGGCGGGGCGTTCTCGCTACGCTTCGAACGCCCCGCCGACGCACCGATCATTACACCATCGGATCTCGTGG